>Ga0265325_10000583_pt1 | contig 26541 bp, 31 predicted proteins | sample 41420metaG_FD_202090 | JGI IMG/M metagenome (GOLD analysis project Ga0265325, IMG submission 202090) | Rhizosphere microbial communities from Carex aquatilis grown in University of Washington, Seatle, WA, United States - 4-14-20 metaG | ecosystem: Host-associated > Plants > Roots > Rhizosphere... | reverse complement strand
GGCTCTCCTCGGCCGAGACGACGACGATTGACCCCATGGAATCCCGAGGAAAACGCCTTCTTCGGCCCAAGGCCGAAACCAAGGCGTTTCTCGTACCGAAGGAGGGACTCGAACCCTCACACCCTTTCGGATGGCGGATTTTGAATCCGCTGCGTCTGCCATTCCGCCACTTCGGCCCGGACCGGGGCACCGTCTAGCACGAAAGCGGGGGACCTATTTGCAATTGCCGGCGTTCCGTCGCCCCAAAGTCGTTGCGTCGCCTCGAAGAGGTTTCCCCACGTCTCGGCTTCATGCACGAAAAATCGTCGTTCTTGCCTGACCTGACTTGCCGGGGTGGCGAAATCCTTGTAACTTCAGCCGCCTCGATGCCCAGCGAAGCCATTCAGTGCAAGCCTCTCGAAGTCGTGGTCAGCGACCGCGGAATTGAGCGTGCAATCAAGATGCTCAAGCGGAAGCTCGCGTCCGAAGGCGTGCTTCGCGAGCTGAAGATGCGACGCCATTACATGAAGCCGAGCATCAAGCGCCGCAAGAAGCAGGCAGAGGCGGCTCGGAGGCGGCGCAAGCGGGCCAAGGTCGACGCGACCGCGGCGACGATTCAGAAGCCGTAGGCTGGCTCGGTCGAGCGTCGCTGCGGTCACTTGGCCGCGGCGACGGCTTCATCGAGTGTGAAGACGCCCTCGTAGAGTGCGCGTCCAACGATGCACGCGGTGATTCCGGCGGCCGACAACGCACGGAGGTCGTCGAGTGATCCGACGCCTCCGGATGCAATGACAGGCACTCGGGTGCAGGCGGCGATCTCCGCCGTAGCTTCTACATTCGGGCCGCTTCGCATTCCGTCGCGCGCGACATCGGTATAGAGCACGCCTGCGAGTGCGACGTCGCGGAACGAGTGTACGAGCTCGGTCGCCGAGATTCGCGTTGCGCGCGTCCAGCCGTCCACCGCGACCAAGCCGTCGCGCGCGTCGACGGCGAGGACGACCTGGCCCGGGTACTCGGAAGCAATCGCCCGCACCATCGCGCCGTCGCTGACCGCGGCCGAGCCGAGCACGACGCGGGAAGCCCCGAGGTCTTTGTAAGCGACGAAGCTTTCGCGGCTCCTCACCCCCCCCCCGACTTGAACGCCGGTGCCGAACGCCTCGACGATGTTCCGCACCGCTTCGCGCTGGAGCGGTTCCCCAGCGCGCGCTCCTTCGAGGTCGACGACGTGCAGCCAAGGGACTTTCCCACTCCAGCCGCGGGCACGAGCGGGCGGACTGTCGTCGAAGACCGTCACGGCGTCGTAGCGCCCCTGGAGCAGGCGAACCGCCTTTCCTCCGAGCAAGTCGATCGCGGGAATGACAATCACGACGCGACGAACCTCTCCAGCAGCGCGATCCCGGCGCGCTGGCTCTTCTCCGGGTGAAACTGGCACGCGAAAACGTTTTCGAACGCGATGGCACTCACGAATCGCTCTCCATAATCGGTGGTGGACGCGACGATCCGCTGGTCGCGTGGCGCCACTACGAAGCTATGCACGAAGTAAAAATGCAGCGGCGGCCCGCCGGCCAGGAGCGCGCGGTTCCCGGTCGTCTCCGCCTCGTTCCAGCCGACGTGCGGCACTTTGCGCGGGGTGTCGGTCGCAGGGTCGATTCCCGCTTCGAGCTTCACCACGTTCCCCTCGAATATGCCCAGCCCTGGGCAACCGGGAGCTTCTTCGCTCGCGTCGAAGAGAACCTGCAGTCCCATGCAGATGCCCAGGTACGGGCGCCCGGCACGTATGTGCTCGCGCACCGCCTGACCGATCTCGCCGGAGAGGGCGCGCGCATAGTCGCCGAAGGCGCTTTGGCCCGGCATGACCAGCTTGTCGGCGGCGCGGACGCGGCCGGGATCGCCGGTGACCTCGATTTGTGAACCGCCCTCGCGCGAAGCCTCCGTCAGCGCGCGCTCCACGCTGCGTAGGTTGCCGAGCCCGACGTCGCACACGACGATGCGCACAGGTGCCCCCATACCACGGCGCGGCGTGCCGGACACAGAACCGACGCGCTTCCGAAAAAAGCGTCCTGGATTCCCGGGGCTCAACCGTGGTACTCCGACGCTCGACGGTCTGCGCGCGCGGCGTCCGGCGCGATGTTGCGCTCGACACCACGCGGTGTCACTCGGCCCCGAGCCGCACGCGTCCGTCCGCGGGACGACCGCGAGCGAGGGACATAACCCGATGTGGGGTGGGCGAAAGGTTCAAGGAGGGAGAATGACGATGTCTCGTAAATTCTGGCGACAGGTTTCTTGTCCGATTGTGGTCGCGGCGGCGATGGCGCCGTTCGTGGCGAACTGCGGCGGTGCGATGCCGTCCGTTCCCGCAGGCGGTGGAGGGCCGCTCGGCGGTCTTCCCGGCGCCGGCAACTGCCCCGACATGGCGAAGATCGAGGCGATCGAATCCTTCGATTTCGAGAAAGAGTTCAAGCTGAAGGCCGACGTGGCCGTCAAAATCAAAGCCGGCGTCGAGGCGGCAGCCGAGATGAAAGCGCTGTCGGACAAGATCGACGGCGACCTCAAAGTCGCGTGCGGCACCCTGGCTCACGACCTCGGGGCGCAAGGCGATTTCAAAGACGGACAGGAAGCCTGCAAGGCCGCCAGCAAAGCCATCGGAGACGCCAAGGCGAAGCTTGGCCCGAAAGCCGAAGTCCGGATCGACGCGAGCGAGCCCCACTGTGGAGTGGAGATGAACGCCTATGCCGACTGCGCCGGCCATTGCGACGCGACGGTGAAGCCCGGCGCGGCGGAGGTCAAGTGCGAGCCAGGCAAGCTCCAGGGGCAATGCTCGGCGAAGTGCTCGGGTGAATGCGAGGCGAGTGCCGCCGCGCAGTGCACGGGTGAATGTCACGGGTCGTGCGACGCGGACATCAAGGGGAGCTGTTCCGGCAAATGCACGGGCAAGTGTGACGGCAAGGTCCTCGACGCGAAGGCCAACGGCAGCTGCGGAGGCACGTGCGAAGGAAAGTGCGACGCCGAGGTCAAGGGAGAGTGCAAAGGCAAGTGCGGGGGCGAGTGCAAACTCAGCGGGTCGGCCGAATGCAAAGGCACTTGCACCGGTAGCTGCTCGGCGCAGATGCAGTCGCCCAAGTGCACGGGAAAGGTCGAGCCTCCGCAGATGAGCGCGGAGTGCAAAGCCAAGTGCGACGCGAGTCTGCAAGCGAAGGCGGAGTGCACACCGCCGCACGTGGTCGTCCGAATCGTCGGGGGCGCCGACGCGCAGGCGGAGGCGAAGTTCCGAACGGTGATCGAGAAGGACCTTGGCCCGGTCATCAGGGTGGCCGTCGGTACGGGCAAGGGCGCGGTCGAACTCGCCGACAACATGAAAGTGGTCATCGAAGGCGTTGAAGGCGGCCTTCAGGCCGCCGGCGATCCGGTGACGGTCGGTCGGCTGACCGCGTGCGTGGAGAAGCCCTTCAAGGGCGCGCTCGACGCGGTCACGAGCGTGAAGGCCAGCGTGAACGTTTCCGTGAGCGTCCAAGCGAGCGCCAGCGGTAGCGCCAAGGCGGGCTGAGACACCCCAGCGTCCTCCTCGTGCAACATCCCCCCGCGCCGCCTGAGCATTCGTCACATCGTATTGCGAACCGGCTGGTCCAGCGGATTAAACCTCACCCCCCCGGGGGGGGCCGGGGGTGAGGTTGTCCGGGGCCGCGAGGCAAGGAGAGGGCGCCCTGGCGTGGGCCTTTCTGGAAGGCCGAGCGCGATGTGACGAATGATGAGCCGCGCCGCGCGGGGACTTGGAGGGGCTCCGGCGTACGGCCTACGCGACCAGGACGGTGCCCACGCTCCCAGGGTCGGCGACTTCCCGAGCGAGCTGTCCCGGGCCGAGTCGGCCCACGATGTGGACGGAGCGAACCCCTTGCGCAATCGCCGCGAAGGATTCGTCCAGCTTCGGGATCATCCCTTTGGTCACGACGCCGTCGGCGATCGCCTTGCGCCCGTCTTCGATGGTCATTCGCGCGATACGTGACGAGGGGTCGTTCACGTCCCGCAGGACTCCCGGGACGTCGCTGACGAGCACGAGCGACTTCGCCTCGAGGGCCACCGCCAAGTGATTGGCCACGGCGTCGGCGTTGATGTTGTAGCAGCGCCCTCGTTCGTCGGCGCCGAGGCACGCCACGACCGGCACGTAGCCCGCATCGATCAGAAGCGCGAACAGGCCCTGGTTGATCCCCGTCACGTCACCGACGTGCCCGAAGTCGATCGGATCGGGCCCACCTCCGCTCACCACACGCGGCGGCCTCCGGGTCGCGCGCACCGCCAGCGAACTCGCCCCGTGCAGCCCAACTGGCCGGAGCCCAGCCGCCACGAGCGCCGCGCACGCATCGACGTTGACCTTTCCCGCCACCGCCATCTTGATGACCTCCAAGCTCTGGGCGTCGGTGATCCGGCGGCCGGCGACGATGTTCGGGGTCTGTCCGAGTCTCTCTTGAAGCTCCGTCGCTTGCGGTCCCCCTCCGTGTACGAGCAAGACCCGATCGCCGCGCCGCTGCATCTCGCCGATGCCGTCGGCGATCGTCGCCATCGCCGGCGACGCGACGACCTCGCCGCCGACCTTGATGACGACGCAGTCGATCACGGCCACCCCCCGGGATCTTCCAGCGTCGTCCGCTCGTCCAAGCCGAGCATGAGGTTCATCGACTGGATCGCTTGGCCGGCTCCGCCCTTCACGAGATTGTCGGTCGCCGCGAAACACGCGATCGTACGCCTTCCGCCGCGGACCTCCCCCGGCTGAACGCCGACTTCCGCGTAGTTCGTTCCCTTCACGGCCACGACCTCCGGAAGGCGCTTGGCCGGTACCCGCACGAACGGCTCGCGCGCGTAGGCTTCGGCATAAGTCCTGAGGATGGCCGCTCCCGGGATGGCCGCGTCGACGTGTGCGAAGCAGGTCGCGAAGATGCCGCGCGACAGAGGCGCGCTTATCGGTACGAACTGCATCGTGAGGTCCTTGGCGCCCGCCAAAGACAGCGTTTGCACGATCTCGGGGACATGCTGGTGCTCGAGCGGCTTGTAGGTCCGCAGATTGTTCGCCCGCACCGGGTGATGCGTGCCTGCACTCGGAGCGACGCCGCTTCCGCTGGACCCGGTGATGCCCACGATTTCGACCGACCCCGAAAGCAGGCCGCTTCTCGCGAGGGGCAGCAGGGCAAGCTCGATCGTCGTCGCGAAGCAACCGGGCGATGCCACGTACTTGGCCGCGCGGATCTCTTCGCGAAAAAGCTCGGGGAGCCCGTAGACGAATGTTCCCTTCGTCAGCTCGTCGGGACACGGGTGCTTGGCTCCGTAGTACTGCTCGTAGGCGGCGGGATCCCGCAGCCGAAAATCCCCCGAAAGATCCACGACCCGCACCCCCGTTTGAATCAGTTCGGGCATGCGCGTCGCGCTCACCTTATGGGGCAGGCCGAGGAGAACGACGTCCATGCCTTGCGCGGCCGCAGCGGGCGCGAGCCCCTCGAAGGTCAGGCTAGTTTGGCCTTCGAGGTTGGCGTGGACGTTCGAGAGAGGCTCGCCGATGAAGTCGATCGACGCGACCCGTACGAGCTCGACGTCGGGGTGGCGGAGGAGGCGACGAATGAGTTCGGCCCCGCCGTACCCGCTTCCGCCGATGACGGCGGCCTTGAAGCGTTTCTTGGCCATATTCCGTTCCAGGCTACCGTTTACGACGGCTGACGCTACAAGATCGTAATCGGCGCACTTGGAGTCGGCGCGACTGGCCCCCGCGTCGGCGGAACCCGGCGGTGCTACGCTGCGCCTCCGATGAAGACGCTCGCCGACCACGCGGCGGCTTGGCTGTCGGACAAGCAGGAGGCCATGGAGCAAGCACTCGCTCCGTTGGTCGACTTGAACTCGTATACGGAGAATCCGGAAGGCGCGCGACAAGTCGGCGTCCTCGTTCGCGAGATGCTCGCAATCGACGGGGTCGACGCGACCGCGCATCCGAGCGAGCGCTTCGGCGATCACCTCCTTTTTCGCACCCACCCCCGTCGAGCGAACAAAGGTGCGGTGGCGATCGTAGGGCACCTGGACACCGTTTTCCCCCCGGGCTCCTTCGAGGGGTTCCGCACCGACGGGCCTTTGGCGCGCGGCCCCGGCGTCCTCGACATGAAGGGTGGGCTCGTCGTCGTCGCGTTCGCGCTCAAGGCACTCGCGGCGACCGGCGGCCTCGACTCGGTCGCACCGCTCCGAGTGGTCGTCGTGAGCGACGAAGAAGTCGGCTCGCCGGAGGGGCAGGGGATCATCGCCGCGGCCATCACCGGGTCGAGCGCGTGCTTGGTTTTCGAGGCGGGCCGGCAGCGCGACGCGATCATCACGCGGCGGAAAGGAACCGGGTCGATGACGGCCGTCGCGCACGGACGCGCCGCCCACGCGGGCAATGCCCACCAGCAGGGCGCGAACGCCATTTGGGCGATCGCCCGCTGGATCGACTCGGCGCAGCGTCTGACGGACTACGCGCGCGGCGTCACCGTCAACGTCGGACGCGTCACAGGCGGACAAAGCAAGAACACGGTGCCCGACCGCGCCGAGGCACAGCTCGATATGCGTTTCGAGACGCGAGACGATGGCGATCAGCTGACAATCGCCCTGCGGCGTGCGGCGGAAGAAGCGGCGGCTTCGGTTCCCGGCACAAGGTTCGAGGTGAGCGGCGGTATTTCGCGCCTGCCTCTCGAACGCACCGCAGCGAGCGCCGCGCTCTTGGAGGAGTACGCGGCGTGCGCGCGCGCGTCCGGTCTCGGCGGCGACGAGGCGCCGCTCATCGGCGGAGGCAGCGACGCGAGCACGGCCGCCGCGCTCGGAATTCCCGCGATCGACGGGCTTGGGCCGAGGGGGTCGGGCTTTCACACGATCGACGAACAGATCGAGCGCGCGTCGCTGGTTCCCAAGGCGCAGGCGCTCGCGCGCTTCTTGGCGCTGCGCCCGAACCCCGCGGGCTGAGCATATCGAATCGCGACGGCAGGCGGACGTTCCGGCGGCGAGCCGCCGCCACCCGTCGAAGTCGAAGCGGGGCGTAGGACCACCGTCGACTTTCCGCTCGAGTCCGCCGCCGCGCTCGAAGTTCGCTGCGTCGAAGCGTCGGGGTCGCCCGTCGCGTGCAAACTGACCTTCGAGGGCATCGGCCCGACGACCACCCCCGACTTCGGCATCGCCCATGCGGCGGGGCCGGCGCGCCATCAAGTCACGACGGCCGACGGGATGTCGAACGTGTTCCTCGCCGCGGGAAGGTACCGCATCACGGCCTCACGCGGCCCGGAGTATGGGCTTGCCACGGTCACGGTCGATCTCGCGCCGGGTGACCGGCGCGCCGAGAGCCTATCCATCTCCCGGGTGGTCGACACCCGAGGGTACGTTGCGTGCGATTTTCATCAGCACTCCAGTTACAGCGCGGACGCTCCAGCCAATGCGCGCGACCGCATCATCGCCAATGCCGCGGAGGCAGTCGAGGTCGCGGTGGCCAGCGAACACAACGTCGTCGCCAACCTCGAGGCCATCGTGCGAGAGGGGCACCTCGAAGACCACCTCGTCGAAATCTCTGGAGACGAGCTGACGAGCGACGCCAGCCGTCACCCGTGGGGACACGCGAACGTATTTCCTCTTGTCGTGGACTCCTCGCAGCCGTCCGGCGGCGCTCCGCGCATCCGCGACCGAAGCCCGACCGACGTCTTCGCGCAACTGCGCGGACAGGCACCGGGTGACCTGGTCGTTCAAATCAATCACCCGCGTGCTGGGGCGAACGGCTACTTCAACCAGCTCGGCTTCGACCGCGCGCGCGGCGTTGGAACGGACGCCCGGTACGGAGCGGACTTCGACGCGCTCGAGGTCTGGAACGGCCGCAACGTCGAGGCGCGCGCCAACGTGATCGACGACTTTCGCGCTCTCCTTCGCGCCGGTCACGCCGTGACCGCGACAGCCGACACGGACACGCACGGCGTCGTCGGACAAGAGGCGGGCTATCCTCGGACTTACGTTCGCGTCGCCGACGACGGCCATTTCGCGGCGTGGGACGCTGCGCGTACGGCGGACCTCGTGCGGGGCATCAAGGGACTTCGCGACGTGGTCCTCACCAACGGGCCAATGCTCCGCGTCTCGGCCGGCGGGGTGCCCATCGGTGGCGTCGCTCGGGGCCGGTCGGTCGCACTCAGCGTTCACGTCGAGTGCGCCCCCTGGGTCGACGTGGACACGGTGCACGTCGTGCGCGCGAGCGAGACGCCTGCCGGGCCCGAGCCGCAGCAGTCGAAGTCCGTCACGCTGGTCCCGCTCGCGAGCGGCGCCCACGGAGCCGACGTGACGTTCCCGCTGCGCTTCGAGCGCGACGACGCCTTCTTCGTCGTCGCCAGCGGAACGAAGCCGCTCACACCAGTGCTCGAGGGCGACGACCGCGAGATCCTTCCGTGGGCGATGACCGGTGCGATCTGGGTCGACGCGAACGGAGACGGGCGGTCGCTCGGCCGCTGACGCGCGAGCGTTCGGACCTGGAGCTCCGGGTGAACGATGCGGCAAAGCGAGATGCGCCTTGCGCTTGGGCACGGCTCGACTACGTTGCGCCCCTGCCCGCGGGAAAAAGCAGCACGGGCGGTTCGGGGCGTAGCGCAGCCTGGTTAGCGCACTTGACTGGGGGTCAAGGGGTCGGAGGTTCGAATCCTCTCGCCCCGACTAGGCGGAATCGTTGAGGAATCTTCGTTTTCGCCCCGTCGGTTTCCCGTCTCCGCTGCCGCTAAACGGCCGTCCGCTGCCGCTATGGCCGAAAGCTCGGGGATTGCTTGGTCGAGCGGCTTCCAGTCGCCCGGCGTCATCTCGCGCAGCGTGCTCGCCACGCGGCGGTAGCGCTCCAAAGCGCTCGACGTGTGGCCCGTGCGGCGCCGCACCCAGTCCTCGCTTCGACCGTTGGCCAGCCCGATAGTTACCATCGAGGCGCGAAGGTCGTGCAAGCGTACCGGCTTCCGTAGGGGCGACGCGGTGTCGTGCAGCTCGGCGCGGTCCACTCCTGCCACGATGAGGTCGGCGCGCAGTTGCCTCGCAGCCCTGTGCCGCTCGACGCTACCGTCCTCCACGTCGACGAACACGAGATCGTCGTCTCCCGGCTTTGGGGTGAGCTTGCGCCACGCACCGAGCGCCCGCACGAGGTCCGGGTCGATGGGAACAGGACGGGGGCGGCCCGTCTTCTCCCGGTCCAGCTGGACCACGCCGTGGACCACGTCGAGGCGCCGCCAGGTGAGGGGAGGCACTTCATCGAGGGCTTGCTCCCCGTCTTCCAAAGCGTCCTCGACTCGGTCGAGCTTGCCTCCGAGCGCCTCTTCCCGGCGCCAACCTGCCCGGGCCAGGAAGCCATAAAGCACGCGACGTCCAAGGTCGACGTCGGCGCATGCGAGCAAGGTCGCGTCCTCATCCGGGTAGATGTACTGAAGCGCCACTTCCATCCGGACGCGTGGCATGGCGTTGGCGGGGATCGGGTTACGTTCGATGAGCTTCGCGGGGTACTCCGCCAGCTGCATCACCCGCCGCATCACCTGCGCTACGTGTCGGCGCGTGGACGAGCGCAGCTTGCGCCCGCCGGCGCGGTGGGCGATCTCACGCATCACTTGCTCGTAGTCGGCGAGGGTGATGCTCGCGATCGTCCGACCCGTCAGGGCAGGGAAGACGTACTTCCGAAGGATGCAAAGGTCCGTGTAGGCGCTGCGCTTTCGCTCCACATGATCGGGGTACAGCTCTGCAAGCTCGCCCTTGACCCACTTCATCGCGAAGCCTTCGAAGGTCTCGCCGTTGGCCACCATCGCGTGGCGATCCCACGGCGGGGGCTCCTTTCCGGCGACAACGCGATCGATGAGCTTTGCCAGGGTGCGCATCTCTCCCTTGTCGTACGCCGCGGCAGTCTCGATCGTGCTCGCCACCCCGCGGGCGTGCCCCGACTCGCGAAGGCGATCGACAAGCCCCTGAATCTCGTGCGCCCGCGCTTCGGCCTCCGCGAGCGTCTTGCACGTTGGGACGAGTACGGCCGTCCGATGTTTCGGCGCATCGGTGACGCGAGCGAAGAACTTCCCGCGACTCTCGAATGCGCCGCCCGCAGCTTTGCGCGGCACCTTACCGACCCCCGCGCACGTTCTTGTTCTTCATACGCCAAAGCTCGGTCGCCGACGGGATCGGTGCGCCCTTCGCGTGCAGGACGCCGAAGAAGACGCACATGGCGTCATCCGTTATGCGAGCGTCCGCGATCCCTTGATCGACGAGCGTAGAGAAGTCCTTCGGCGAGATGTCCAGCCCACGGCACAAGAGGTCGAAACCGATGTGAAACTGCGTGTGCGCTCGGGACGAGTGATCTGCGGTCGACAGGACGAGCGCTTCCTCCGCCGGCCACGCGTCAAGCCCCTTTCTGATCTGCTCGGCATCTCCAAGGTGGTAGGCGAGCTGATTTCGGGCGATCGTTTCGAGCGGCCCTTGCCAGCGGGCAGCGATCTTGCGTAGCGACTTCCAGGAACCGATCGCTTCGCCGTCCTTGGGCCGGGAGGTCGTCAGGACCTCCGTGAGCCTTGCGGCCTTCAGGTCCTCCACGGCGGCGTTCAGCTCGTGGAAGACGCCCCAGATCATGCTCACAAGGACCATGCGGTTTCGAGCCGCACTCGTTGAGTCCGGATCGTGCGCAGTCTCAGGGCGATCAGGGCTCCACGGCGGAGATGTCCGACTGTTCAAATCGAGAAGTACGTGAAGCGCGTCGAGCCGGCCGACGGCCGTGAACAACTGCACAAGTCCAACCACCAGTGCATCCCCTACAGTCCGCCGGAATTCCGCGAGATCCCGGATCTCCCGCGTGAGCCGCTCGCCTCGCTGCGTCTCCCAAAGGCCAAACCCGATCTCCTGTGTGACGTCGCCGCCGCCCACGATTACCGCCCCCCGCCGTCGCGTTGTACTCTTCGATCCATCGGACTCGTCTCCGGTCAGGGCCCCGGGCGTGTCGAACGCCGCGGGGCCATTATCATAGCGCAAGCCCCCGGGGGTTGCGGATCGCCTTCCCCATGACGCAAGGGCCTTCGCTCCAACGGTGGTAGAGGATTCCCTTGCCGCGCGCGGCGCGCGACCGATACTCCGCGACGTGGCGAACGAAGATACCAGGAAAGTTGTATGGGTTCTCGGGGCGGGGTTCAGCGCGGCGCTTGGGGGGCCGATGTTGGCTCAGCTGCTGTCCTACCCGTCCGCAAGGGACATTCGTATTCGCTACGGCAAGGCCGACTTCCCGCAGCTGCACGACGACGCGGCCTTTTTTGTGAGGGGCCTCTATCAGCGAGGGACGACCAACGACGTTGCCCAGTTGCCCAATGGCGACACAATCGAGGGGGAAAGGATGTGGTCCAATGCAGAGGAGTTTCTCGATTACATCGACACTGCCGCGGACGCTCGCCCTGATGAGGCTCCAAATTACCTCGCCGCAAGGCTTAATGAGATCATGACGGGACAATATTGGAGCGTCAAGCAACCGGCGACACCAAAAGAGCTCCGGGCGGCCGCCCGACGTCTCATCGCAGCAGAGTGCTGCGCTTTCCTCGAAGGCGTAAATCCGTTGAGGGAGCAATGGGAGCCGTTTCGTGAATGGGAGCGAAAGCTCGGGGCCAACGACACCGTTATCACCTTCAATTACGACCTCGTCGTTGAAATGCTCATCGAGGTCCACGACGCCTATCCCACGGGGTTTGGTCCGAAACCCGGCAGTCCGGTCAAGGTGATCCGACCAGGACAGAAAGACGACATGCGCGATGCGCGTTCGACCGGCCGCTGCCCTTTGCTGAAACTTCACGGAAGCGTTGACTGGCGCGTGATCGGAAAAATCACGCCACGTGTGGAGGTCATGAGTGACCGGCCGCCCTTTGCTCTCCGGTGCGCCGCCTCCGAGCTTGCGATTGCGACGCCGGGCCCGTCCAAGTCGGAGGCTGCTACGTCCTTCCAGGACCTCTGGATTTACGCCCATGAGGCTCTGACTCAGGCGGACGTTGTCGTATTCGTTGGTTATCGCTTTCCTGAGACTGACGCTTACGCACGGGCCCAGCTTCTCGGTGCCATTCGCGAAAACCACGACAACCGAAAAGACCGCTCTGGCCTGTCTCTTCACGTCGTCCTTGGCGGACACCGCGAACACACGGAGCGCCTCGGGGCTCTCCTGCGCCACGTCTGTCGGCCGACCAGCCGTAACCAGCTTCGAAGTGCCAGAGTGGACGAGCACCCATTGTTTGCGCAGGACTTTCTTAGCGTCAGCGACCGAGACGACCTCTAGTCCGGGCGGCTCCGGCGATCTCGCAAGCGAATTTACCGTATGCGCTCCGGGTCCTCGCCCGTCAGGTTCGCAAGTCGATACTTCATCGCGGACTCGGACACGACCAAGATGCGAGCCAACTCCTTGGCAATGGTCAGGCCACGACGGCGCAAGTGCGAGACAAGTGGCTCGGGCATCAGCAGGGCCGCCGCGAACCTGTTTGCTTGCACCTCGCGCCAGTCGCCTGTGAATGTATCATCACGGAACGCGGCCCCGGCCTCGTGCAGCGTGAGGTGTCCGAGCTCATGGCCGATCGTGAACCTCTTGCGGACAGTTGGGTCCGATCTTCGTACCCAGATTGCGGCTGAGCGGTCAGTAGTGTTGACCGCACCGGCCCACGAAACGCTGTCGACTTCGGTGAGCGAAACGCCCAGCCGTGAGGCCAGCGCTTCCACGTCAACGGGCGCCACAAACGGAAGGAATTCCGCAAAGATCAGCTCAGCGAAAGCCTCCGGGCTCAACCCCGGGGTGTTGCGCCGCCTGACCTCTTTCCATGCGAGTACCCTAGGCGTAGGTTCAGCGTTCTCGCGCATGTCCCTTAGGCTACCATAGCTTCAACTATGAGTCTCGCAAAGCGAGGGGGCCGAAAATGGTAGCTGCCGCAGCGGTGGGGGCGATGCATGCGCTTCACGTCGGTTGGGGCCTTGAGGCAGTCAAGCTCGCCGTGGACGCACATCCGGCGCTCACCCTCGGGCAAAAGCTCTTGCGTAGGCTCCGCCGTCGGACGGTTGCCGTAACGGGGACCGGGGGCGCGGGAAAGACGGCGCTTGCCGACTTCCTTAGCGATCGCACCGGGATCCACTACATCGCGCCGCGAACCTCGCATAAGGCCGAGGCGAGAGACGTGAGGGCAGGCGGTTGGCCTGTCCGCCTGATTACGGTTCCCGGGCAAGAGGGACCAGCCCAGAATGACGCGGTCGACCGTCTCTTCGACAAGAGGCACCCGCTCCGGCCCACCCTGCACGGAGTTATTCACGTCGTCGCCAACGGTTACCTGTCGCTTCGCCATGATGAAGTCGAGGCCACCTTTGTGCATCAAGGGTTAAAAACTCTCGCGGAGTTCCGAAAGGTCCGATTAAAGCAGGAACGTGACGACCTGGAGCGATTGTGCCATTATATCGGCGACTGCCACCGTCGCCACAATGGCCGTTTGCGATGGTTGATCGTGGCGGTCAGCAAGGCTGATTTGTACTTGCCTGACATAGGCGAGGTTCGCTCCGCGTACATGGATGGTGAATTCGGAAAGCGACTCGACAGTCTAAAGGCGCAGCTCGGTAGCCACAAATTCGGGTGGACGGCATTGCCGGTATGTGCACGCTTCGAACCATTCAAATACAATGGTGACACGGCTTCAAGCGAGATGAGTGACGACGTGCGCGCGCTGTACGCGAGGCATTTTCTCAATGCGCTGGGTGACCATTGTGGGTGACGACTCGATCCTGCCAGCGTCTCCGGGTACGAGGGAGACGACGCCCGCCCCGTCGGCACCGCCGCTAAATGAGGCGAAGAGTGCGGTTCAAGAACGCGTCGAGCAGCTGCTGGCAACCGCCGAGGCGTATCAAGACCAGTGTGACCGCAGGGAATTTCGAATTGACTTCATAAATACAGCGGGCGGGGCATCTGTTGTTATGATGATCGGATTTAACGTCTGGCTCGTCGCCACAACAAGCCGATGGTCTTGGGCTGCTTTGGGTATCTCGTTCGTCCTTGGGTGGGCTCTGATATTTGGAACCACTCTACGCGCTAGCAGGATTAAACTTCGACGGAATCAGCGAACGCTGGGCGAAATAGTAAAATTGCTTCGCGAAACAGAAGAAATTATGTCTATTCAGGAAATGTGGTCGCCATTCGAACGCGCTCAGATTCGAATTCGATTATCTAGGTTTGACAGCGGATTGGAGCGCGGAGGGAGTATGGGCACTCGTGGCCAATAATTGCAACGCGCCGTTCTCGTGCTGTTGACCGTTTCGGGCTCGTCCGTTTTTCCTCGAGAGCCGTCGCGCGCGCTCGCGCACGTGCCGCACGGCCTCGTAGAGCGCGCCCTGCAAGAGCGGGCCAAGCACTGAACGACTGACGTTCAGCCGCCTCGCCAGCTCCTTTTCGTCCGCCAGCTCGGCGCCGCTCGCGATCAGGTTGTGCGGGTCGATCGTGGTCATGGCCTCTTCTCTCTCTCCTTATTCCAGGCGAACGCATCCACTCTGATGGCCTGCTGTCTACCGTCTCGGTCACGGTCACGGCGAGGGCCCCTCCAAACGTCGTAAGCCGCGATGTTGTCGCCGTACTTTGATATGAGGTATTCTCGCGTTATCTTGTCCGGCGCAGGTGAGGCAGGTCCCAAGGATGGGATGTCGTTGGCCAGCCAATATTCGCGCGCGCCCGCATCTTCCGCGTTCCAGAGTTCGGTGGCCGTCTTCGTCTCGGCTCTAGCCCTGTCAGCCGCGGCTATCGCCCGCTCCCGCTTTGCTCTTTTGACGTCTTTCTTATGTTCTAGCCACCACTTCATCGCGCGCATGGCGCAATACCCCAGGCAGATAGTCCAAAGAAGGCTCTCGATGCTCATCGTCCAAACCTCGGTCGGCACCTGTGCGCCTGTCGGCAGGGGCAGAGCCCCCGCGCCGCGTTCGTTTCGATCGTCGCCGTCATGGGTGCGCCCCTACGTTTCGTGCCGTCGGCTTCGGCGACAGCTCGGCGAGAGCGGCTCGCAGGTGCCGCCGCGCCTTCGCCAGCAGGGTGCGGATCGCTTCCAATTCCTCGTCCGACGGGTCGGACACCACTTCGAGCTCCACGATCCCACCGATCGCCGCGCTTACGTTCTGTTCCGCCGCTCGGACGAGCCCGGCGGCATCTTCGATTGACCTCGACATGTTGGACTCTCCTTTGGAGACTACGGAACCTCTCGAAGACACAACAGCGTCCAAAGCGTTGCAACGATGAACGCGACGGAAACGATCGAAATGTCGAGCCAGTTGGAGGCTATTCCTTAGCCCCAATTCTGATCGTAATCGTGCTGTTCGCAGCCGCGCCTGTAGATGCCGAACCAGAGATAGGCCCAGTCAGATCGGCGACGCCAGCGGCTCTCAGTCCGTCCGCCAGCGCCTTCGCCGCGGCCGCCGTTCGCTCATCGGCGTCCGGCGACACATACAGAGCCGCCCCGGGCGCCACGCGCTCTTGCTCAGATAGCGCCATCCCGACCTTGTTCCACCCCGCGGATCGTGCGGCGGCCAGAATCTGCATGACGAGCGGCTGTTGGTCGCTGTCGCAGTCGATTGATAGCGTCTGGTCAGGGAACGGGGACACGGCCGATTGTAACAGATCTGGTCTTGTTAGTGATCTTGGCTTGAGCCGTTCTTCTAGCTTGAGGTACGCCAGACGAGCCTCTGCGGCCCGCTCATTCGCTTGCGAGGCATCCAATTGCGCGGAGGCGATGGCCGCATCGTGGATTCGCTTGTCGGCAGCCTCGATTGTTTGCAACAGCTTGCCGCTGCTCCAATGGGCGAAGGCCACGTACGCCAGTCCAGCGGTACCCAGCGCAGCCAACACGGCAAACCAGATGCCAATCTGGTCGAGCAAGTCCAGCTTTGACAGCAACGCAGCCTTGTCCATAGACGGCTCTCCTGCCGAAGATGGTACCGACTACTTTGCGATCGTGGCAGCCATCTTCGCATGCACCACTGGAGTGGTGTCGGTGCTGTCCCTTTTGTTCTTCATCCGCTCCCGCTCCACGGGTCGGGACCCGTAGGCGACAAGGTCGACTCTATCTCTTGCCTGCCGCGATCTCTTGGCGCCGGCCGTCGCACCGGGGCTGGGCTCTCTCGTCAGTCACGGCGCGCTCCAAACCTGAGCCGACTTCGGGCCCGTGGCCACGAGCGTGCAAGCCTGTTTCAGCCCGTGAAGCTCGACCGCGATCCGCCTCGAGTCCTCCGAGAGTGCGGCCGCGATCTGACCAGTGGTTTCGCCCGGGTGCGACGAGACGTAGGCCACGATCCTCGCCCGTCGTGTCCCCGCCGTCGGGGGTCTTCCGGGCTTGCGTCGCTCGGAGGCCTTTGGCGACGGCTCCCGCATCGATGACGCGTCGTCGGAGTCGCGCGACGGCTCCCCGAGCGCCCGACGCGCTTCCTCGAGCGCCGCCGCCTGCTCCCGTATCCGCGCTTCCTCGACTTCGATCATCTCGCGTAGGGCGGCTTTCTCCGCCTCGACGCGAGCGATCCGTTCCGCGAGAGTCATCGTCGCCCCGTTCGTCGACATCGTCGTCTCCTCTTCCTGCGACGGATCCACTCCGCCAGCCAAACTCCCAGCCGTCGCCATCGGCACGCCATCCGCTCGCACCTCGTCTGCCCATCGCTCGACTTCGGGCGAGCTCTCCTCCGCCGGTGGATCCGCCGCCGCGGGGGCCGTGGTCCCTTGGTTCCGCTCGAGCGGAGCCGGCCCCTCGGGCGCGAACTCCGACAGCTCCCGCTCACCTCGAAGCGCGGATAACCCGCCGTCGACGATTTGGCGCACGCGTTCAGTGGTCAAGTTCAGCGCGCGCCCGACCTCGACACGGGAGGCCCCGCCGCGGTCGGCAACGTCGAGCGCGCACGACCACTCCGGCGGAACGTCCCACGGTTCCCGGTCCGCGAACGGGAACTTGAGAGAGCCCAGATCGGTCGATTCTAAAAAGAGGTTGTGTGCGCAACCTACGTAAGGGCACGGCCGCGGCCCGTCGACGCAGTCACCACGCGTCCGGGGCCGTTCGACGTCGACCGCTTCGAGCTCCGGATTGACCACACTCAAATGCCGCCGCAGCGAGCGAAGAGACTCCGTGCGACCTCGCGAGCGCAGCGGATCCACTGGCTGGCAGGATGCCGCCGAGTCCAGCTCGGAGGCAAAAGCCTCGCTCACTGGTTCGCCGCCAGCGCGATTTGCTTCGGTTGCGCGGCCGCCGAAAGTTCCCTTTCGCGCGCCACTAAGACCCGCTCGAGCGTCGCTAACTCGTCCTTCGCCTTCGTTACGGCAACGCGCGCCGAGCTCACGTAAAACGCGGCGATTTGCGGATCCTCGACCGACGTCGACGCCGATAAGTGAGTACGGGCCACCGCGAGCAAGTCGGTATTCGCGCTCATAGGCTTCGGAGTCATCGGAAATCCTTTCTTGGATTCGGCCCGCCTCGCTCACTGCCGAGGGAATGAGGCTCGACAGTGAGCGGGCGAACCAGGGCCGGCGCTGGCCCTCACCGCGTGGCGGACAACCCGGCCGCCGCGCGAAGTCTTGGTCACCCCACCACGAGATCGTCCGGCTCGTCCACGTCGAGGGGGGGCGCCTTCTCGCCCCGCGCCGGCACGGGCGCTTCGACCGATTGACCGAAGGCCTTCGCGGCAAGGTTCGACGCAAAGTCGACGAGAGGGCCGATGATCTGGCCCGATTCCGAGCGCGCACGCGTACGAGGGGAGCGTGCTTCGTCTGCCGCTGTCTTCGACAGCCGCGCTTCATGGGCACGCTGCGCCGCGGCTTCGCGGTCGCGTCCGGCCGCCTCGTTCGCCGCGTTCAGCTTCTGCGCCGCCTCGTGACCAGTCCGGCTACTACCGAAGTGCGCGGCCGCCTGCTTCAATTCGGGCCAGCCGCGGCGCTCGACGCCTGCCCGGGCGTTCTTTTCGGATTGCGCGAAACTGGCAAGGATGAAGTTGGCCAGTTGACGAGCGCAGTCATGCGGGTCCGCGTTCGGCGCGTCGAGGCGATTCGGCAAATCTGTCAGGTAGCGAAGCTCGTGGGGGTTCGTCACGTGAAGCGTCGCATTTGCGTCGTACATGGCAGCAAAAATGGCCCCTGCGTGCGCGGCGCCATCCCTTTTCGGCACGCTCGGATCGCCGCCGAACTGCTGAAAAAGCGCAAGCACCTTGTTGTGGTCCGCAATGCGCTCCCTCATGTCGCGAAGCGTGGCGACAAGAGTATGAACGGCCGAGACGATCTTCTTGCCGTCCTCGGCGGCCGCGGCGCGAAACGCGACTTCGTTGTGGATGAAATCGTCCTTCGCTTGCTCGAAGTCGCGCCGAGCGAGCGCCGTCTTGTGGCTCTGCTCCGCGGCCCGCACGGCCTCGACGGCCGCCGCATGCGCTTCGATCGCCCCCTGCAGGTCTCTTTCACCGTGTGCTTTCCGGACGAGCTCACGAGCCGCGACGTCGGCATGCGGGTCGCTGTCACGATTCTCCGCGGACGCTGCAAGCGCAGCGGCGGCAGTTGCGCTCGCCTTCGCAAGTGCCTCGTCTGCCGCGGCGCGGGCCTGCGACGCCGCGTCGGCGCGGGCCTTTGCGTCGTCTACGAGCCTTGCCGCTTGCTCGACACCGATGCGCGCGAGCTCCAGCGCGCTCGGACTGCTCTTCGTGGTGGCCATTACTCTCTCTCCCGGCGGATGGCCGCCAATTCAAGATCCAACTCGGCAATGCGTTGACGGCATTGCTCTTTCGACGGATAGGAATACGGCATCATGAGACTCGAGCCCCGACGCGTCGCCCGCACTTGGGTGTCCTGCGATGGGGCGAAGCCCGGGGTGGCGCGAGCCAAGAGAGAGCGTTCCCCGGGCGTCAAGATCGGGGTCATGCGACGCGCTCGCGCCTGGTCCGCGCGCAGTGCGGCGGTCGCGGTCGCGATGATCTGTTCTTTGGTCAAGCTTGGCTCCTCTCGTGGTCGCATCGAAGCAAGCGCGTTTGCGCGCCATGTCGCAGGGTTGTTGGTCAATGCCGTGTTCAGATAGGCGGTAATCTCGCCCGACTTGTTGACGTCGTAGGCCGGCGAGAAGTACCGCCACTCCGGCGGATCCTTTTCGAGCCCGGCCCGGACCGCGTCTGTCCACTCGACATCGACCGCCCAGAGCTCGGGGCCGTCGGGAGATTGCCGGACTGCCAAGCGGTGAAAGCCTGCCGCCTTCCTCGACTCCGGAGGAGCAGCGTCCTTCCCTTGCGACAAGGAAAGATGGTCGACGTCGATGGAGATCAGGTTCCCGCGCATGTTCTGAACCGCCATGAGCTTGACGGCCGACGCGCGCGAGAAGACATGCGGGCCGTAGTCCGTCACGTTCACGCCTGCCCGCCAGATTCGAAAGGCGTTAGGCGCCCCGCTCGGCGAGCGCTCTACGCCATCCGACGAGAACGCGATCGCCGCCGTGATCCGTCGCGTGGTCACGGCTTCGGCCACCGCGATCGCTCACCGCCGCCGAGCGGCAGATCTGGCGCCTTCGGCTGCGGCCGAGGCTCGCCCAGGAGCGATGGCCGCTCCCTCGCCGGATCCGGCTCCGACGGTGGAAGGGTGACGGCTGCGCCGCGGCGGTTGGCTGCCTCGACCTCGTTGCAAAGCTCAGCGTTCGACTTGGGCATGGCGGTAGTTCGCCACACGCGAGAAGGCTCCGAATAGTTTCGCGCGCCGGTTTCTATGCGCGGGTTGCGCATAGGCCCTTTCCGCGAACCTCCTGTCTAACCGCGGCGCGGTCCGGGCGCTCACCGCTGGGCCGGAAACCGTCGGCCGCGACCGGAGCGATTTGGCGGTCTACGTGAGCAGACTACCTAGTAAATACGCCAGCTTAGCGCCGGCCGCGGAGCGCTTCATCCGGCCCGAAGGCGGGACGGCGGACGGGATCACGCCGACGGCGCCCGCGTCCACGCGCCGGCCGGAATCGCAAACGCTCGCTCGATCGCGCCCGCCAGCGCGAGACTCGGCGCCCTCCGGCCGTTGATAAGATCGCTGATCGACTGCGGCGCGACCTCGAGCCCGGTCGCGCGGATCTGGGCGCATAGGGCATCGAGGCTATCGCGCCGGCCGGCCCCACGGTCCCACGCCGTCGCGCGCCGAAGCAGCCGACGCCCTTCGCTCTGGTGTCGGCCCGACGCGTCGACGCCGGCCCAGCCACGCGCCGGAACCGGGGCGCCAGCGCTCCGCATCGACGTCGCCGGCCCTTGGGCGCCCGTCGAGCGCGCGGCCACCGGCGGGCCACGTAGAGCGGGGGTCACGGCTCGTCCCGCCGCCGGTCGCCCGCGAGCGCCTTATCGACCGCCAACAGCATCCGCGCGAGCTCCGACCGCACCCCCCTAAGCGCCGCGACAGACGCCGGCACCACGACTTCCCCCTTCTCGTGCTCCGCCACCACGCGCTTCCTGAGGGCGCCTGGGCGCCGCGGCTTCGTCTTCGTCCCGCCTACCTTTCGCGCGCTTACGGTCGATGCGTGCTTGTCGCTTACCTTTTTTGACATGTCGCTCCCGAAGTTTTCCCGAAGTTACGGATTTCACGATTTTCCTGGCGCGTCGCGAGCTCAAAAGTCGAGACCCGAAGGACGTCGCCTACCCTATCCTGTTGTCGGGCGGGGTATGGCCACGTCGGAGCGGCGCCCAGGGTGCGAGCGCGACGCATGCGCGGGCGTGTCGCATGCTGGCCCACGTCTTGGGTGACTGGCGCGCTCGTCCGGGCGCCTTGCTCGCCTCTGCCCGTGAACGTGGTGTGACGTAGACTTCTGTCACTTCTGTCACGCGTCGCACCTGGTAGCGTGGCGTGCGAGGGGCGTGCGCGACCCTGCTTTACGCGCTTTACGCGAAGCCCACCCCCAGGTCGGAAATCGGGGGTCAGCGTGGGGGGTGCGGGTGCGGCAAGTAAGATAAAGGGAGAGAGAGAGCTTAAATGTTTGATCTCTTGGACGGGGGTGCAATTCGCGTAAAGCGCGCAAAGGGTGGGCTTGTGGGCTTTACGCGCTTTACGCGCACGACTTTGCCGCGTGAAAAAGCGTGCCAACGCTTGCGCCGCGTGCGTCACGGCCGCACCTGGTAGCGTGGCGACGCTGGCCTGCCGCCAGTAGGGGGCGGTAGGGGTAGCGGTCGGATAAGCCCTCGAGCCTCGAGAGCGCCCAGCGCAGCCGCGATGGGGGCAGGCTTGGCGCGCGTTGCGCGCGCGCCATCGGCCGCGCTGAACTCTTTCGCCCCCGTCCGCTCGACCCACGCCCACAGGCGTTTCGCCAGCGCCGTGGTCTCGTCGCCACCCATCAGCGCGAAGGCAAGGATCGCGTGCGCTAGGAAGTACTCGCCGATCGCGACGGCGCGCGCGAACGTCTCGCCCGGTATCGCCAGGCGCATAAGCTCAGCGGAGAAGTTCGTCGGAGCGTAGTCGCCAATGTGAAGGAGGGCAGCGATCCGACAGACCGCGCCGACGAGTTTGCTCGCCCAATCCACGATCGGAGCCAGGTCCCCGTCTGGCTTTAGCCGCACTTCGATCGCCTGCTGAAAGTCGCAGCGCATCCGATGCGCTTCCGGCGACATCGTCAACATGCAGGGCCCGACCGCGCGCAACGTGTTTAGGATCGCGTCGTGGTATTGCCGCTCCGCAGACTCTGCCCCCGGCGAAGGCTCCACAGCCCGGTCCCCGACGCGCGATCGTGGTAGCGAGTAAAGGAATCTGGCGAGTAGTCCCCGGCCCCGAAAGCCCTCCTTGCCGGCGAGCCCTTCGACAACCGCAGGCTGGACCGTGATCCCTATCGTCACGCGGGGGCGCTCAAGCGTGACCGGCCCCCTCTTGATCCGGTGGACAGTGTGACTGTCAGCCGAGTGCCCTTTTAGAAAAAGCTCGAAATTCGTCCCCTTGTCGGAGTACCGGCCCGCCATCGTTTCGAACGGACCGCCCTCCGACGAGAAGACGCCGATACTCTCTTCGCTTTCCCCCAGAAGCATCGCCAGCGCTTCCACCGTGCAGTCATCCGAAATGAGCGTCGGGACATGCAGCGCCGGAAGACCGGCAAGCCGCGCCGCGAGCTCCGTTGCCGCCGTTCGCGCGTCGCCGCCGCCGTAGGACTTGCCTTTGATCGCCGCGGAAACGGCCGCAGCGCGCTCGCCTTCGATGATCTCTCGCTCCTGTGTGCGCTTCGCAACCGCCGCAGCCATCGCCGCCGTTAGCTCCTTCTGAAACATCGTGAGCGGCGCCTGCGCCTTCGCGAAAACGGCGCTCTTCCTCTCCCCCGGGGGCATCGCCACGACGGTGTAGAGGTTCGTCGGCTCGACCCATCCCGGTGTAACGCACACGTCGAAGCGCCGCGCGGCCGCGCAGCTCAGTGTCGCGAGCGCGAGCACGCTCGGGAGATCGATCGGCACTTGGCAGAACTCGGACACGTCGTATGTCCACTCCCGAAGCCACGGGGGAAGCGCGGCGGTCGGAAACTCCGGCCCGTGCATGGCGTCGAAGGGCTCGGCTTCCGGCCACGGTGCTTGCTTCACGGCTTCGCGTTCGCGTTCCCCCTGCTCCACAAGAAACGTTGAAGACGGCGAGCCGTCGGACTCCGTGCTCCAGTGCGGGGGCTCGGGCGCAATCGGGGGAAGGTCATCGGCCATCATTTGCCGCCTCGCGCGGCATGGAATGCGTCTTTGATTGTGCGCGCGCCTTCGAGCATTCGAGCTTCGCCAGCGCGCGCGACGAATGGCCCTAAAAGAGCCGAGGTCACTTGAGAGAGTGAGAGCCCGAGCTCAGGGCGCGCGAGCGTGAATGCCTCTTTCGAAAGCAGGTGGTGCCGGTCGCCGACGTTCGCGGCGTAGACCGCCTCAGCGGCTTTGCGAAGCGCGCCTTGCGTGTACTTGTCGCGGTGCTCGGCCACCGCCGGCGGGGGCTTTGGAGGGGCAGGCGGCTTGACGCTTGCCGCGAACTTGCGCACATCGAACGCAACGCCGTCCGCCGCGATAAACGCGAACGTTCGGCCCGGGTAGACCATTGGAGCGAAGTTCAGTCGCGAGATGTCCTTCGCTCCCTCGTCAACGATGAAGGCGCGTCGGGCGAGCTCCCTGCGGATCGCCGCGTGCGCGAACTCGTAAAGCTTCGGGTCCGTGCACGGCTCGACCAAAGGCAGCACGACGCGGCAGCGCGGGGCCTCGGTGGTCGATTTGTAGCTCGAGTGCACGATCCGGCGGAACGCGCTGAACGCCTTGGCCGCTCGTTCCACGTCGCCGCCGCCGTCGATGTCGAACGTGATGGCGGACGCGTGCACGACGTCGGCCTTCCGGCGCCGATTGTCCTTGTAGAGACATGGCGACCACGCGCCCGCCTGCCTCTTGGCATCGTCGGGATTCGGGTAGGCGACCGGATCGCCCTCGGTCGGACGCGACAAGTAGGCGACGAGGTTCGCCCACGTCATTCGGCACGGAGTCCCGACTTGCGGCGAGCGCGCGAATTGCTCGGGGGACAAGTAGAGAATATCGAGATCGGCCGCGTCGCAGGTGCACCCATCGAGCGAGTGCGGCGGCAAGGCGCTCCCCTCGATTGCGGCACGCTCCGCCGCGTCGAACGACGCGCACGCCGGGCAGCGGGAATGCGCGCTCACCTAGGCACTCCAGGCAGAGCCGTTTGCCGAGACGCACCGCGCTTCGCGGACAGCTCGATTCCCAGCCTCAACACGATGCGCGCCGCTTCATGCAGCGTGATGCCTCGCTCTCTCGCAAAGGAGACAAGCGCCCGGTAGGTCTCCGGGTCGAGAGTGAGCCAAACCGATTCACGGACCATCAGCCGTTACCGACCGCCAGAAACGGCCTTCTGGAGCGCCGCCGCGACGCCCGCGAGCTCACGGCCACGGATCGTGATTCCCTGTTTCCCAGGCTTCCATTCGCTGCCGGCCTTCCAAAAAACGCGGATCGAATGCCAAGCGACCTCTTTTCCCTCTCGCGTCTTCGCCATCGTGAAACACACGCGTAGCTCTTCGTCGCCGCGCGGAATGGCGACGAGAACGTCTTCCCGCGTGATCTCCAATTGACCGCGTTGCCCGTTGCTGTCGGTAGTCATCTGACCTTCCTCCGTTGAGATTTGCGATTGCCCGCAGCCAAACGCGCGCGGACGCGCTCGAGCTCGTCTCGCTCGTCTTCGGGCGCCTCGACGAGCCGAGGCCCGCGCGCGCGAAGCCACGCGTCGAGAGACTCACGCGGCGCGCACCAGCGTCGAGCGACGCGCACGGCGCCCGCGATCTCTCCTGCACGGGCGGCGCGATAGAGCGAGCGCCGCGACGCTGGCACGGCCGCCGCGATGTCGACGAGAGGCGCCGACGTCGCACCGCGGAGCGCCTCGAGGATGAGCGGCACCAGCAGCGGCGCGAGCGCGGTCGCCATCGCGCGGAGCGCTTCGCTCGGGTCGGGCGGCCGAGTCATCGATAGGCCCCCGCCATCGACGCGAGCGCGATCGCCAGTCGGTCGGCGTCCGGCCCCCGGACGCTGCCGAGCCCATGTATCAGTACGCGGCGCGCCCGTCGCGGCTCGACGTCCGCCAGGAGCGCCAACGCAAGGACGAGCCGGCGTGGAGGCTCATGCTTGACCGTCGGTCGGTCGGTCGGTCGTGTGTCTGCCATACGCGGCAGACTGCCGCACCACGTGGAGGCGGACCGTAGTGCGGTTGACTACGGTTGTTTTTCGTTAGACCACTTCGCCCAACTTTGCCGCCACGTTTCCGCGCTCCCCTCAACCCCAGGGCGGACCCAAGCCTTCACCAGGCTGGCCCAAGCCCAACGTCCGCTTTCAGCCTTCACCTCGATGGCACGCGCGAGGTGGGCCGCATCGACGCGGGCCCCGGGAAAGAAATGCTGCACTCGCCCGATGATGTCTTCCGCGTGCTTGAACAGGATCTTTCGTTTGAGCGCGGCCGTCGCCCCGGCCGGCATGTCGCGCACGACGATCGCGCGCTGTTCCACAAGGCTCGTGAACCGCATACGCGCTTCGTGCTCGTTGTTGTCTTTCAGGCCCTGCCAATCCGCTGACCAGCGCTGCAGCTTCGCGGTGACTCTTCTGAGTGCGTCGCGCGCGCAACGCTGTTCAGCCGCAAGCAACCGCTCGCCGGCGAGGGGCTCGGGTTCCCGATAGAAATAAGGATCAAGTTCGTCGACCGTCGGTTCGGGCGGGTGGCAAGACCACGTCTCCGGGAGGATGGCGTGAGCCTGCTTCGCAACCTCTTCCGCTTCACCCAAGCATGCGCGAAGAGTTCCGGTGAGTACGAGCAACTCTTCGATCGCCTTGCGCGGATGCCCCGGGGGCGGTCGCAACGGAACTACGACACCGGTTGCCTTGCCTCTCGATCGCTTCGCTGTATCCTTCGCCACGAGGCACCTCCCGAGTGCTTCACGCGCCTCGGTCCCTGCCAGGGGATGCGAGGCGCTCTGCTGTCAGCCTACCGCGGTCGGCCGCGACGTGTCCTCTCGTCGTCGAGGCGGACCACTCCCGCTCCCGACTCACGCAGCGCGCGAAGGTCTTCACGCAAGCTCGCCAGCCCTGCCAAGAGCCCATCGATCGACGCATCGTCCGCGGACGCGAGCCGCGCCGTCAGTCGCGCGATCGCGGCCTCGATTGTGGCCTCATCGACGCCAAAAGTTAGCGGCAGCGAAGCGGCAGCGGGGGTGTCTGAGACGTCCTGAGGTGTCTGCGCGGTCCGCGCCAAAGCCGTTTCGCGCCCTCCCGGTGTCGGTCGGACAACCGGTCCACGCCTGGGGGTCAAGGGGTCGGAGGTTCGAATCCTCTCGCCCCGACGAATCTTTACGAATGAATCCGGGTAGTTGTAGAATCGGCGGTCTCCGTCTCCACAGTCTCTCCAAGAATCTGATTCTCCAAGAATCTGACCGAAAGTGCGCGCCCCCTCGCCGCGCGTGTTGAGTAGACCGATCGCGTCTTGCCGCGCTGCCGGCGAGAGATGCATGTAACGCATCGTCGTCGTCAGATTGGCATGGCCGGCAAGCTCCTGGATGGCCTTCGCTGGCGCCTCACGCATCGCGAAGGCTCCAGCCGCGTCGCAACTCAGCTCGGGGGGATCTTGAGCCCGCGGGCCCTCGGGGTTCCTACAGCTTCGGGCCCTTCGCGCGGGGAGCGCCCCAGACCGAGAGCACCACGACCTCGTTCGCGCGGACGACGTAATAGACGTGATTCTGCGTCCTCGGCATGAGCACCCGACGCAGCGTCCGGGCGAAACTCGACGGGTAGATTGCACCGAGCCCGGGTGCGGCCCCGATGCGTTCGATGGCCGCAGCGATCTCCTCGTCGAAAAGGTCCGGCGCGAGAGGTCGGTTCTTCAGCCACCACGTCTTCAAGCGCTCTGCCTCCGAGAGTGCCCTCGGGGCAAGCCGGACCTTCATCGGTGAGCGCGGAGACGAGCGAGTGCTTCGTCGGCATCGATGAGCTGCCCGTTGTTCATCTGCTCGAGGCTCTCACGGATCGAGTCGTGCAGCGCTTCGCGCTCCTCATCGCTCATGTCGTCGGCATCGACGGGCTGCAAGTACACGACCT
>Ga0265325_10000574_pt1 | contig 26662 bp, 27 predicted proteins | sample 41420metaG_FD_202090 | JGI IMG/M metagenome (GOLD analysis project Ga0265325, IMG submission 202090) | Rhizosphere microbial communities from Carex aquatilis grown in University of Washington, Seatle, WA, United States - 4-14-20 metaG | ecosystem: Host-associated > Plants > Roots > Rhizosphere... | reverse complement strand
GATGGGGTATCGCTTACGGCATTGTGTTGACCGCCGCGCGTACCCTCGGCGAGTTCGGAGGTGTTCTCCTGGTAAGCGGCGGCCTTGCGGGCAAAACCGAGACCGCGACGCTGCTCATCTACCGACAACTCGAGGAGCGGCACGACACGAGCGCCCACGCCGTGGCGGTGGTTTTGGCCTGCGTGTCCATCACCATTCTCGTGGTAATGGACTGGCTGAAACGTCGGCGAGACCGTGACCTGCGCGACGTCGGGAGTTAATCATGAGCATCGAAGTTCGCGGGCTGTACAAGGCTTTCGGATCGTACGTCGCGGTTAAGGACGTCTCGTTCGCCATGCGGCCCGGCGAGGTAGCCGCGCTGCTCGGGCCCAGCGGATCCGGCAAGAGTACCGTGCTCCGCATGATCGCCGGACTGGAGTTGCCCGACCGCGGGCAGATCGTCATCGACGGGGTGGACTCGACTTGGCAGACAGCCGAGACCCGAGGCGTCGGGTTCGTGTTCCAGCACTACGCACTGTTCAGGCATATGACCGTGGCCGAGAACATTGCGTTTGGACTCCGCATTCGCAAAGTTGCTCGCCCCGAGATCGACGAGCGGGTCAAAGAGCTCCTCGGCCTCATTCAGCTCTCGGGATTCGCCGAGCGGTATCCGAACCAGCTCTCCGGCGGGCAGCGACAGCGGGTGGCGCTCGCTCGGGCCCTGGCCACCAAGCCCAAAGTGCTCTTGCTCGACGAGCCGTTCGGCGCGCTCGACGCCCAGGTGCGCGAAGAGCTTCGCACCTGGTTGCGGCGGTTGCACGACGAGGTACGGATGACGACGCTGCTTGTCACCCACGACCAGGAGGAGGCGATGGACCTCGCCGATCGCATCGTGGTGTTGAACGGTGGGGCCGTCGAGCAGGAGGGGACACCGAGCGAGATCTACGACTCGCCGAGGACCCCGTTCGTGGCAAGCTTCATCGGATCCTCCAATCGCTTGGAGGGTCGCATCGTAGGCGGAAGGACCGAGCTCGAGGGTCAGGACCTGGGCTGGCCCGAGCACGTGGAGGGAGCGACCGCCGAGACAAGAGTCGATGCGTTCGTGCGCCCCCACGACATCGAGGTAAAGGCGTCTCCCGCGGCCGGCTCCAGGGGAATCTCGGCGGCCGTGGTCCGAACGACGCGCCTGGGCTGGCAGGTCAAGATGGAACTCCAGCTACCGAGCGGACGAACGTTGACCGTGCAGTGCGGCAAGGAGCAAGCCGACGCGCTCGGCGTCCGGCCGGGCGATCCCGTCGTGCTCCAATTGCGGCGCGCTCAGATCTTCGCGCACGGCGCGGCCGCCTTGCCGGATCTCTCCGGCCTAGGCGCTGCCGCGCGGGACATCTCCGGGCTCGGCGGCTCTGCGACTGCCGGCTAACACCCCACGGGGAAGCGAAGCAGCGGCGTGTCATGCCGCTCGAGGCGCTTGCGCTTGCTGCGAAAGCGCCTGGATGTGCCCATCGGGCCGGCGACGCTGCTTCGGCAGGCTGCGGGCTCCGACCGCGCCGCCGCTCGCGTGCTTCTCCGGATTCCAGAGGAGGAAGAGATCCGACCAACGCAACATGATGACGCCAGCGAGCCGATCGTAGCCGCGCTGCCTCAAGAGACGTGCGAACGCGCCGAGTCCGAAGCGGCGGCCTTTCTTGTTCAGCCACGCACTTGCCTTGGAGCGCAGAGCCTGCGTCGACAGACCCGTTGTGGCGAGGATTGCCAAGGACAGGAGGCCGACCGCCACTCCCACGAGCACCGCAAGCCCGTCTTGCTCGGCTAGACCAAGGGCCATAACGAAGATCGATGTCGCGTGCAACGCCCCGAGCCCCAGAAAGGGATGGGCTATCGCCAACGCGAGGACGAAGACGAACAGGCCGATCGCACGCCGCACGTTGCGGTGATTGACCCATTTCCACCTCGGCCGAAGGACCTTCTCGGCCGCTTCCAGAATCGGCAGCGCAGCGTGGATCGCGACGGCAAGCGCCCGGCGGGAGATGGACCTCTTGAGGATGAAACGCGGAAGCTTGATGCGCCGCCGTCCGGCCGCCATCTGGTAGCCAATGGCTCCGGTCGGGGCCGCGACGGTGCCGCGTGTCCTAGGCACCGGCAAGATCGCGGGGATCGAGAACATCATCAGGGATGCTTCGAACTGATCTCCCCCTATCGACGCGAGAACGCGCTCTACGCTGAACGTCTTGACTCCGGGATTCTTGCTGAGAATCCCCCGCAGGATGTCCGATGTCCTCGCCAACGGAAGGCCCGTGACCGTACCCTCCGCCTGGCGGACGCCCGACTCTGGACCGGCTACCACCTGCGGATCGCCGGCGTCATTCGCCCCGACGTTCTCCGCTCCACTCTTGCAGCTTGCGAGCCCGTCCACCGAACTAGACAGGCCATGGATGGCTGGAACGGCGTGGATCGCTTCGTTCATCGGCGTCATGCGTCTCCCAAGGGGCCGGCAGCCCCTGCCCCACTCAGTTGCCTCGCTTCGCCCCGGCGAGATAATAGGGGATCACACCTTCGTTGCCCAGCCAGACGCTTGATACGTTTTCGCAAGAATGAGGTGACATCGCGTTGACAAAGCAGGGTCGGCCACAATAATACACGCTCCGCCATGGGAGACCGAACGTCCACACAAGCGGACCGCCCCTCGCCGCCAGTGCGACCGCCGAGCAAGAGCTCCTTCCGCAGGCGGGGCAGGGATGAAGAACGCGGATGAACCCGGAAGCGCCGGGGGCCTTCATTCCGACGGCGAATGCAGGCCGGGAGCGCGGCGCGCTCCGCCGGTCCTGCCTCTCCTATTCGGAGGTCCTCGCCCAATCCGTGTCCGTCGTCGCGCCATCGACCGTGCCGGCGGCGCTTCTGGGGCTGATCTTCGCGCGGGCCGGGAACGCCACCTGGGTGAGCTTTCTTCTTGGTGTGGTCGGTCTGACCCTCGTCGGCCTCAACATCAATCAGTTTGCGCGCCGCTCCGCGTCGCCGGGTTCGCTCTACACGTACGTCGCGGAAGGGCTCGATCCGACCGCTGGGCTCGCCGCCGGCTGGGCCCTCCTCTTCGCATACGCGCTCACGGGTATGTCGACTCTTTGCGGGTTCGCAGTGATCGCGAACGTGCTGCTCAAGCAGCTGCTCGGAGTTCACGTCGGCGTAATTGGGCTCTTCGGGCTCGGTGCGTTCGCGTCCTTTTACGTTGCCTTTCGTAACGTTCAGCTTTCCGCAAAGATGATGCTCGCCTTCGAAGGTTTGTCGATGCTGGTCGTCCTCTTGCTCGGAGGCATCACGTGGGCGAGCCAGAGCTTCGCCGTCGACACCTCCCAGCTCACGCTCGCTGGCGCGACACCAGGCGGCGCGCTCGCAGGGGAGGTCCTGGTCATTTTCGGTTTCTCTGGATTCGAGAGCTCCACGGCCCTGGGAGGCGAGGCGCGCAATCCGCTCCAGTCGATCCCCCGCTCCGTTCTTCAGAGCGTCGTGCTGGCCGGGTTCTTCTTCATCTCCACATCGTACGCGGTGCTGCTCGGCTTCCAGCGAAGCGGCCAGTCGCTCGCCGACTGCGAAGCTCCTCTCACCGTTCTCGCCACCTCTCTAGGCTGGGCCGGCCTCGGGAAGTTGATCGACGTCGGGATCCTACTCAGCTTTTTCTCCTGCACGCTCGGCTCGATCAACGCGACCGCACGCATTCTCTATGCCATGGCTCGCGAGGGTATCGTCTCGAACCTGCTCGGTCAGGCGCATGCCGAAAACCGGACGCCACACGTGGCGGTCGCTCTCTCGGCTTTCGTGACGTTCATCGTGCCGGCGGCGCTGTGCGCAGCAGGGGTCGGCGCCCTGGACTCCCAGGGATACCTCGGGACCCTCTGCAGCTTCGGCTTCATCGTTGTCTATATCCTCGTCTCGGCGGCCGCGCCGGTGTTCCTCGCCTCGCTCGGAAAGCTCACGAAGAAGGCGGTTGTCTACTCCTGTGGCGCCATTGCTTCGATGCTCCTGCCCATCGTGGGGATCATCGGCATTCCGGGAAGCGTCCTCTTTCCGTCCCCCGGCGCGCGCGGCCGACTCCTCGTGGCCATCTTCACGGCTTACATGGCGATCGGTCTGGGTTTGCTGCTCTACCGCCGCCTGCGCCACGCAAAGGTATACGAGAGAACCGAAGGGAGCTGACGATGACGACCCATTCGAACGAGTCCGATACTTCCGCCTCCAATCCCATTTCCGTGCTCGGAGAAGCCCTCGAGGCCGCCGCATCATCTGTGCACGACGCCCGGGCGGACGCTTCGGCTTCCGCCAAGGTGGCTGCGGTCAAAGTCCAATCCGGCCTCAGCAAAGGCGCATATTACGCGGCTTACGGCGTCTCCTACGGTGTCGTCTTTACCGGCGTCTTCGCGAAGGAACTGCTGCCCGAGGGAAGTTCGGTCCGCCGAGGGTTCGAGCAGGGTGTGAACGACGGCGCTCAGGCGGCGATCGGCGCGGCAGCAAAGATCCACACGCTGCAGGACCAAGAGGACGACGAGTTCGTGGAGCACGAGGCGGCCGACGAGCCGGCTTCGTGAGAAGCCGAGGAGACGGGTCGCCATGACGCTCAACGTGGACCGAGTCGGCGCAAAACCCAATCTCCCGCGGTCTTTCCCCACCGATCCGCGCTACGAGATCGTCCTCGAAACGACGGCGCTGCGTAGAACCAGGAAGGCGTCGGCGAGCGGGTCCGGAGCAGCGCTGCCTGCGGGCGTAGCAGCGTTCGCCCGCCGGGTGGGGGCGGCCATCGGCGAAGCCTACGCCGTGGCCGCGTCGTCCGTGCTGCGCGCGGCGGAGCGGCTCGAGGACCTGAATGCGGAACGAAAGTTCCGCAAGCGTTCCAATCGGCAGTCGGCGACCGCACCTGCGGCGCGTCCACCACCGCCGGCGCCGCCCGAGACTTCGATTCCTTCGCCAACCTGAGGGCTCCTTTCGGCTATGCCCAGATCTTTGCCGTCTCTGCGTCGCATTTCCGTTGAGCCTCGACCCGGCGAGGCTTCCCCGGTCCGGACGCCACGCGTGGCGAGGCTGGCGTCGAGCGCCCCTCGGTCTGGCGGCCACCACTCGAATCTCACGGTGTCTTTTCCGGCGCCCGACCGGATCCGTTTCTGGAGCGCGACCCTCTTCGCACAAGCGCACGGCCCTGTCGCCCGGGCGTTCTTCGATCGAGCCCTTCGCGCTCCTGGCGTCGTCGAGGCATCGATCGACGCGGACCGGCAGACCGGCGAGATCGTCCTCGGCGCGGCTACTCCCCGCAATTCCGCGCTCGCCGAGCTGGGGCGCCGGCTTTCGGCGCCCGCAGACGGCGCCGCCGACAGCGCCGCCGACGAACCCCTCCTCTTTCCGGATGGCTTCGACGAGTCGACGGCTCGCTCGGTGCGTCTTCGGCGCTTCGGTCGGAGGCTCTCGACCTGGGCGGTCCGACATGAGCTTCCCGGTCGCATCCGCCTTCACCACCCAGTCCTCTACCGGCGACGTGAGATGTGCGAGGCCATCGAGCGGGAGTTCATGAACACGTTCGGCGTCGAGCGTTACGCCACGGACGAGTTCACCGCGACCGTCCTCGTTCATTACGACCCGAAGCAGCTTCAGAAGCATCAGATCGTCGAGCTTCTCGATGCGGTGCTCCGCAAGTCCAGCGACTTCCCGATCTCTCCGGTCGACCTCGACCTCCCAATCTGCACGGCCTCCGTGGGCCTCGCCCTCGCCAGTCAATACCTGGTGCCTGGGCTCGCCCCAGTGAGCGCCGCAGTGTTCCTCTACTCGGTCGTTCCGAGCTTCAAGAACGCCTACCACGTGCTCGTCACCGAGCGACGGCTCGGCGTAGACGTGCTGGACACGATCGTGGTCGTGACCTGCCTCGCCACCGGACGGGTGCTTGCCGGCACGGTGCTCGGGCTCACGTTGGGGATCGCCCGCAAGCTGGTGAAGCGAACCGAGGACAACAGCAAGAAGATGTTACTCAACGTCTTCGGCAAGCAGCCGCGCTTCGTCTGGCGGCTTTCGGACGGAGTCGAGGTCGAGACACCGCTCGAGCGGCTCGAGAAGAACGACGTCATCGTCGTCCATACCGGCGAGACCGTCCCGGCCGATGGGGAAATCATCGAAGGGATGGGGCTCGTCGACCAGCACACGCTCACCGGTGAATCCGCGCCGGTCGAGAAGGTGCACGGAGACCGTGTCTTCGCCTCCACGACCATGGTCGGCGGGAAGGTCCACGTCGCCGTCACGAGCGCCGGGGCCGACACCACGTCGGCCAAGCTCGCGCGGATACTCAACGACACCGCCGGCTACAAGCTACGCTCGCAGTCGCGGGGCGAGGAGCTCGCCGACCGAGCCGTTCTGCCGACGCTCGCGCTTGGAGCACTAGGCCTTGCCACCGTTGGCGTCGACGGTGCCGCCGCCGTGGTGAACTGCGACCTCGGAACGGGGATCCGCATGGCCGCGCCGATCGCCATGCTCAGCTCTCTGACCCTCAGCGCCGAGCATGGCATCCTCGTGAAGGACGGACGCGCGCTCGAGATTTTGCGCAGCGTCGATACCTTTCTCTTCGACAAGACGGGCACACTGACCCGCGAGCGGCCGGAGGTTGGCCGCGTGCTGACGTACGGCGAGCATTCCGCAGACCAGATCGTTCGATGGGCCGCGGCCGCGGAGAACAAGTTCAGCCACCCCATCGCCCGGGCGATCCTCGACAAGTGCCACTCGCTGGGTCTGCCGCTCCCTCCAATCGAGGACTCCAAGTATCATGTGGGCTACGGAATCACGGTCGGCGTCGAGGGCCACACGATCCGCGTCGGCAGCGCACGTTTCATGGAGCACGAGGGTATCGCGCTCCCCGCGGAGCTACTGCGTGAGCTCGACGCCGCCCACGGGGAGGGAAACTCCCTGGTCATGGTGAGCGTCGACGACGCCCTCGGTGGGGGTCTCGAGCTGCACGCCTCCGAGCGCCCCGAAGCGGTTGCCGTCATCGCCGGACTGCGGGCGCGCGGGGCGAAGCACCTGGCCATCATCTCCGGCGACAACGAGCGGCCGACGCGCAAGCTCGCGGAGCGGCTCGGGATAGATCGATACTTCGCGGAAGTGCTGCCTCAGGACAAAGCCAAGTACGTCGAGCTTCTGCAGAAGGAAGGCCGAACGGTGTGCTTCATCGGGGATGGGGTCAACGACTCCATCGCCTTGAAGAAGGCGAATGTGTCCGTTTCGCTCCGCGGCGCTTCCACGATCGCGACCGACACCGCCCAGGTCGTGTTCATGGAGGACAGTCTGACCAAGCTCCTGCAGCTTCACGATGTGTCGCGCGAGCTGCATCGCATCATCAACGGCTGCTGGGGGCTAATCCTCGTCCCCAATCTGCTCTGCATCGGCGGGGCGTTCGTCGCCGGCTTCGGCGTCATGCACTCGATGGTCTTCAACCAGATCGGTGGCGTGCTCGCGCTGGCCAACGGCCTGCGTCCGCTCCGGACGGCCAGCAAGATTCGGGCGGCGAAGGAACATCATTCGCCTACCGGATGACGAGCCATGCGGTTGGCTGGCTGGCTCGCGGTCATCCTTTGGCTCCGGCCGGTACTCGCCAGCGCCCAGCAGGTCCCCGAAGAACGCGCCTTCTCGGTGATGAATCTGCTCGTGCCTAGCGACCCACAAGACGTCGGAGAGGAGCGCTGGAACGCGTACGGGCAGTCCACCTTCATCGTTCAGGGGAAGGGCGGATTCCCCGCCGCTTATACGAACGCGAACGGCAGCACCCAGTCGCTCGTGCCCCAGGCGGAGGCGAGCTTCACGTACTCGCTAACGCTCTTCCTCGGGCTCCGGCCGTGGCCCGGCGCGGAGGCGTTCCTCGTTCCCGAAGTGATCGCCGAGACACCGCTATCGGGGCTCAAGGGCCTGGGTGCTTCCGTCCAGAACTTCGAGCTTCAGAAGACCGGAGGGCCGGTGCCGTCTTTGTATCGGTCGCGGACGTTTCTTCGACAGACCATCGATTTCGGCGGCCACCCGCACGAGTGGACCTCCGGTCCGATGCAGCTCGCGACCGTCGCCAGCGACCGGCGACTCGTTCTGACCGGCGGGACGTTTTCCATCCTCGATGTCTTCGACCGCAGCGACGTCATCGGCGACTTGCGACGGACGTTCTTCAACATGGCGTTCATGACCCACGCCTCTTGGGATTTCACCTGCGACGCCCGCGGGTTCTCCCTGGGAGCCGCGGCCGAGTTCTATTGGGACGACTGGGCCCTGCGGATCGGCCGGATGGCCGCCCCCCTGACGCCGGACCAGCTCCCCCTCGATCCAGATCTCCTCCGGAGCTATGGCGACACACTGGAGCTCGAGCAAGATCATGTCTTGTTCGGACAGGCCGGCACGGCGCGGCTCCTGGCCTACCGAAGCCACGAGGTGATGGGGCGGTTCGCGGACGCGATCGCCGCGTTCGCCGCCGATCCTACGAGGAACGCGGCGGCCTGCCCGTCGAGCGTGTTCAGCTATGGCTCGACGAACGCAATGGCGCCGGACCTTTGCTGGGTCCGCAGGCCCAACACGAAGCTGGGCGTCGGGATCCATCTCGAGCAATCGTTGGGCGCTGGGGTTGGGGTCTTTCTTCGCGCCATGTACTCCGATGGTGAAAACGAGGTGGCCGGAAACCTGGCCGCGGACCGGGATCTCTCGTTCGGGGGCGTCGCCGGAGGCGAGGCTTGGAGCCGCCCGTTCGACGTGGCCGGCCTGGGCTTCGCATCCGCATGGATCTCCTCGATCCATGCCCGCTACCTCGCCCTAGGAGGGATCGACAACTTCGTGGGGGACGGAAACCTGAGCCAGGCGCCCGAGATGGTGCTCGAAGCGTTCTACAGCTTCAATCTGCTCCGGCCGGTTTGGGTCACGGGCGACTATCAGCGCATTTGGAACCCAGGATTCAACTCCGCTCGCGGCCCCGTCGACGTCGTGGGCGGGAGGGCCCATGTCGAGTTCTGACAGGGCATCGCAGCCGGCGGCCCGCGGGCGCGTGAATGGGCGCTTTCGCTGGACGATGGCGACAGTCCTGACGTTCGCCGCATGGCTGGGCAGTGCGAGCGCCCAGCAGCGGGCGTCGGGCTTCGACGTCGCTCGGCTGTACCTCACGCCGCCAGGGGCCGGCTGGTTCGTCATGGACGGCCTCGACTGGCCCAGTGCCCTTGGCGGAGCCGTGTCGCTCACCGCCGGATACTCGCGCAACCCCCTTCGCGTCCGCACACCGGACGGTCTGCAGAGGCTCGTGGTCGTCTCCGACCTCTCGGTGGCTGACTTCGGCTTTGCGGCGACCTACGACCGTTTCCGTCTGTCCCTCGCCTTCGATTGGATCCTGGACGTCGACGGGTCAAGCGGCACCGTCGGGCGCTACGCGTTCACCGCGCCTACGACGGGCCTCCCGCTCACAGCCTCCGGCGTCAATCCATCGACGGCTCCCGACGCACTCGGGGATGTACGGATCGGGATCGACGTGCGGCTCCTTGGGCGCGCGTCCAGCGCGTTCCGACTGGGCGCCGGGGCGCAGCTGTTTATCCCCAGTCCCAACACAAGTCGCCGCGAATACGTCACGGATGGGACGTATCGCGGCATGTTGCGGTTGTTATTCGCCGGCGATGCCGGACCGCTTTCTTACGCGGCCCAGATGGGCGTTCACCTCCGGCCGCTAGACGACGCTTCCGCGCCCGGAAGTCCGGAAGGCAGCGAGTTTCTGTTCGGTCTTGCCGCCAGGACGACGCTTGCGCTCGGGGAGGCCACCTCGCTGTCGATAGGACCCGAGCTGTACGGCGAGTCGGCGATCCGGGCCTTGTTCGGGAGCGCGACGGGGGTTGAGGCGCTCCTGACGAGCCAGTTCGAACGTACGACCGGCGGCGGAGCGCGAGCGAGGATCAAGCTGGGCGCGGGCGGCGGCCTCGATTCCCGCTTTGGCGCGCCCGCCTGGCTTGCGGTCGTAGCGGTCGAGGTACTCGGTCAAAAGAAGGGAGCGGCGTGGTAGAGGACGGACCCGCCGATCCCAACGAAGACGGCGGGGACGATCCAGTGCCCCCATCGCTGAATTCCTTCTGCGATCCAACGATGGGATACTAGCCACGAGCCGGCAGCGCACCATGCGACGACGCCCAGGGCGAACACGGCGACCGTGACGGAAAGGGACGCACCGGTGCTGGTGCGGAAGACGGTGGCATAGGCCGCGATGTTGTCGCCTCCATTGGCAACGGTCAGGGCCGTCACGCCGCCCACACTCTTGACCATGGCAGCCGACGGCCGTTCGCCTGACCGGTGAGCGAGCACCGCCGCGCCCAGTTTGTACAGGCCGAGCCCCAGGGGCACCAACCCCAGCAGCCAGGTTCGGCGGTCCGGCACCAGCGTCAGTCCGAGTGCCGCCAGCAGCGAGACGGCAACGAGGACCGCGATGCCGACGGACTGACCGGTCCAGATCTGCCACGCCTTGGGATGTCCCTCGTTGCGCGAGGAGGCGTTGAGGACCACGAGCAGGACGATATCGTCGAGGTTCGTGCCGATGAATAACGCGCTTGCGGTGAAAACGGTCGGCACGAACCATGGCATGGGCAGCGGCCCCATTTCTTGGAGCCTATTCTAGCCGAAGAGTCCGTACGGCCTAGTCGTGATGCCATCGGGGGGCTCGTGATGCATCAGGGGCATGACCTCAGGACGAAATACTCCCCCGGCGTCATCCGCTCCGTGAGCGGTCTGCCTGCACGCCGAAGGACCAGATGCCGTTCTGGTCGCTCGACACCTCCGACGAATGCGTCGGGGACGTGGCTCGGAGCACGCAAGTTGCTCTGGTCATGGGCGGGCGACCGCGAGGGGTACTGGGACCGAGTGTACGTGCGGGGCGGCAAGACCCTTGCGCCGCCGCTGCGCTCCAGCAGTGTTCTCGCTGAACCGATATCCCATGCCACGAACGGTCTGAATGAATCGTCCCGCAGTCCGCAGCTTGTCGCGCAGTCGCTTCACCGGTGTGACCAACCCGTCGGGGATGGCGACCGCCAAACGGTACGTTCTCGATTTCCAACCTGTGGGTGTCGACCGTCCGCGTCTTGCACTGGACGCTGCAGCGCCAGACTGCACGGAGCAACCCCTCCCGCGTGAGCGCGCGATCGCGCCGAACCATGAGGGCCGCCAGGAGCTTGAACTCGAGGTTACAGCGGCTCTCACTGACATGGAACGTGGAAGCCGCAGTGTGAGAACCAGCCTTGTGCGTCGTCGCTCGTAATCTCAAGCAGTGCCCACCGAAGGGCACGGGCCAGTTTGCGCACGGTCCGTGCTCCTGCCTTTCGGAGCAGGGCTTTCAACTTCGACCAGGCATACTCGATGGGGTTGAAGTCCGGCGAATAGCCAGGCAGTGTTGGCGGTCACCGAAAACCGCGGCTTTCTGGCCGACGACGTGCGGAAGTAGGCCTCGGCGCCCGGGCTGGGCGACGATCCGGTAGCCGCAGAAAAGGAAGAGGGCCACGGAGCTTCCACCCTCCTGGCCCTCGGTTGATCACGCGGCCGTGATCGCGGACGAGCATCGCATCGCGGCAGCGCGATGGCCCACTTCTCGGGCGGCGCGGCCGTGCTGTCCGTTCGCTTCGTCGTATGCGCTCACTTGCCCTGTCGACAGGTGTTCTTCGTCTGCTCGGGCTGTGATCGGGGTCAGGCTTATTGCGGGAGGCGCTGTCGCGACGAAGCGCGTCGCCGCTCCGTTCGCGAGGCCGGCCGCCGGTTCGCCCTGACGCGCCCCGGCCGGTTTGGGCGCGCCGATCGCCAGCGGCGCCATCGAGAGCGGGCCAAGTCTTCGACGCAGAAAGTAACGCATCAGGGTGTCGTCCCCAGCACTGCCGGCGCGATGGTCGGCTTGCCGTTCGACCTGGCCGCCGCCGAGGCGCCTAGGGCGACTGCATCGCGAGCAACTGCGCGCCGCTCTGAGTCGGCCGAATGGCCATCCAGATCGATTGCATTGGTGGTGTCCTTGCCGCCCGCTTCCGTTGGCGCACCCACCGGGCGACTCGTCCGCATAGAGCGCAGCTCGGACCTTGCATCCCTGCCAGAGCGCCAGGGCCTCGAGCAAGAACGGCAGGGCTCGTGGGTGTGACGGATTGGGCCGCAGCTTGGCTTTGAAGATCGCTTCCCAGGTCGCGACGGCGACGTCGACGGCGGACCACGGGCACCCAGTCGAGTGCGTACAGGGCCGTGTCGCCCGGATCGGTGAACAGATCGGGATAGAAACTCGTTTGAGTTGGCCGGTGTGGGCGATTTCGGCGACCTGCAAAAACTTCTCCTCGAGCAGGCCTTGCGATGATCTCGCCGGAGCTTCGTGCGCGCATTCGCCGCCTGTTCTTCGCCGAGCACTGGAAAGTCGGCACCATCGCCACCGAGCTCGGCGTGCATCACGACACGGTCCGTCACGCGATCGAGTCGGACCGATTCGTTCCGGTCGGGCGCCCCAAGGGGCCCTCGCGTTTGGACCCTTACAAGCCGCTGGTCCTCGACACGCTCGAGCAGTATCCGCGCCTTCGCGCCACGCGTCTGTTCGAGATGCTTCGCGACCGGGGCTTTTCGGGCAGCCCGCAGCAGGTCCGACGCTTCGTCAAGACCGTCCGCCCGCGCGGCGCCCGCGAAGCCTTCTTTCGATTGGAGACCTTGCCCGGCGAGCAGGGCCAGGTCGACTGGGGTTGCTTTGGATCCATTCGTGTGGGCCGGGCCGAGCGCAAGCTGTCGTGCTTCGTGATGGTCTTGTCGTTCTCGCGCGGACTCTTCGCGCGCTTCGCACTCGACCAGACGCTCGAGAGCTTTCTTCGTGGACACGTCTTGGCGTTCGAGGCGTTTGGGGGTGCTCCACGACAGCTTCTCTACGACAATCTCAAGTCGGTCGTGCTCGAGCGCGACGGACAGCTCGTGCGGTATCACCCGCGGATCCTCGAGCTGGCCGGACACTACCACTTCGCTCCCCAGCCCTGCGCCCCATATCGGGGCAACGAAAAGGGAAAGGTCGAAAGAGCCATCCATTACCTGCGCTACTCGTTCTTCCAGGCTCGTCGCTTTTCCAGCGTCGAGGATATTAACGCCCAGCTCGCGACGTGGCTGGACGACGTCGCGATGGCACGGCTTCGCGACGGCCAGACGATTCGCGACTGGCTTACCCAAGAGCGACCGCGACTCGTGCCGTTGCCCGAGCACCGGTTCGAGCTGGAACTGGTCCGTCCGGTCTCTGTCGGCAAAGCGCCCTACGTCCGCTTCGATGGAAACGATTATTCGGTTCCGCACACGTTTGCACAAACGACGCTGACCATCGCCGCCGCGGAGACCAGCGTGCGCGTGCTCGACGGCGTTCACGAGATCGCCCGTCACACGCGCAGCTATGACCGGGGCCAGCGCATCGAAGACTCGGGCCATCTCGAAGCACTCGGCGCCGAAAAGAAACGAGCGCGTGAGCCTCGCGGCCGCGACCGACTTCGGGCGTGCTGTCCGGCCGCCGCGCCGTTCCTCGACGCTCTGGCTCAGCGTAACAGTCGCCTGTCGAGTCACACGGCCTTGTTGCTCACGCTGCTCGATCGCTACGGCGCTCGTGACCTCGACGCCGCTCTCGCCGATGCACTCGCGCGCGGCGCGGTCGCCGCACAGTCGGTCGCGCACATCCTCGATCAGCTCTCGCGCCAGCGGCGGCAAAAGCCTCCCCTTCCTCCGCATGCTCTCACCGACCCGCGCGCTGCCGTCGTCGTCAAGCCGCACGAGCTTGGCCCTTACGACAAGCTCGGACGCAAACGCGGAGGCGACCATGAGTGAGCTGCCCGGCCGCCTGACCGCACTCGGCCTGCGCCACGTCGCCGAAAACCTCGACGATCTCGTCGCCCTTGCTCAAAAGCGCCGCCTTGCCGCCCGTGAGCTCCTCGAGCATCTTGTCGACCTCGAAGAAAAAGATCGGGCTCGTCGAAGTCTCGAGCGCCGCACGACGCGAAGCCGTATCGGGCGATTCAAACCCATCACCGACTACGATTGGAATTGGCCGACGCGCATCGACCGCCCCCGCGTCGAAGCCGCCGTCCAGCTCGACTTTTTCGCCGACCATCGCAACGTCGTTCTGGTCGCGCCTCAGGGCTTGGGCAAAACGATGATTGCTCAAAATATCGCCAATCAGGCCGTCGTCGCTGGCCACTCCCTCCTCTTCCTCACCGCCGCTCAAATGCTCCTGGACCTCGGCGCGCAAGAATCCGCGCGCAGTCTCGACCGGCGTCTTCGCTTCTACGCCGGCATCTCGCTCTTGATCTTGGATGAAGTGGGGTACCTGTCCTTCGACGCGCGCAACGCAGACCTGCTCTTTCAGGTTGTCAGCCGTCGCTACGAGAGGAAAAGCCTCGTGCTCACCACCAATCTCTCGTTCCAGGATTGGCCCTCGATCTTTCCCAACGCCACCTGCGCCACCGCCCTCATCGACCGCGTCATCCATCACGCCGACGTCCTCGCCATCGAGGGCGAGAGCTATCGCTTGCGAGAGGCCGAGAAGCGAGCCGGGAAGGCAGCCGATGCGCCGAAGAGGCCGTGACCTCGTCGGTTTGACATTCAACTTGCAAGCGACGGCTCTTGTGCTCCTTTGCGCTGCGACCGTGCCTCCCGTACGGTGCCCGGGGGTCGACTCGCTCCGTGATGATCATCGCTTTCGCTGCCGCCGTCGGAGGGCTCCTGGCTTGGATAGGCTGGCTGTGGCGACGGACGACGGCGCCCATCTGGGCCAGTCTCATCGCGCTCGTGCCAGTTGGTCTGGGGGCATGGTGCGTGGTGGCGATGGCAGCCGCCCTCATGGCGGAATACCGGGTGCCCGAGACCTTGCCGATGCACGTGCAGACACGACAGGTCGCGATGCACAGCGCGCGAATGATGCGGTGGGGCATGCGATTCTGGGCTGCCGCCGTGGTGTCGGCGGGTTGGCTGTTCTTCGCCATGGTGCGGTGGCAGGAACCCCAGCAGCGCAAACCGTAGCGTCGTCGCTGATGCCGCTCTCGGCGTCCCATACGTTGCAACTGTCGCGACCCTCTGTCCCGAAGGCCTAGGTGTCGCTCATCAACGATCTAAAGCAACACCACGACGTCCTCGCCATCGAGGGTGAGCTATCCGGTCTTGCCGGCAAACAACGAGCCGATATGCGATCGAATAGCAGCGCGAACCTGTCGTTCAGATTTCCGCGCTTTTTGATGACCGACGACAGGCAGGTACATCAAGCGCGCGCCCGTGGCCTCGACCAGATCGCGCACCCGGTCGGTCTTGTGAGCTCTGAGGTTGTCGAGGACGACGACGTCGCCGGGGAGCAGTTCGGGTGCCAGGCACTGTTCGACGTACGCCTCGAATGCTCGCGAGTTCATCGAGCCGTACAACATCATGGGCGCGACAATTCCATCGAGCGTCAGCGCTGCCGTCACGGTGATGTTGTCGCCCCAGTTCTTCGGGACAGCGTCCACCGCGCGCAGCCCGGCGGGCGCACGCGCGTGGGTGCGGGTCATCGACAGGTTGATGCCCGTTTCATCGATGAAGACCAGCCGTGCAGCTCGTCGGATGACGCTTCGACGCAGGAAGCGGTCGCGTTCTTGCTGGATCTCGGGGCGCTCGGCTTCGGTGGCGTGGAGAGTCTTTTTTTGCGCGTCAGTCCCAGCTCGATGAGGCGGCGCGACATGGTCGCGATGCTCACGCGCACCTTCAGGCGCCTGGCCACCAGCTCCACCAACTCCTCCAAGGTCGCGTCCGGCTTATCGAAGACCACGTGGCACAGCGCCTCCTCGTGGGCTTCGGTCAGTTTCCGCTCTTTGCCGGGTGGCGAACCAGGCATCAGATGCCCGAGAGCGTCGCGTCGCAGCCGCATCTTGCGCACCCAGCTATCGCTCACCCCAAGCATCTCAGCGACTTCCAAGCTCGTCGCACCCTCATCGACCAGGGCGACAGCGCGTTCACGCAGGTCCAACGAGTACGCTTTGATCATGTTCTCCGCCGTTAACACGGTTCGCGGCGAACAAACAGCCCCTTTCGTTCCAAGTTATGGAGAACCGCTGTAGTGAGAAACACCTCTTGGCCTCCCACGGTGACCTGATGCGCGCGAGTCGACACAAAGCTCAGCGATGGAAACGACCTCACTTCCCCGTCCGGTGCGGCCGGTTCGAGGAACGCCCCGAGTGCCCCGTCGATGAGGAATGACAATTCGGCGGGTAGGAAGCCGTAGCGCGATCCGCGGGGCAAGAGGTTCGTTCAGCTCGTTCGGTCTGTCACGAGGGGAACGGTGTGTGACAGGGCCGCGGTCTGATTGGCTTGACGCCGCCCCGCGTCGTCGAAAGCGAACTTGCGGTCGATGCCGACCACCATGATTTCATGGGCCACGACCGACCGCGACCAGGCAACGAGGATGGCGCAGATGATGGACTTGTGCGAGGAGGCGCTGCGCCTGGGACGCATTCTCGCGCAGCGAGTGCCCCAGTCATCACGACTGAATCATGCCCCCCGGACGATCGATATCCGCCGCGCGAATGCGCTCGAGTCCACCCACAACACATCTCAGGCACGTGTGACTCGAATAGCAATTGTGTTGGGGCGACTTGCGCCGCTGCCGACCAAGGCCAGCCTTGCCACACGGCAGTCTCGCCGGCAAGTGCCAGATCGTCACCAGCTGCAACTGAACCGGACAGTCGACAACTTCATAGTCAAGCTTCGAAGAAAGACCGCAAGAGCCCCGAGAGACCGCAACACATCCTGACGGTGTACGGGTTTGGCTGCAAGCTCGCGTAACCGGAGCGCTTAGACCGAGCTCTCGCTTTCGCGGAATCGTCACGTCGAGTTTACTTTGGGCCCCTCGAGCCTGAGGTAGCCTGAGCGGAACTGCCATGAACAGCATGACGGGCGCTTCGCCCATGAACCGAACGAGACTCTCGCGGCGACCGCACGCCGGGGGAAACCGCGTTCGCACAAGCAGCACTGCTAGGTCGACTCGAGCACGCAGGCCCTGTCGCGACGGACGCTGTACCCAGCTGGAGGTATTGCGTCATGAAGCTCTCGGTTATCACACTGGTAGGCCGTCAGAAGTCCACTCGTAAGCCGCTTTTTGAAACGCGCGCGTCTGGGCCTCGTCCCGCGACGATTGCGATCGTCGCCGCGACGACGTGGACCCTGACGGCGCCGGCAGCGTTTGCGGACGCGGTCACCGACTGGAATCAATACGCGGTCGAAGCCACGAAAGGATACGTGGGCTCGGAGTCGACCGGCGCTGGCGTCACGCTCGACACGAACGTCGGCTCGCACGTCGAAGCGGTCGCGGCGCGAGCCGTGTTCGACGCGGTCAATTCCATCGATCACTTCAGTAGCGGCTACTACTACTACACGGCGAGCAACTCTGGGTCCGCGCCCGCAGCCGCAGTGACCGCGGCGCACGATGCGATACTCGGCGAGATCCCGAACCCGGCGACGGACTCGACCGCCGACGCACGGTGGACGTCCGTGAGAACGTGGCTGGACACTCAGTTGAGCAGCGACCTGACGTCTCTCGGCGTGTCTTCGTCCGACGGTGGCGTAGCGGCCGGCCATGCTGCCGCCGCGGCGGCCATCGCGGCTCGGAGCATCGATGGGGCGGCACCGACGACCACGTACGGCCCTCAGCTCACGCCGACCACGAACCCTGGCATCGGCATTTGGCGGCAGAGCAACGCCGGCGCGCCGTACGTGAATCCGGTCACGGGCGCGCCGACGGGGTTCGACGCTACAGGCACCGTGATTCAGGGCAAGCCCGGCATCGATTTGAACTGGCGAGACGTCGCACCCTTTAGTCTCACAAGGCAGGAAGTCACGATTCTCTCTCGGCTGCTTCCCTTGTCGCCCGACGTCGGCAGCGCGGAGTACGAGGCCGAATTCGACTACGCGAACAAGATCGGGAAAGACTCGTCGAGCGTTCGCACGGCCGATCAAACCGCCCAAGCTTTGTTCTACAAGCAGGACGCAGAAATCTTCGTGAACGAGGCGGCGCGCATCGCGTCTGCGGCTCGTGGACTCAAGCTCGACCAGAACGCCGCTCTCTTTGCCCTGCTCGACAACGCTGTGGCCGACGCGCGAATCGGTGCGTGGACTTCGAAGTACGAACAGAAGTTCTGGCGTCCGGTCACCTCGGCGAACGCCAACCCCGACGGAAGCGTGACCAACGACTACGTCGTGTTCCATCCCCTCGCGGCTACTCCTTCCCACCCGTCGAACACGTCCGGACACAGCTCCACGGGCGCGTCGGGCTCCGAGATTCTCCGCGCCTACTTCGGCGACAAAATCAAGCCCGACGGAAGCTCCGTCGCCTTGGGATCGCTACCGTGGCTCACCGGGACGAACAACGGGACGGGCAACGTGACCACGCGGTCGGTTTCTACCTTCACACAGGTGCAGCTGGAGACCGGCGCGAGCCGACTCTATCTGGGCGTGCACTACGGGTACGACAACTTTCAGGGGCAGCTCATCGGCCTGGAAGTCGCCGACAGCATCCTTCGCTCGACTGACCCCGCTGCGGTGGGCCTGAGGATCCCCGATTCTCGGGCTTCTCTCTTCAACTTGGAGCGCACGCTCTTGGCGCGACGGGATCTATACGGGTTCTACGGATACGACACGAGGCACCGACGGTAACCCAAACGTACGCTGCCGCCGGTGACCGCAGCAGCCCTCGCTCGTTTGTTGCAGCTCGCAATCGGCCGAGTCGATAGAGCCTCGACCCGCCCCGAACGAACAATCCATCTGCTGCTCACGATCGCATGCGCCATGTGCTTCATCGGCCATGGCGCGTGGGGATTGATCACCAAGGCCAGGTGGCTGCCTCTCTACGGCGTGTTCGGGGTGGCTCCGGCCCTGGCCTGGAAGACGATGCCGCTCATCGGCGCGGTCGATATCACGCTCGGCCTGGCGGTCCTCGCAGCACCCGGCAGAGCGTTGTTCGGCTACATGGCTCTCTGGACGCTATTCACGGCGCTCTTGAGGCCCATCGCCCATTTGGCGTGGTGGGAGTTTTTCGAGCGCGGCGGCAACTACGGTCCGCCGATCGCTCTGTGGGCCCTCGCGAGCTCGCAAAAGGCTCGTTGGTTCGACCGCGTCGCCCCGTGCCCTCTCTCCGTCGATGACCTACGGCGAGTCGCTTGGATCCTTCGGGTATCGATCGCCTCGCTGCTGCTCGGTCACGGAGCCTTTGCGCTCATTCAGGAAAAGGCGGCTCTCCTGGCACACTGGCAATCGATCGGAATTCGGGCCGACAGAGCTTTCTTGCACGCGCTGGGCGCAGCCGAGATTGGGGCTGCGCTCGCCGTCTTGTTCCGTCCCTCGCGAGCCGTGTTGCTCGGAGTCGGCTACTGGAAGATCGCGACGGAGCTCCTCTATCCGGTGTCGGGTGGACTTCGGGACGTTTGGGAGTGGGTCGAGCGCGGTGGTGACTACGCGGCGCCGTTCGCTCTCCTCTGCGTGTTGGCACTTCTCGAGCCCGGAAGGCTCCCGTGGGAAAAATGACCGTGGCGGCGGGTAGGAAGCCGTAGCGCGATCCGCGGGGCAAGAGGTTCGTTCAGCTCGTTCGGTCTGTCACGAGGGGAACGGTGTGTGACAGGGCCGCGGTCTGATTGAGCAATTTCAAGCGCGCCCCGGCCACGGCGGCGTGCAGCCGCCGCCCCGGGCCCGTTCCGCGGACGCCCCGCTCACCCAAGCTCGAGGCTGAGCTGGGCAGCCGCCTCGTCATCGTCGAGCTCGTCGCTCGGGTCGCGCGCGCGTGCGAGCGGTGGGGCCTCGGTCGGCATCGCGACGTGCGCGAGGATCCGGGTGACCGGCTCGCGTTCGGTGATGACGGCGATCACGCGAAGCCGGCCGTGGCACTTCGGGCACTGGAGGACGTAGATGGAGAACGACCGCCGAAGCAGCGCCGCCCAGTCGACGCGCGGCGAGGTGGCGTAAAGCACCCCGCCGAGCAGGCGGTCCCAGTGCCGCACCGAGAGCACGTTGGGCGTTAGCATCAGGACATCGCCCGGACGGGTCCTCGCGGAGCCGTGCATCGGTGCGGCCGGGGGCGTCTGGGGTGGAGCGGCAGGCGCGGCGGGAACCGAAGCGCGCTCGGGCAGCTCGTCGGGCGCCCGCGGTGCGGAGCGCCGCATACTCGTGCCGTCGTTCGCGGGCCGACCGGCGCCAGCAGCACTGGTGGCTGGCGGGTCGTTGCGCCCGGGCGCGACAGCGCACACGCCCTTCCGTGATCGCGCGGCCTTGGCACGACGTCACGCCTCCACTTGGACCGTTGCGCCAGCACGCCCGCGTAGCGCGCCAGAGGGTAGCGTGGGGGCGCGACGATGGCCAATAGCCTCGCCATGAACTCCATGGGCGTCATCACGCGATGCTTGCCGCGCCCCCGGCTCACGTACTTGAGCCGGTAGGCAATGCGGCCCCCGGGCAGCCGCCTCAGACGCTCGAGCGACAGCGGCGGGCGGAGCGCGTAGCGCGCGAGCCGCTCGCGTCCGAGGTCGTCCCCGGCGTCGATGCGCACCCCTGCGTGCAGGTTGAAGCCCTGGTGGTCGACGGCAACGTCGTTCTTGTCAGGAGCTCGCTCGTGGTCCTCGTCGGCGGCATCAGCGTCACCGGGACGCGCGAGCGTCGCTAGCTGACCGCGCTGCATGGCGACCGCCGCGCAAGCATCAAGGGCGCTCTGCGCCTCCGGACGCTGCCCGGACAAACCGTCGTCGAGGTAGCCGCGCCGGCGCAGCCACGCGGTGGCCTTCCGACACGTGCGCTCGACGATGGCGGCGAGCTCCCGGGGGCCGGGCGGGGGTGCCGGGTGAAAGAGCACGCGACCCTGGAGATCGCGCGTGAACACCCCATCGAGCACGAGCGTGTGAAAGTGCACGTTGAGGTTCAGGCTGCCGAAGCGCTGCACACAGAGAACCGAGCCGCACTGGGCGCCCTCGATCCCGGCGTGCTTCGCACGCGCGCTATAGGTCGCGAACGTGGCCTCAACGAAGATGCGCGCCAAGGCGGCGAGCACGTCGGCCTTGAAGGCGGCAAGCCGGCGCAGCTCGAACGGCAGCGACAAGACGTACTGGCGCACCGGCACGTCGGGCAGGACCCGATCGACGAGGTGTGCCGCGCCGTTGGACATACGCCTGCCCGTGCAGCTCGGGCAGATCGTCCGGCCGTGACACGAGAAGGCCACAAGCAGATCGTGACCGCAGGTGTCGCAATGGCACCGGGTGAAGCCCTCGCTGAACACCCCGCACTTGAGGTACGCGCGCAGCTCCTGCTCGACGTACCGGGGCAGCCCGCTCTCGTAATGCTCGCGGGCGTGCGCGAGAAACGACTCGAGGTGCTGGCGGACCAGGCCGTACAGGACCGTCTCGGTCGGGTGCCGCGGAGCGTAGGTGGGGGCGAGGACGGCCACGGCGACGGACATGGCGGGGCCCATGCCGTCCGCCGAGGAGGCAAAACGCCGCTCGTCCGGATTCGCCTCTCCGTCCCGGGACAGGGCCGCGCTGTCCCCCGTCACCGCGGGAGCCGTCCGATGCTTGTCAAGGGCCGTCCGAGAGTCGCCGTTGCCTATCTGCGCGCGTCCACCGACGAGCAGCGCCTATCCGCCGCGGCGCAGCGGGCGCACATTCGGGGTTGGGCGGCCCGCGAGCACATCGTGGTCGCCGGCTGGTACGTCGACCGCGCTGTCTGTAGCGTCACTCCGATCGCGGAGCGGGCCGCGCTCGTGGCCGCCCTCGCGGCGGTCGAAGCCCACCGGGCCGGTGTGCTGGTCGTCGCCCGACGCGATCGGATCGCCCGCGACGTGGTCCTGGCCAGTGAAGTCGAGCGGGCGGCAGCGCGCGCCGGGGCCCGACTTGTGAGCGCGACGGGTGAAGGCAACGGCGACTCGCCGGCCGATGCCTTCCTACGAACCGTCATCGACGGCGCCGCCCAGTACGAGCGGGGCCTGGTCCGCGCCCGCACGCGCGCGGCGCTCGCGGCCAAGCGGGCGCGCCGCGAGCGCGTGGGAGCGGTTCCCTACGGCTTCGCCCTCAAGCGCGATGGCGTGCACCTGGTGGCCGCCAGGGCAGAGCAGGCCACCATCGCCCGGGCGCGGGAGCTGCGCGCCGCGGGGCTGTCTTCCGCGCCGTCGCGGCCACTCTGGCCGCCGAGGGACGTGTCAGCCGTCGAGGACGCCGGTTTCTGCTAGCCCAGATCGCGCGCATGGTGGCTGTTCGGAACGGGCGCGTCTCGCCGGCCGCCCAGTTCGAGGATTCCTGACCATTCCCGGGGACCCAGCAAATCAGGGTCGTCCGCGAAGTGGGAGCCCATCTTTCCTGAACGGCATCGGGGCGTTACCCATCACGTGGCTCCAGCGCCACCGTCATTGGCACCGAAAATCACGGTTCCTATTCACCGCTTGCGACCTACGTGGCACCACGCTTTTATCTTGCCCTCCGTCTTCGACTCCGGGTCCTGAGCTTCTCGATGCTCGCGAAGGTTGCCGCGCGGATCTGAACCGAGAATGTTGCGGTGATGCCAGTGAACGGGGCCGATACACGCGCGCGGATGAACCGAAGGCGATCCCGAAGGCGACGGTGAGCACGTCGTCATCGGCACGTGACGCGCGAGGTGATGGGTCGTCGCAGCCGCGCGGATGATCTGGAGGATGTCCCCGGAGGCGCGCGGTGAGCAATTGTTGTCGGCAACGGATATGCGAGGGCACGGCAAGCGTCGCGGCCGCGTGGACGGGCCCGGGGGTGTCCCGGGGTCGGACGGCGGACGACCTTCGACGGTCACCGGACCCACGATGCGAATGCGTCGTCGCCACCGCGTGGATGGTGCGGAGGATGTCTCGGAGGCAGCTGGTGAGCATGTCTTCGACGACCGGGGACGCGCGGAGTGGAGGGGTCGTCACAGTCCCCGTTGACGCTGACCGAGGAGGTCCCGAAGCCGCCCTTGAGCACGTCGTCCACAGCCACCGGACGGCGAGGTGAACGAATCGAGCAGCCGGGTACAGACGGGAGAGGGGAGGCGGTAACCGTGGCAGCAAGCCAGCTCGGATGGCGGCCGTCATCGTGACGGTGACGCTCGCGCGACGTCGTCGCACGGATACTACAGTAAGTAGACGCTGATGGTCCAGGCGTCGGTCGGGTGACTGAGGACTCGCCGCAGCCGCGCGCGTGATCCGGAGGATGTCGCACACGCGGCGAGCAACGTCGTCGACGCCCACGCGACGCGCCAAGTGGACCGGGGTATTGCAGGCAAGTGGATGGTCCGGAGGGGCCCCTGCGACTATGGGTGAGTATGACCTCGATGACCGGTGACGAGCGCAACTAAGGATCGGTAACAGTCGCGCATCTGATCACAGCGAGCAGAGTTGCGCTTCTCCGGCAGCCGCGTCGTCGTCGAGTGTCCGAACGTGGATGATGGTCCGGGAGGCAACCGCAGAGGACCCGGTGAACCATCCGGGGACCCCTTGGAAATGAACCGAGAACACGAAACGCTACGACGACGGCACCAAGACGATCCATTAGCGAGGCAGTTCCTGGAGGTGAGCGGAGAGCGTTTAGGTGGATATCGCCTGTCGCTTGTCGACGAGTTTTCACGCGGCCGCCGCAGCGACGGCGATGGGTGGGGGCGGCAGCGCCGATGGCGGCAAGTTTATCGATCGTCAACGCGACCGGTGCTCGGATGCGGCATGGGGAGATTGTGCGAAAACGCGGACGAGCAGTTCGTGTCGCGCCGGTTGCTCAGCGAGGGCAGCACGCTCCACCAATGACCACGGATGATACCGTGGGCTCGCCGCGGGCCGGCCCTCGACGGGGGTCGACGAAAGCCAAGACGATGAGGGTGATCGCGAGCCTGTCGCCCGAAGCGCAATAGAGTTTGTTAGCCATGGACGACCGGTTCGACGCCTAGGAAAGGGTCCGCGAAAAGGAGCGGTCTCGGAGGGAAAACGACCGATCCTTGGCTCGCGGTGAAAGAGCGTGCGACAGCTCAAGCGCGAGTGCGGCTACTTCGCGTTTCCGCGTGAGCACGCGCGGGTGAAGCCGCTCGAATGAGCGAGGCAACATCGACGCTCCCGCCCATGGGGAGGTTCTCGGGCCGTCTCAAACACATCTCGACGAGCGAAAGGTAGCAACACTCGTCTCTTTCGGTCCGAGGCGGGACGCGGGGCGGAGGGCCCCCAATTTCGGGATCGGTGTTGGATTCAAGAACGGCTGCTCGCGCGCCGACCACGGAGGAGGCGAAGCCCTTGATCGATCCGAGAAGTCCGCGGCTTCTCCTCAAATGCCCGTGCATTTTCGTCGGGCTCACCGCGCCATCGCACCGCCGCATGTCGATTTTGCGAAGCACCTTGCGTGCGCTGATCGATGAACGGAGGTGACGTCGCTCGCACAACCCCACCGGTTCAAACGACGCGACGAGCACGCCGGACGAACGTCCTCTCGCCTCATGGACAGGCGAGACCCTCGGACATGCGGAGGTACATCATGAGAACTGAGCGGGTCAGGCTCCAGCCCTACGTCGACGCGCCGTTGGCTAAGCAGCTCGCCGTCTACGGTGCAGCGACGGGGATGACGACAAGCTCCGTCGTCCAAGCCGCCCTTCGGCAGTACCTCGATCGCACCGACGACAAGATCCTGCTCCTGCGGCGAATCAACCAGCTCGGTCGGGCGTGCGACCGCACGCAGCGCGACCTTGAGATCCACATGGAGGCGTTCGCCATTTACGTGAAAGTCTGGTTTGCGCACAATCCGCAGATCCCCGACAACGCGAAGGACTCCGCCCGCCGGGAAGCCGAGAGCCGCTTCGCGCAATTCCAGGAGTACCTCGTCGAGCAATTCCAGGGAGGCCGCCGCTTCGTCGACGATCTGCCGCGCGAAGTCATCGGGGACGAGGCCGAGCTCTCAAGGATGGCCAGCGAGGCGTCCGCGGCTCCTATGGGTGGCGAGGCTCCGTCGGTGACCGATGAAGAGTGAGCGCATGGCCGGCGAGCGAGCCCTCTCGGAGGCGGGTGGGACGAAAGCCCAGCGGGACGTGTCGCCGTGCAGGATCTCGACGGTGCTCGCGGTCGCTCGTACCCAAAGCTCTTCACGCAAGAGCGCGTGAGATGCCGAATACAGGTGGTGATCGAACTCGAGATGGTAGTCGATGTTGAGCGCGACCTTCTTCCAGGTGGACGCCTCGAAGGGCTGGGCGGGCAGCGGCGCGAGCGCGGGCTTGTCGAACCGCTCGAACAGCTCCCTGCGGCTCGCCTTGTAAGTGCGCATCGGGCGGCCATTGAGATCGGCTGTGAGCTCGAAGAGTCGCGCGTTGAGCGCGCCGAGAGAGGTGAACGTCTCGTTGCGGATGCGCGCGAGCAGCCAGCGCTCGGCGATCTGCACGCCGACTTCGACCTTCGCTTTGTCGCGCGGCGACCTCGGCCGCGCCGGCATGATCGTGGTCGCGTAGTGTCGCCCGAACTCGGCGCAGCCCTACGTCAGGTTCGCAAAGGGCGAGGACTCCAGCGGCTTCTGGCTTGAACCGTGAAGGAGAGCCAGGACGGCGTGAGAGGAAGTGAGACACTCAACGATCAGACAAACGCCGCTCCACATCGTCGAATCACGCAAGCGTTTGCCCTGGTCGGGCGCGTCTAATAGAGTGGACACGCTGCGCTTTCTGACTGCCCCATGAAAGTGACCGAGATGCCCAGCGCGACGTTTGCGAACGCAGAGCCAGCGACGGAGCCGACCCGCACGGCTTCAGCGCTCCTCGTCGATGTGGATGCCATCCTTTTGCGCCTCCCTTTGGTGGAGCCCACGTGGAAGCTTCACATCCGCGCGTTGGAGCTCAAAGGTCGTCTCCGGCGCGCGCTGTCCAGGCTCACCGCGGAAGAGGTTCTCGCAATGCGGGAGGCGATTCTCGTGTTGCGACGCGAAGCGTTAGCGTCGCTCTCGGACGGCGCACAGGGCGTTCAAAGCGTGGCCCCTGCCGCCGGCGCCCCTCCCAACGGGGCAATGCAAACGCTACATGCAGCGCCCACTTGGGACGAAGGATGAGTCGCCGCGCGCCCTTGGAGAAAACGCCCGAGGCAACGCAAGTTTGGCGCTTCCCGATCGGCCAGTCGGCACACAGTGCCCCCACGACGTTGGCAGCCACCCTTGAGCTCCGGATCGGCGATATTACGGAGGACGATTCGGGTGTCATCGTCAATCCCACCAATCGGCGGCTCGATGGCGGCGGGATGGTGGACCTCGCGATACGGCGTGCGGCAGGTCCCCGTCTCGCGAGCGCTTGCCGCGCTGCTTGTGAGCAGCGCGGGGGCTTGGCAGTCGGAGAGACCTTGATGACACCGGGCTTCGATCTGCGCGCTGGATACGTCGTCCATTGCGTTTTACCCAGTTATGCCGAGGATCCCGACAGGGCCCCCGCCCTCCTCGAGTCGTGTTGCCGGCGCGCAATCCAGCTTGCCCGCGCCCAGGGACTCGGGTCGATTGCCTTTCCGGCGATTGCGACTGGTGTTCTCGGCTACCCTATCAATCAGGCCGCACCCGTTGCGATGAAGGCCGTAATCGAGGAGGTTGTCCGGGAGCCAACGCCGTTTCGAGTTCGGTTCATCCTGTTTGGCCCGGCCGTATTGGACGCCTACGTCGCGGCGGCCAATACCACCTTGCTCCCGCCAAAGTAGGAA
>Ga0265325_10000572_pt1 | contig 26724 bp, 13 predicted proteins | sample 41420metaG_FD_202090 | JGI IMG/M metagenome (GOLD analysis project Ga0265325, IMG submission 202090) | Rhizosphere microbial communities from Carex aquatilis grown in University of Washington, Seatle, WA, United States - 4-14-20 metaG | ecosystem: Host-associated > Plants > Roots > Rhizosphere... | reverse complement strand
ACGAATGATTCAGCACTCGATTCGACCGAAGGGGGATGAAGGCGCCGACGGTTTCACGGACGGATTCCTACTGCCCTATCAACAAGCGATATCGCACACAGCCGAGGACCCCGACTTTGATCCGGCAACGATTATCGCCTTTGCCCCTGACGATCGCCGCGACGAGTTTTCTTACGTCGCCGAACACGTGACCCACGACGGCGCTATCGGCGCGCTGCTTTCCTGTGCGGCAGCATTGCGAGAATCGGCCAAACATCTAAAGGGACCTTGGGACCGATATCAAAAGTGGATCGACATCGAACTCGGCAACTTGTGGCGGATGCGAGGTCCTTGCCCGGGACTCGGTGCCGTGCTGACGGCGTTTGGAATCGACCTCGGCGTCTTTGTTGCCTACGATTTGGCGAAGCAGGTCGGTGAGAATGACGATCCCTGGCCGGTTGTTGATCGGATGATCAAAGATCCGAAGGCAGTGCTGTCCGCTGACGTGGCGAAGCAGATCGGCAAGGAACACCAACAGGTCTGGAACAAATTGACCAATGACCGTCGGGCGTTGCTGAAGCTCTTGAGCCGGTTCGAGATCACGCCTGAGCAGGCCGAAGTCCTCTTCGTTACCGAAGAACGACAAAAGGCCAACATCGTAACGACCGATGCAGACCTCCTTGCCAACCCCTATCGGATCTTCGAGATCACTCGACGGACAAGAGATCCAGTCAGTATCGCGTCTGTCGATCGTGGCGTCTTTCCCGATACGGTCATCCGGGACAAACATCCATTGCCGAAACCGTCGAACGTGGACACCGGAACTGATGTTCGTCGAATACGAGCATGGACAATCCAAGTTCTCGAAGTGGCCGCTTCTGCCGCTTCTGCCGGAGATACTCTACTACCTCGAGAAGACGTCATCACGACCATCCGCGACCTTGACATCCGTCCTGAATGCCGAGTTACCGGAGACCTAATGGCTGTCGCAGAGGACGGATTCGCGCCCGAAGTCACTATGATCCAAATTGCGAACACGAATCCGGCGTTCCAGCTTTCACGCTTAGTAGCCGTGGCGCAATTGATAAGAGATACGGTCATTAAGCGGGGTAAGGGTACACCGCATTCACTTGCGGCCGACTGGCATAAACTGCTTGCTGACCCGAACGCCTTGGGTCCAATGAAGAAGGGTGATGAGCGGGAACAACGTGCTCGAGACGAGAAGGCTGCGGCCTTGCAGGCTCTGGCGGAAGCCAGGTTCTCCGTGCTGATTGGACCGGCAGGGACTGGGAAGACGACGCTCTTGGCCACTCTTTGCGGACAGCAGACGATCGCCAGCGGCGGCGTGCTGTTACTCGCGCCTACTGGAAAAGCGCGAGTTCGCATGGAACAGGCAGCCAAGATGAAGAAACTCAACCTCACTGGGCAGACTGTGGCTCAATATCTGATGCCATCAAAAGAGCTCCCAGGTAGATACGATCCAAGTACACAACTCTATCGCATGCTCGGCCCAACAGTACCGAAGGGCAAGGTGCCTGACACGGTCATTATTGACGAAGCGTCCATGATGACGGAAGAAATGTTGGCGGCGGTCTTGGAGGCCGTTGGAGCCGCGAAGCGGATTATTCTTGTCGGTGATTACCGCCAGCTTCCACCAATCGGAGCAGGTCGGCCATTTGCGGACATCGTTCGCAGAATTCAACCGAAGAATATCGGAACTCTCTTTCCTCGCGTTGCAAAGGGCTACGCGGAACTGACCGTGCGGATGCGGCAGCAGGATAAGGCCGGGGAGTCGGCGGAGGACGTTCAATTGGCGGCATGGTTCGCGGGCGCTGACCCTGGTCCAGGCGAGGATCTAATATTCGCCAACCTCGCCAGGTTTGGCCCGAATGACCGACTCCAAGTACTCTCCTGGCGGACATCGGAGGAGTGCCACCAACTGCTTTTGAACGTGTTGCAATCCGAATTGAAATTGTCCGGCCCCGGAGATATCCTCGGGTTTGGAAGAAGTTTGGGGGGTGAGGAGTACAACGACAATTGCTATTTCCACAGGACGACCGAGAAGGGTGGGGTCGGCGAGGCCGCAGAATCCTGGCAAATCCTCAGCCCAATTCGCGGTCTGCCACACGGGGTTGCCGGCCTCAACCGCTACATTCACAGGCAATTCCGAGCGGAGAGTGTGGCGTCCGCGCGACAGCGATATAGGAAGACCACAAAACCACTGGGACCCGAAGAACTTGTCTACGGAGACAAGGTGATCAATGTCGGGAACCATCGACGCTACGATGTTTATCCAAAAGATGGTTGCTCGCAGTACCTCGCGAACGGAGAAATCGGAATTGCGGTGGGTCAATTCAAAGGTAAGAATGCGCCATACAAGGGCCTTCCGTGGAAATTGGAGGTGGAGTTCACTTCACAACCACGATTCACCTACGGATTCACCGCCGACCGTGACTTCGGCGATGAAGGTGAACCGAAACTTGAACTCGCCTACGCACTGACCGTTCACAAAGCCCAGGGTAGTGAGTTTGGGACAGTAATTCTGGTTCTGCCGAATCCGTGCCGGTTGTTGTCTCGCGAGTTGCTCTACACCGCCCTCACTCGCCAGAAGAATCGCGTCGTCATCCTGTTCCAAGGGAACCCGGCCGACTTACGGCTGTTCGCAGATGACCAATACTCTGAAACCGCTCGGCGGCTCACGAATCTATTCGACTTGCCGGAGCCCATTCGTATTGGTGAACGTCGTTATGACGACCGACTCATCCATCGTACCGCGCGCGGAGAACTCGTGCGCTCTAAATCGGAAGTCATCATTGCGAATGAACTGCATAACCGGGGCGTTGATTACGCGTATGAGAAGGAACTTCGATTTGGCGAAGGCCCTCCACGCTATCCAGATTTCACGATTGAAGATGCTGCATCAGGTCTAACGATTTACTGGGAACATTGTGGAATGCTCACCGACCCAGGGTACAAGGTACGTTGGGACGCAAAACGACTGTGGTACCTGGAAAACGGCGTCAAGTCGTTCGATGACGGGGGTGGTCATATGGGAACCCTGGTCGTTACCAGCGACGACTCGCGGACTGGCTTCGATACCGTCGAGATTGGCCAGATCATCGATCGGCTGTTCGATACATAGTCTTGCGCGTCGGTGGTTTCCGAGGAGACATCATGCTGGCAGTGTGGCGGCATAACGGGCATGAAGGGCAGATTGAGATGTTGCTCAACGGCCCGGCGAGGCCTGCGTTGCATGCGATTCGGCCCCGCTCCCCACGTCGCGCGCCCGCTTCCGTGCTGCGGCAGTGGAAGAAGCCCCCTTCCTGGGAAGGGGGCACTGCCTGGGGGCGTTACCGCCAACATCGAGCCAGCTTTCCAGCCGCTCCACGGCCTCTGCGTGCAACGGCACTCGCCGTTCTTTGCCCCCCTTGCCGTAAACCTCCAGGACCTTGTGCCCGCCGCTCGATTTGTAGTCGCCGACGCGGAGCCGGGCAAGCTCGCCGACCCGACAGGCGCTGTATGCCAAGACCGCCAGCATCGCCCGATCACGAATTCCGGCTGGCGTCGACGAGTCGGGCGCTTCGAGCAGCCGCCGCCAGTCTTCCGGCGTCAAGGGATCGAATCTCGGGTACGCTTGTACGAACCGCCGCGTTCGGCTGGCCAAGGACAACGGAAACTACTTGCGTCGCCTGGTCCCCTCTGCGTGCTGGGGAGCTACAACGAGCGTCGGCCGCGGCGCGTACGGACCCAAGCGCGTCTTTAACAAGCTGCTGCCCCGCGCCACAGCCCACGCGTGACCGTTTCTTGAGCGTCGGGGCCCTGCTCAGCCTCTTGGTCGCTTCCTGGGCAACGAGGCCGCGGATTTGTGGCGGAGGTCGACGCGGACGCCTCATTTAACCTCGGGACGCGCGTACGCCGAGATTTTCTCGTAGATCCAATATCCGAGGAGACAGTGGCCGCCAGGGAACTCGCCCACAACTTTTCCGCCAATTTTCAGTAGATCAGGAAACTTTTCCGGGTCAATTCGCGCATGAACGGCGAATTTTCGGTCAATTCGCACATGAGCCTCGCCGGCGCCGGCCTGCGCTGCGTCTTCGGAGGAAGTCACAAAAACTTGCTCAACCGCGCACGTTGTACGCGTCGGCCAAGTAATGTCAATCTGAAGTTCGTCGTAATGCTCTTCTTTCACGCGATCTGTTAAGAACGCGATCTGTTCAGCGGTAGCATCGAAATCTACCCCCCACGTCTCGCTATTCGGGTCTACGACGTGCAACAGCAGCTGGCCGGGCGCAACCATCCGGCCGAGTAATGCCCGCGGCGGGTCCCGCGTCGTGATAACACCATAACAAGGGGCGACGATCGTTAGCCGCGCCTTGTCCGTTTCGCGTTCCGCTAATTGCTGTTCGAGGCGCTTAATGCGCTGGAGGTATTGCGCCCGTTCGCTCTCAGCCGCATCTCCCTCGATTTCATCGCTCCCAGCGCTCCCGCGCGAGCTGAGGCGTTCGTTGCGGGAAGCGAGCCCGATCCGGGCATCTTCCAACCTTTCCTTCGTTTCGGCGATCGCCGCCTCCACGTCCGGGTTATCGAGCACCATCAGCGTCTCGCCTGCTTTGACCACGGCGCCGTGCTGGACGTTGACCTGTATGCACCTCCCTTCGACGCCCGCAAATACGCTCTTCGCAGCATTCGGCCAGAATGTTCCATACAGAGTGACTGTTCGCTGCACGGGAATGCTAATGATCGCTGCGATCATCACCCAAATCGCAAACCTTTTGCCGAAGTAGCGATTGGAGGCACTCATTATCGAATTTTCAGCTCTCGATCTCGTTCGACGGCCCGTAAATGCTAGAAACTCAAGGTACTCAAAGAAATTGGGGAGGAAGCGGCGCTCTGGACTTACTTTCCATTCCTGCGCCCGTTCGGCCAACCGCAGCTCGGCCCGGCCGTGGCGAGTCGCGCGCTGCTTGCGCGTGAGCCAATCGCGCAGCGAGGGCACGAGGTAATCGTGGGTAAGCTGGTAAAAAGGGATTTTGGATTGGTCGGCAGGGGCGTCGTCTTGGTCTTGGTTGTCATCGGCTGGGGTGATCAACCGTAGTTCCGCATCCAGAATCCGCAGCAGCTCGGCAAACTCGCCCGGCCGGCGCTGGTAGCCGCTGGCAGCAAGCAATTCGTCCGCGCTCTTGCGGTGGCCCTTGATATCGGCCCCGGCGTCGGGAAGGAGCGCCTTGAGCACGGCGCGGGCGGCCGCCTGATGGAGGCGGTGCCGCGGCGGGGCGGTCGACGCGCTGAAGGTCTCTTCCAGAAACGTCGCCCCCACGCCGGCGATACCTCCGATCTCGACCAGCGTGGCCGGCTTCCAAGGCTTGCTCTTGACCATATCGGCGAACAGAGAGAGCCGCACCGAGACCACTTTCTCATCCTCCGCCAGGCCCGCCACGGCCTGGTTGAGGAACTGCTCCTGCTCGGGCGTCAGCTCGCCCTCATGTAGGTTAGGCTTTCCAGCCTGACTCGCCGACGCCGTGGCGTCGGCGCGGCCAACCACTCCGACAGGCTGGAAAGCCTGTCCTACGCTCGGCAAGCAGCCCAGCGCGCGGCCGAACAGGGCCAGCACCTTGCGCGCGTGCCGCACATCGAACAAGTAGACGGCGGCGCTGTTTTCGCCTTCCAATAGCGGGATCTCTAGCTCGCGCAAAAACTGCGAAGCGGCCATCCAGAAGTCGTCGCGGACCATCACCACGCACTGCACATGCCCGCCGTCGCAATGCCTGAGTGCTCTAACGAGCTCGGTCGCGTGCGGCTCGCGGTGTGCGAAAAGCCATTGCTCGAACTGGTCGAGCACGATCAGCACCTTCTGCCCCTGGACAAGACCCCGTCCTCGGCGCAGGTCGGCGAGAGTTTCGACGAGCTCATGTAGGTCAGGCTTTCCAGCCTGACGCGCCGACGCCGGTGCGTCGGCATGGCCGCCGGGGCAGTCAGGCTGGAAAGCCTGACCTACAGGCGGGACGCCCGCACCACAAGTTTTGCGCAGCAACTTCAAGAGCCGTGCTTCGGTGTCGTCGGACGTGGCCTCCAGGTAGATCGGCAGTACGTGCTCGCCCAAGCGGGGCAACAAGCCCGCCTTGACCAGGGAGCTTTTGCCGCAACCCGATGGTCCATAGATCAGGCCCACAGCGAACGTCGCGTCGGCGTCGACTTCTTCGACGCGCGTCTTCCAGAAGCGGACGCTCTCCGGCAGCCCGTCGCGATCGGTCGGGCCCGGCAGGAGCTGCAAAAAGAAGTCGGCGTCGTGGGCGTCGAACGAGCGCAGTCCCTTCGGAATGATCGGGGCGAGCGGGGGGCGTGAGCCCCCCGGTGGTGTCTTTTGCGCATCGGAATCGGAAGGAGGAGGCGTCGCCAGTGCGGCAGCGGGCATTTGGGCTCCGGCGCCGGGTTGGTTCACCACCGGGGGGTTAACGCGGTTAACGCCCCCCGCTCGCCGTTGTTCCCGCTCCGCGCCTAACGCCTGACGCCTGACGCCTATCTCCTTCCTCCTCCTCCGCGCCTGCCAGTGCCGCAGGTCCTCGGCCAGGTCGAAGGCCGTGGTAAAGCGGTCGGCGGCACGCTTCGCCAACGCCTTGAGGCAAATTCGCTCCAGTTCCTTGTGAATCGTGTGGTCGACCTGCCGCGGCGGGCGAATTTCGCCGCTGGTGATCTCGTCGAGCAACTCGGGCGTCCGCGGGTAACGGTAGGGACGACGGCCCGCCAGTAACTCGTAGAACACGACGCCCAGGCTATACACATCGCTACGCGCGTCCACGCGGTGCCCTTCGCCGCGGGCCTGCTCAGGGCTCATATAGGCGGGAGTGCCGCAGTACGTCGAGCCGCGGCCGAACGTCTCGTCGCGCAGCGCCAAGCCAAAATCGGCCACCAACGGATGCCCCGCTTCGTCGAGCAGAATATTGCCCGGCTTGATGTCGCGATGCACCAGCCCGCGCTGATGCGCATGGTGCAGCGCGTCGGCGACCGCCGCAACGAACTCGGCGCTCTCGTCGTGCGCCGGACGGCGCCGCTCGATCAGGCCCGCCAGGTCGCCGCCGGGCATGAATTTCGAGACGACGTAGCAAAGCCCGTCGTCGGTACGGCCCAGATCATACACCGGCACGATCCCGGCGTGGTCGAGGCTGGCCAGAACTCGGCCTTCGGCCAGGTAGGCTTCGGCATCGGCCACCCACGCGGTGCGTTCACGGCGCGGGACCTTGATGGCCACGTCCCGGCGCAACTCGGTGTCGAAACCCCGATAGACGACACCGTAGCCCCCCTCGCCCAACATGGCCGTCACGGTGTAGCGACCGAACGCCTTGGGTGTGGCGGGCTCCGCCGGCCCGGCGGCCAATTCGTTCGCGAGCTTTGTCGGCCAGGGGTCGACGGCCGAGCCCTGATCGAGTTCGCCTTCAGCCGTGTCGGGCGGAACCGTCGGTTCGGCGTGCAATTCGCCGCGCTGCTCCGCGGCTCGCCCCGGCTGGGGGCTTACATGACGGTCGTTTGCAGGGTTCATTTGAATTGCGCCCAGTTCCTTGTCGACGTTCGACAGGGCGACGAGCAGCGTCTCACCCGCCCACGCGAACCGCGCGGCAAATTCGTTCTGGTTCGGCTTGTCGCCCCAGCGGTGGCGAGCACGGTACTCCGCGGCGATCAGTTCCAACGGGACGGCTTCGATCGCGCCCAATTCGGTAAAACGGCGCAGGTAGCCTTCCATGCGCGGGCGTGGTGGCAGGCCATTGGCCGTCTCGGGTGGTGCGGCACTTTCGACTGGGCCGGCTAGACTATCGAGCGAATTGGCCAGTTTCCAGCGATACTCCAGATCGACGGCGACCAGGGCCACAAGCGCCGCGCGCCGCGGCCCCGCCTCCGTCGGGAGGAAGTCGTCGATGGCTGGTGGCGTGCCTGCTTGCCAGGCTTCCTCGAAGCGATCGACAATCGCCTCGATCGCATGGCCTCGCGCGCTGAAGAGTTGCGTTGGCCGTTGGTGATGATCAGGCATGGCAAGTCGCCCCACGTCATCCTGTCGGAGAATCAGGCCCGTCGTAGAACCAAGCGCGTATTCTCAGGCATTATCGTGGGCCAAACGAGCCGTTGCAAGCGCCAGAAGTCGGAGGCGGCTACGACAGGATGATCAAGATTAACAGGATGAGACCTTCAGCGCCGCTTTCCATCCTGTACCTCCTGTGAATCCTGTCTTGCGCGCCGCGCCGTCATAACCCCCCCGAATTCTTGCGAATCCAACCACAAGCTCGGATCCTCAGCTATCCTCTGCCTCCGTACCGAGGTGCCGGGCGAGCCGAGTCCGGACCCGCTCCAATACCCGGATGACGGTCTGCTCGCTACGCCCGACTTCGCCACTGATTTCCGCCAGCTTGTAGCCCTGCAAGCGCAGCGCGAGCATCTGTCGCTGCCGCTCGTCGGGCAACTGCCGCATCAGCTCATCGACCGTTTCGGTTAGTGCCGCGGCCTCGGCGGGCGTGGGGTCACGAGCGAGGGCCTCAAACTCGGCCGATGAATCGGCGTCCGGGCGGGGCATCGTTTCGCGCCGCACGTCGCGCACGGCGGCGTGGAAATACTCGATGCGGTGTCCGCACTTCCGCAACGTCAGGCAGACCAGCATGTTCCAGACGTCGTTCCAATTCGAGAAGTCGAACTGCCCCTTAGCGTTCCGCAGGAAAAAGCTGCGGTAGACCGATTGCAGCACGTCTTCCGGATCGACCTTGCGGCGAATCGGATCGAGCCTGCGGCGGGCCAGGCCCACGAGCCGATGGGTAAAGCGATCGAGGATTTCCGCCGCGGCGGCCTGGTCACCGCCGCGGAGCCGCGAGATCACAAGATCAAAGGAGTCGTCGGTCGGCATGGTCCGGGGAGATCGTTGGTTTTTGACGCGGTTTCTTACCGCCGTGCATTGTAGGTGAGGAACGTGCCGCGAGCCAGAAGGCAGGTCGCCTTCGGCGATTTTTGTGGTAACCCATGACACGGACGGCCGGCTGACGGAAACGATCCACCGCGATTTCACCGATCGGTCGTTCGCACTCTGCGAAATCTGCGAAATCGGTGGATAGCCTGTCCGACGCTCCTCGCAAAAACCCAAGAATTCTGGTAGTCCGCGGCCGCCCTTCCGCATGTACCTGTTAGGAACCCAGCAACGCGCCCACCGCCGGAGGGCCAGTCGGGTTGCTCCCACCATGCTTCATGTACTAAGAAAGGATCTAAAGATGTTGAGAACGATGCTATTTGGCTCGACGCTTGCGGTCGGCCTCTTGACTACACTCGCCTCGGCGTCGGAACAAGTTCCGTCGAATTCGCAGGCGGTTCAAGGCTACTACTATGAAGTGTGGGGTTCAAGCAGCAAGGAGTCGAAACGGGACCGCCCCTGGTCCGAGCCGTTCGATTCTGAGGCAGACGCTCGGACTCGACTGAGGACAATCCAACGCGACTATGCGAAAGGTGGCCTGTTGGAAGCTGACTCAGACAAGCCACTTAGGCTTTACGTCAAGAAGACGCCACGCGTGACGATTCCGAAACGCGACCTCCTCGATGAAGCCAAAAAAGCCGCCGATGCTGCTCAGGAAGCCGCGGAGAAATTGGAGGCGGCGCAAAACGCAATCGAGAACCTGAAGAAACTGGAGGAGTTTGCCGAAACGGGTCGCGTGAAGTCGGATTCCTCCAAAGAGCGATGGCCCGGTGATACGTTGAAGGAATACGGTAGACGTCTCAAGGATTCGTTCGACCGCGTGATCGACGCTAAGAAGACTCTGACTTCAGGTACAAACGAATTGGCCGAAAAGAAGTTCAACGAGGTCAACCGCCTGATTGACAGCTACAACCGCGAGGTCGGGCCGTTCAACGGCAAGGCCAGCGCTGCCGGGCTTAATATGTTGCCGACGATTTCTCGCCTGACGCCCGGAGAACTCGAATCAAAGCCAGCTCCGGAATCGACAACGGGTAAGTACACCGTCTGGGTGTACAGGTCGGTCAACAGCCAATGGCGAAAACAAGATGACCGAACGCTTAACACTGACGATGAGGAGCAGGCGCGCGCCTACGAAGTGCAGGTCAAAGGTTATCGTGGATGGATCGCGAAATCGAATGTTCCCGCTGAGCGCAAGAGCGAATCACCCGACAATGGCCAAAAGGATGAGCCGGAAATCGTGGGATCATGGGTGCTCGGAGGCGACACACGGTGGAATTTCCTCCCTGACGGTACCTGGCAGATGGCCGGCACGGGTAACCGAGGGCGATGGCGGAAAACCTCTGGTGGGATCGCGGTGCAGTATTCCGGAAGCACGTTCTGGAGTAACCTGAAATTTGTCGCCGATACGCTCGTAATCCAGGATGGTTATATCGGCCCTCCAGGAACGCACATGAAGAAAGTTGACTGATCGTCACGGCATCGCGGTGTTGGTCGGATGCGCCAAAATAAATATTGTATACGGCGTGCTATTAGCGGGTGGCACCTGCGGGTGACTCGAAGGCACACCGTATACGATTCGAATGGACTGAACCGCCGGTGCGGGTCGGCTATGGGGATTGGATCACGGCCGGAAAATGCGGCGGGTGCTTCTTATTCTTGCACCGCCGGCAGGAGCATCGCGATCAACAAGCCGATGATTGCGGTCACCACCAATAGCTCGATTAGTGTGATGCCGTGCCTGCCGTCCGTCGTACGGCCGGCGGTGCAACGTTTCAATTGGCTCGGCGTGGGGTTCCTTTTGTCGTCTCCCGACAGCTTTCCGTCCACCGAGCTGCGATCAGATTAGGCTCATTCGACGATTGAGGCAGGAAAAACGCGGCGTGACCCGTCACTCCGGTAGTCGCCAAACACGGATCGTCTGGTCGGTGCCGGCCGAAACGGCGATTCGCGCGTCGGTCGCCATGCTCAAACCGACGATCTCGCCGACGTGCCCAGCGTATCGGTAGAGCTCGCGTCCGGAAGCCACTTGCCAAAGCCGTAGGCTGCCATCTCGCCCGCCAGAAAGGAGGTAACGGCCGTCGCGCGTCAGGGCGACGGCACGGACAGGCGGAGCGCCGCCAAAAGCGTGGACTTGCTGTCCAGACTGGAATCGCCATAGCCGCAGGTGGTAGTCGAACGCCTTGGCATCAGCCCCACTAGCTGAGATCGCATGCTGTCCGTCCGGCGTAATCGCCACGGCCAGCACTGGTACCGTGTGCGCCTGGAACTCCTGCATTTGCGTACCGGTCCGCAAGTGCCAGCGCCGCAACGTACCATCGACGCCACCCGATAGCGCGTAGGGAACGTCTTGCATTGCCGCGATACAGAGTACCGTCGACTGGTGCCCGACGCAGCGTCGCAACTCGCGTCCTGTGGTCACGTCCCAGACTCGAACTGTGCAGTCCGAGCCGCCGGTGAGGGCGACCCGGCCGTCGTTGGAAAACGTACCGCACGTGACCGATTGCTTGTGTCCTTCGCAGCGATGCAATTGTCGCCCCGCACCCATGTCCCAAAAACGAACAGTGCCGTCCTGACCGACCGACAGGACGGTTTGCTTGTCGGGGGAAACGACGACGCCTCGCACTTCGCCCTCGTGGCCAACGAACCGTTGGATTTGCCGACCGGTCTGCAGGTCGACAAGTCGCAGCGTTCCATCGGCGCCTCCAACAAACACGTGCCCCCCGTCGCTGGAAACCGCCAGGCAGGTTGTCACTGCGGCGTACCCGCCTTTGAACCTGCGGACCTCGGTGCATTGCCGGGTGTAAAGCCGCGCGAGTAGTTCATGTGCTTGTTGGTGGCCGGGCTTGAGATCGAGGAACTCCTCGACTTTTGCGACGAGCCCTGCGAACCGTTTAGTGTGCTGGGCCTGGAGAATCTCGTCGGCCAGAAACTGCAGCTTCCGTCCCTGATTGTGGGCGAGGGCGTACAGTGCATGGGTCCGCTCGTCCCAGAACTTCTTGGGAATTTGTTCGAGCAGGTGTACTGCGGCGGTGTACTCGTGTGCGTCGTAGCGCTGCTGCGCTGTGGCGAAAAGTTGTCCGCGCTGATTCGTCAGCCGCTGGTACTCCGCACGCACCGCCGCGAGTGTCCCATTTGCCCAAGCCGCGCACTCGGCGAGCCCGAGCGAGCTGTCGGCGGAAAGCAGCTCAAGCTTCGCGATCGCGTCGGGATAGCGGAAATCGTCGAGCAGCGTCTCGACCCGCAGCTTGTCACCGTCGAAAGCGGCACGCAACTCACAGACCACGGCTTCCACGTTGGCGCCGCACTCTCCGCAAAACGCCGCCCCTACCACAATCGGCCGCTGGCACCGCGGGCAGGGCTCGCGGAGCGATCCGCCGCAGCGTCGGCAAAACTTGAGCGACGGATCGTTTGCCGTCTGGCACTTTGGGCACCGACCCGCCGCGTCGGCGGGCGTTGAAGGCACGACGGACCGATCCATTTCGGCCTGAGCCGCCCGCAATGCCTCGGCGAATTCTTCGGCCGTCGCATAACGCTCCGACGGCGCCTCGCTGAGGGACTTCAAAAGCACGGGCTGCAGCGCTTCGGGCACATCCGCGGGACGGATCACTCGGGGCGGGCTACCGGTGAGAAGCTGGTAGAACGTGGCGGCCAAGCTCCAGAGGTCGCTCCGCCCGTCGGCCAAACGGGGATCGCACCGCTGTTCGGGGGCCATATAGTCGAGCGTGCCCATGATCATACCCGACTGTGTATCGTAGTCGGCCGAATGGTCGAACCGCGCCACGCCGAAGTCGGTTAACTTGGGAACGCCGCTGGTGGTCCAGAGAACATTTGCCGGCTTCACGTCGCGATGTACGACGCCACGCGCGTGCGCCACACCCAGGGCCTGGCAAAGTTGCATGGTAATCTGGATTGCCTTGGCCGGCGGTAACGGACCGCTCCGCCGGACCAGGTTCGCCAGGTTTTCACCCTCGATGTACTCCATGACGATGAAGTACCCTTCGGGGTCGCAGCCGAAATCGAAAACCTGCGCGATGTAAGCATGGCTGAGTGCCGCGATGGCGCGGGCCTCGCGAAGGAAACGGGCCGATGCGGTGCGACTATCGGCCAGTTCCGCGTGCATCCGCTTGATGGCCACTGGCCGGCGCAATCTGCGGTCGACGGCGCGCCAGACCTCGCCCATGCCCCCAGCGCCAAGTCGCCCTTGTACCTCGTAGCGGTCTTCCAGCCGCTCGTTGGTGTGACCAACCAGCAAACCCTCGTCGACCAGGTGAAACGCGAACGCGTCGTCACCCGCGCCGGGCGTGGCTCCCTCGCGCACGTTGGCGGGCGGCTGCGCGGCCAATTCATGGTCGACGTGGCGCAGGGCGACGGCGATCGCCTCGACAAACGCGGGAAACCGGCCAGCATAGTCGGCGTGTGCAGGTCTGTCGCCCCAACGGTGGCGAGCGCGATACTCGGCAATTGTCAACTCCAGCAGCAAAGTCTCGGGCCGGCCCAGCTCGGGAAACTGCTGCAGATAGTCCTCGACTCGAGGCCTTGTTGGCAGGCGGAGCGCCGGCTTTGGCGACACGGTACTATCGAGCGAGCTGGCCACGCTATCGAGATCGTTGGCCAGCTTCCAGCGGTACTCCAGGTCAACGGCCGCCAAAGCCGGCAGCGCTTCGCGCCGCTCCGCGTCGTCGCTCGGCAAGAAGTCACCCAGCGCCGCTGGCGGGCTCGTCTGCCAAGCATCCTCGAAGCGATCGACGACCGCCTCGATCTTCGCGCCGTACGTGCTGACGTGCTGGGGCCGCTGTTGGTGAATATCGGACATGCCAAGTTACTATGTCGGAGATCCGAGCCCAAACTGTCCGGCATTATCGGCGGTCAAACACGCCACTGCAAGCGGGGGGGCCAAGTACGGCAGCGGCGGTACGAACAGCCCCGTTCGGCTGGCCAACGACAACAGCAGCTAATTACATCGCTCGTTCTCCCCTACGTAGGGGTGAGCAATAACGAGGATCGGCCACGGGGAGTACAAACCCACGTTGATCTGTACCAACCTGTAGCCCTACGCCACGACCCACGTAGCCAACTTTCCCAACGCGGCCGTCACGGAGTAGCGGCCGAACGCCTTGGGTGTGTCGGGCTCCGCCGGCGCGGTGGCCAAGTCGTTCGCGAACTTTGTCGGCCAGGGGTCGACGGCTGAGCCCTGATCGAGTTCGCCATCGGCCGTATCGGGTGGAATCGTCGGTTCGGCGTGCAATTCGCCGCGCTGTTACGCGGCTCGCCCCCGGCCGAGGGCTTTCATGGCGGTCGTTTGCCGGGTTCATTTGAATTGTGGCCAGTTCCTTGTCGACGTTCGACAAGGCGAAGCGCAACGTCTGGCCCGGCCATGCAAACCGTGCGGCGTACTCGTCCTGGGTCGGTTTGTCGCCCCAGCGGTGGCGAGCGCGGTACTCCGCGGCGATCAATTCCAACGGGAGGGCTTCGATCTCGCCAAATTCGGTAAAACGTCGCAGGTACTCTTCCACTCGCGGTCGCGGCGGCAGGCCAGAGGCTGTTTTGGGTGGTGCGGCGCTTTCGCCTGAGCCGGCTACGCTATCGAGTGGATTGTCCAGCTTCCAGCGGTACTCCGGATCGACCGCTACGAGGGCGAGCAACGCCCCGGATCGCCGGGCCGGCTCCGCCTCCCTCAGGAGGAAGTCGTCGATGGCTGGTGGCTCGCCCACTTGCCAGGCTTCCTCGAAGCGGTCAACAAGCGACTCAAGCTCCTGGCCATGCGTGCTTAAGAAAGGGGGCATCGCCCAATAGTCGCTCGTCCATTCGAAGAAGCAAAGCCCGTAGCCAATCGGAGACTCAGCACCTCTGGAGCAAGCATTATCGGCGGCGATTCCGGCGTTTGCAAACTGGCGGCTAACGACCACAACACACCCGAAACCCATTGTTGCCGTAGCGGCTCACGGGTAGGTCGTCGTTGCGGTAAGCAGACCGACAGTTGGATGCGATGCTGCTGAAAGCGCCACCGCGAACCACGCGCGCCGACCCGGCGCCGGGGCCGGTCAGATTGCTAACTGCCTGGGCGGAGTAGCTGCCGTACCAATCCCAACACCATTCCCAGACGTTTCCGTGCATGTCGAACAGGCCGAAGACGTTGGGCAGCTTCTTGCCACCGGGCCAGGTACGCGAGTCGGCGTTGTTCAAGAACCAGGCATAGTCAGGCAGTAAGGCGGCGCTAGAAGCAAAGCAGAAGTCGGCGCCGCTTCCCGCTCGCGAAGCGTACTCCCATTCCAACTCGGTCGGAAGCCGATAACCGTCGGCCGCGAATTCGCACCGCCAGACGTCACAGTCATGTTCTTTGTTCTGATAGTCCTTAATCTTCTTGCTACCGCCCGTCCGCTCATAGCACGGATTCCTTCCTTCTCGCGTGCTCAGCCAGTTGCAGTACAAGACGGCGTCGAACCAATTCACGCTTTGCACGGGGCAATCTGCCGTCGGGCTGTATTTCTCGTGTTGCTTAAATTTCTCCTGCCAACCTTGGGGTTTCTCAGCGGCAGGGTATTCGGCGTCGTCCATGAACTGCTGAAACTGCTCGACGGTCACCTCGCAGTCGGCCACGTAAAACTGCCTGACCACCGTCGCTTCGTGGGCCGGCCCTTCGGGGTCGCCTTGGTGTGCCTCACCCGGTGTGCCCATCATGAACTTGCCGGCGGCGATCTCGACCATCGTCATCCCCCGATTGTTGACGAACCAACGGCGGTCCGAGGGCGGGTGTGACGTTGGGGCGATCGCAGGCAACTTTTGCTTCCATTGACGCAGCGCCCAACCCGCGGCGGCGTGCGTGCCGCCGTCCGGCGCCTTAGTGTAAAGTGCCAAGAGCGCTTTCGCTGTCTGGTCGCGCTCGGAGGGTTCCAGCGATGTTGGCGTGATCATCCCCAGCGCCGCGCAGAGTCCCGAGCGAAACGCGGGGTCGTCAGTGGCATTGAGAAGGTCCGTCACGTAGGCGGCGTCACCGTGCCAAGTGGCGAACCCGTGAATCCAGGCGGTTCGATTGCTCGGGTCGTTGCGAAAGGCGAGGGCCTGCTCCGCCGGCTTGGAATTGCCCAATTGTAAGGCGACAATGGCGTAGCGAAATCCGAGAATATTACCGGGAGTCACGGCGCGCAACGCCAATTGCTCCAACACGGACTGCTTTTCGGGCTGAAGCGCGGCGACTAGGTTCCGGCACTCACCCGCGGGCGCGGTGGCGATGGCGTCGCGCAGGAAATCTTGCAAGACATAGTTCCCCTTATCCCCCAGGTAGGCCAAGGCGTAGGCGGCGTGAAGGCGTTGCACGCGATCCGCTTGCTCGTCAACAAGCTGCTTGTGCAATCGGTCCGAGGCCAGTGCGCCCATGGGACGCAGGTTGACGAGCGCGTAAGGCACGTCGTCAGCCCGAGCCGTGAACACGCTTTCGGCCAGCGTCTCAGCGCGCCGGATCTCGGCCCTATGGTTCGTTTCGAGCCAGATGAACGATGCAATCGCAATCGCCACGAGCAGAGCCGTGAAACGCAGGCCGTGGTATTTGCCTGCCGCCGTCATCATCCGCCGCTCGGGCTTCATCCACTTATCCCTATTCGTGAAGAGTAGGATGTTTGACCAATCCCACCAACTGGGCAAGAAGCGAGCGTTGGGCTTCGCACTGAAATCCGCCGCCAGCTCCGCCAACCGCAATCCTACCCGGCCACGTCGTGTTTCGCGCTCCTTGCGCGTCAGCCAATCGCGAAGCGAGGGCACCAAGTAATCGTGCGTGAGCTGGTAGTGCTTTTGGATTTTGGATTGCGGAACCATGCTTGGAGCCGATGTGGTCGCCGGGAGCTGGAGGAAGTCTCGCAACGTCAGTTCACCCGCGAACGCCTCCGATTCGCTTTTCGCTGTCTGCGCGTCTGCAGGAGTCAAAAGCCGCAGTTCGGCGCTCAGAATCTGCAGCAACTCGGCAAACTCTGCAGGCCGGCGCTCGTAGCCCGATGCGACAAGTAATTCATCATGCGACTGGCGGTGTCCTTTTATGTCGGCGCCAGCCTCAGGCAAGAGCGCCTTGAGCACGGCGCGCGCTGCCTGCTGGTGCAACCGGCGCCGCGGTGCAGCCGTCGAGGCGCTGAAGCTTTGTTCCAGAAAAGTCGCCCCCACGCCGGTGATACCCCCGATTTCGACCAGGGTCCGTGGCGTCCAGGGCTTGCTCTTGACCATCTCGGCAAACAATGCCAGTCGCACCGAAACAACCTTCTCCTTTTCCGCCAGGCCCACCACGGCCCGGTCGAGGAATTGCGAGGCTTTCGTCGACAGTTCGTCGGCGGCAGGCAAACAACCAAATGCACGACCGAAAAGCGACAGGACTCGCCGTGCGTGGATTGTGTCAAACAGGTCGACCGCGGCGCTGTTCTCTCCTTCGACCAGCGGGATCTCCAGCGCCCGCAAGAAACGTGACGAAGCCATCCAAAAATCGTCTCGGACCATTACGACACATTGCACGTGGCCCCCGTCGCAATGCCGCAGGGCGCGAACTAAATAGGTGGATTGCGTGTTGTTGTGACCATGCAGCCACTGCTCAAAATGGTCGAGCACAATCAAAACTTTCTGCCCAGTTGCCAGCCCTCCCCCGCGCCGCATCGTGGCGAGCGTTTCGACCAGATCGGCCAACGGTACGTCGGGGCACGCCTTGCGTAAGCCCTTGAGCAACCTTGCCTCGGTGTCGTCGGATGTGGCCTCTAGATATACCGGCAGCACGTGTCCGGCCAAGCGGGGCAAGAGTCCTGCCTTGACCAAGGAACTCTTGCCGCAGCCGCTGGGACCGTATATCAGTCCCACGGGAAACGTAGCGTCCGCATCGAGCTCTTCGACGCGGGTCTTCCAGAACCGGATGCTGTCGGGCAACCCGTCGCGATCGGTCGGCCCCGGCAGGAGTTGCAAGAAGAAGTCAGCGTCGTGGGAATCGAACGAGCGGAGCCCTTTCGGTACAACCTTGGCGAGCAGGTGATGTGAGCCCCCCGGTGGTGTCCTTTGGGCGTCGGAACCAGGATGGGGGAGGTTTTGGGCGAAAGGCGTTTGGGTTCCGGCAGCGAGTTGGCTCACCACCGGGGGGCTAACGTGGCTAACGTCCCCCGGTCGCCGTTGTTCCCGTCCCGTGCCTAACGCCTGACGCCTATCGCCTACCGCCTTTTTCCTCCTCCGCGCCTTCCAGTGCCGTAGGTCATCGGCCAAGTCAAAGGCCGTGGTATAGCGGTCGGCAGACTGCTTCGCCAGCGCCTTGAGGCAGACACGTTCGAGCTCCATGGGAATGGTGTGGTCGAGTTGCCGCGGCGGGCGAATTTCACCTATGGCAATCTCGTCTAGCAGCTCGTACATCTGACTGTAGCGGTAAGGCCGGCAACCCGTCAGCAGCTCGTAGAACACGATTCCCAGACTGTAAATGTCGCTACGCGCATCGACGCGGTGGCCTTCGCCGCGCGCTTGTTCAGGGCTCATATAGGCCGGAGTGCCGCAGTAGTTTGAGCCAGTGCCAAACGCCTCGTCCCGCAGCGCCAGGCCAAAATCCGCGACCAGCGGACTGCCCGCTTCGTCGAGCAGAACGTTCTGCGGCTTGATGTCGCGGTGCACCAATCCATGTTGGTGCGCGTGCTGCAGGGCGTCTGCGATGCGCGCAACGAGCTCGGCGCCCTCGTCGTGCGACGGACGCCGCCGCTTGATCAAGCCCGCCAAGTCGCCGCCGGGCATGAATTTCGAGACCACGTAGCACAAGCCGTCGTCGGTACGGCCCAGATCATAGACCGGCACGATCCCGATGTGGTCAAGGCTGGCGAGCACGCGGGCTTCGGCAAGGTAGGCTTCGGCGTCGGCCACCCAGGCGGTGCGTTCACGACGCGGGACCTTGATGGCCACGTCGCGGCGCAACTCGGTGTCGAAGCCCCGATAAACGACGCCGTAACCCCCCTCGCCCAAGATGGCCGTCACGGTGTAGCGGCCGAACGCCTTGGGTGAGTCGGGCTCCGCCGGCGTGGGGGCAGAGTCGTTCCCGAGCTTTGTCGGCCAGGGATCGACGGCTGAGCCCTGATCGAGTTCTCCATCCGCCTTGTCGTGCGGAATCGCCCGTTCGGCGTGCAATTCGCCCCGCTGTTTCGCGGCTCGCTCCGGGTGTAGTTTTCGAGGCTGGTTGTTTTCAGGATTCACTTGAGTTGCCGCTATTTCCTTATCGACGTTCGACAGGGCCGCGCACAACATCTCGCCCGCCCACGCAAACCGCGCGGCGTACTCGTCCTGGGTCGGCTTGTCTCCCCAGCGGTGGCGAGCGCGGTACTCGGCGGCGATCAATTCCAAGGGGAGGGCGTCGATCGCGCCCAAGTCGGCAAACTGTCGCAGATAGCCTTCCACGCGCGGGTGTGGCGGCAGGCCATTGGCCGTCTCGGGTGGCGCGGCGCATTCGACCGAGTCGGCTAGACAATCGAGCGAATCGGCCATTTTCCAACGGTATTCAAGATCGACAGCGACCAAGGCCACAAGTGCCGCGCGCTGCGGTTCCGTCTGAGTCGGGAGGAAGTCGTCGATCGCTGGTGGCGTGCCCGCTTGCCAGGCTTCCTCGAAGCGATCAACGATCGCCTCAATCGCGTGGCCTCGCGCGCTGAAGATTTGAGTTGGCCGTTGGTGATTATCAGGCATGGGAAGTCGCCGCACGTCACCCTGTCGGAGAATCAAGCCTACATTGTACGGCATTATCGGGGGCTGGCGGACTGCCTGCAACTAATAAAAGACTTGTCAATGTTCGAGTCGTTGGCAGTCGGCCACACTAGCGCGGAATTCTCAGCTATCCTCTGACTCGGTACCGAGAAGGCGGGCGAGCTTAGTCCGTACGCGCTCCAACACCCGGATGACCGTCTGCTCGCTACGCCCGACTTCGCCGATGATTTCCGCGAGCGTGTAGCCTTGCAGGCGAAGCGAGAGCATTTGCCGCTGTCGCTCGTCGGGCAATTGCCGCATGAGCTCCTCGATAGTTTCGGCCAGCGCCGCCGCCTCGGCAGGAGTGGGATCGCGGACCAAGGCCTCAAACTCGGCCGATGGATCGGCATTGGGGCGGGGCGCCGTTTCCCGGCGTACGTCGCGGACCGCGGCGTGGAAATGTTCGAGACGATGCCCGCATTTCCGCAAGGTCAGGCAGACCAGCATGTTCCAGACGTCGTTCCAATTCGAGAAGTCGAACTGCCCCTTGGCGTTTCGCAGGAAGAAGCTGCGGTAGACCGATTGCAGCACGTCTTCAGGATCGACCTTGCGGCGGATCGGATCGAGCCTGCGACGGGCCAGCCCAACAAGCCGGTGTGTGAAGCGATCGAGGATTTCCGCCGCGGCAGCCTGGTCACCACCGCGCAGCCGCGAGATCACACGATCAAAGGAGTCGTCAGCCGGCATGGCCCGGGGAAGTCGTTGGTTTTGACGCGGTTTCTAGCCACTGTGCATTGTACGGGAAGAAGGAGTCAGGAGCCAGAAGTCAGGACGTGGGACCAAGGAGGCGGAAGCGAGCTGACGAAAACGATCCACCCATTGGCACGTTTTCACGGATTTCCTTGTCCCGGATCTGCGAAATCGGTGGATAGCCTCTCCGACGCTCCTCGCAAAAATCCACGAATTCCTGGTAGTCCGCGACCGCCCTTCCGCATGTACCAGATAGCAACCAAGCGTCGAACCACGAACTACCCCATCCACCGTCCCCTCGCCCCTCCGTTAAGAACGGCTGGGACTAAAGCGATTACTCACATGAGCACCGCACAGTTCGTTGAACCCCCTGTGATCGACCAGACCAGACAGCAACTCCGTGCGTTGGCCGCCGCAAATGCCCAGCTTGCCACGCAGTTGCGACTTTTCACCGATCGGCAGACTCTTTGGAACCAGTTGGAGAGTTTTAGCCGCAACGCGCACACCAGCCTACACCCGCGGGAAGCCGCCTACACCATCGCCAACGAGGGCCGCAGGCTCATCGAGTGCGACCGCGTCAGCGTCGCCATTCGCAAAGGTAAGCAGTGTTCGATCGAAGCCGTCAGCGGACAAGACACGTTCGACCGGCGGTCGAACACGATCGCGCTCTTGGACCGTCTGGCCACGGCGGTGGTGGCCACGGGCGAGCCGCTTTGGTATTCGGGCGACACCCGCAACCTCGCGCCGCAGGTCGAGAAAGCCGTTCAGGAATATATCGACAATTCGCACTCGAAACACGTGGCCGTATTGCCGCTCACGCCGCCCGCAGATCCTAACGACGAAAAGGACCAGCCCGAACCGATCGGGGCCTTGATCGTGGAACAGATCGAAGACGCTCGGCCGCGTGAAGCGATGGCGCAGCGGGTGAACGTGGTTTGCGAACATAGCTCCTTGGCCTTGGCCAACGCCTTGGAGCACAACAACCTGTTCCTGCTCCCTGTCTGGCGAGCGTTGGGCAACGCCGCTTGGGTGGTGAAGGCCCGAACGTTGCCCGAGACGATCGCGATCACGGCCGCAGTGCTTGCCGTGATCGGCGCGTTTTGCATGATTCCGGTCGAATTCACGCTCACCAGCGACGGTAAGCTTCGGCCGGTCTCCCAGTGTGACGTGTTCGCCGCCATCGAGGGGCGGGTCAAAAAAGTCAACGTCAAGCACGGCGCCGAGGTAGACGCAGGCGAGACGCTGTTGGTGCTGGAGAATCCCGACCTGGAGGTGGCCCTCGCCGACACCACGGGCAAGCTGCAAGAGGCGCGCAAAGGGCTCGCATCCGCTTCGAATCGGCTCAGCGGGCGGGGCCATTCGCCGACCGACGAATTGGAACGCGAAAAGGCCGAAAGTGATCGGGTTCAATTCGAGCAGCGTATCGAGAGTCTTACTCTCGAATGGAATCTGTTGCTGAAGAAGAAAGAGAAACTGAACGTCACCAGCCCGATCAAAGGGTTCATCACCACCTGGGATCCCGAACAGAATCTCCACATGCGGCCAGTGCGGCCCGGCGAAGTGCTGCTGACGGTGGCCGATCAGAACGGCAAGTGGCAGATCGAACTGCACGCGGCGGAGGATCGGATCGGCCACATCACACGCGCGGTGACGCGGCAGAATGAGAACAGAAACGGGCCGTTGCAGGTCAGTTACCACCTGGCGACCGAGCCGGCCCAGAGCTATCACGGCCACGTCACCGAAGTCGATCAGAGCGCCGAAGTCCGCGGCGACGAGGGGAACACCGTGCTGATCAAAGTCGCGATCGACGAGCTGCAGCACGCCGATCTGAACACGATCGGAGCGGGCGTCAAGGCGCGGCTGTATTGTGGCCGGTGTTCGGTCGGTTATTGGCTGTTCCACGACGCGATCGACTTCGTCTGGTCGCGAGTCTTGTTCCCGATGAATTTGTAAGGCACTCAAACCGAGGAGAGAACCATGTCCGGCAATTTGTGGCTATTGACGGCGGTTTGCGTCGTCAGTTAGGGGACGCTTCGGCGGAGATGGGCGATCGGTCGAATGATCAGGCCGCTCCCGCTGGGCGCGCTTTAATGGTCTCGCCTTCGATCGAACTGGCTCCCGCCGCGGCAAGGGCCGCGTCCCCCTTTTGCCCGCAAAGTTCCACAGCCACTCGCTGACGGTCATTCAGCTTACGCTTCAGGCCGTGATGCGCTCGCGGCTCAGTCTGCGGGCCATGCAGGGCGTGTGGGAACTTTTCGAGCCGTTCTTCGGCGAGACACCGGATTTCTGCACCGTGCGTCTATGGCAGCTTCGCGTCGGTATGTATCTATGGCAACTCACGCCGCCACGAGCCGATGATTGGATTGTGCTGCTCGATCACGTGGCCGAACTCGCGGGCGGCAAGTGCCTGCTGATCGTCGGCGTGCGGCGGTCGACATTGCGGATCGGCCATTTTGAGCTCACGCATCACGACGTCGTCGTGTTGCATGCCGAGGTCATGGAGTCGTCCACCGGTGAGAAGATCCACCGTATTCTCAATGAGGTCACGGCGGACACGGGCGTGCCGGTGCAGTTCGTCGGCGATCACGGCTCGGACCTCTTGAAGGGTCTGCGGCTGTTCCAGGCCGAACATCCGGAAGTCGTGCTCACGTGGGACATCACGCACCGCTTGGCACGGCTCGCTCCGTGCAAGCCCTCGGCTTTAACCTGCTTCTCAGCCGCGTAACCCAGTCGCACCAACGGCACGTAGATCTCCGTCAGTTCCGAACGGAATGACTCCACCCAGCCGAACCGCTCGCGGAACTCGCGGCGTCCCAGCTCGGCGGCTCGGACGATCTCCGGCAGGTGCTCCGCGTGTTCTGGGCCGAGTGCGTCGGTCGCTGCAGCGGTGAATGTGGTTCGGTCGGCGAACACTCGGTCGACTAACGGCTCCAGCAGCGCTTCCAACTCCGCGCACTCCCGCAGTTTGTAGGCCGCCGCCGCGTCCCACACGTGCCGCGGGTTCACCTGCGCGAAGTCGCCGCGGTCGTGGTACGCCAACAGGGATTCACCCCACAGGGTCAACCGGTCGAATTGCTCGCAGCGCGTCGAGGCGGCCTGTGACGGCGGCGACAGAAACCGCAGTGGTCCACGCTCGGTCCTCGTGCGAGTCTGCGTGCATTGCTCGCGGAACGACATCCACTGCTCGTCGCCGCGAATCGCCGCCAACCAGAGCGCCCGCCGATGGTTGCACGCAGCGTCCGACGACGCTCTGCGACACCCGCGCGTACGACACTTTGTGGTGGAACTGGTGCGTTACCTGCGGACGGAGGGCCACGGTCGTCCACCAGAGAAGGCGCTGCTTGGCACCTCGGACGTGATCGAGTCCCTGTTCGGTAAATACAAACAGTTCTCGGAGCGTGGCCCCTTGCGCGAGTTGGGAGCGAGTTTGCTGCTGTTACCGTTAGCCACGGTGCAACTGACGACGGACTTGGTCCGCGAGGCATTAACCGCGATGCGTGTCAAAACATTTGAGATCCTCCGGCGCTTGACCTTCGGCGTCTCATCATTGAGTCGTCGCCGGCTCGCATTCGCTGGCGGGGGCAATCCAGACGACATAAAACCTTCGTGAAAAAACACCCCGGTCAAGACCGAATTTTCAACACCCTAGCCCCAAAAGTGCCTCTAGCTTTCCGTCACGATGAAGGTCTGCAAGCAGTGCGTCGACCACGAAAGGCGTTAGCGAGTGGGAAATAGGTGACCCGAGTCTAGGTTTGAGAGCGAAAGCCGCCGCCAAGCGTGCCCAGGCCGCTCGGGCCGAGTGGGAAATAGCTGACCCGAGTCTAGGTTTGAGAGTCAAGGCAGTTGATTGCCTACAACTTTGGACTGTTCCGATAAGGTGAAAAGAAGAACCTCCGAGGCCAAACACCGTCTGTTTCGTCCTCCCGCCGAATTACACCATATCCCTGCAATAGTCCAAGGGACCCCACCCAATGTCTGCCTCACCAGCGAACCATTTACATGGCTCATCAATCGTACCGACGGTATCGTGTAATTCGATGTAGCGTTTAGCGATGGCAAGCTTTGTAAGTCGCACACCTTCTACCAATGGGTTCATTTGAATAGCCACGCAAACAGCGGTCTCGATGTTGAGTTCCGAGCCTAACTTGGCTATGAGGCCTGGCGACATTTGAGAGATCAGCATGTCAACCTTGGCGTCCGACACATAGAGGTAATACTTGAGTCGCGCCGGCTCTGCAACCTCCAGTCCTTCCCGCCGGCTAGACTCCTCATCTCGCCTGCGATTACGTCTTGCCTTCCAATGACGTAGAGCCACGGCCAAGTCAAATGCTGTGGTGTAACGATCCGCCGCACGCTTCGACATCGCCTTGAGGCAAATCCGCTCCAGCTCCTTCGGAATCGTGTGGTCGAGTTGCCGCGGTGGGCGAATCTCGCTCGTGGTGATTTCATCGAGCAACTCGGGAATCCGCGGGTAACGGTAAGGACAACGGCCCGTCAGCAACTCGTAGAAAACGACACCAAGGCTATAAACGTCGCTACGCGCATCGACGCGGTGCCCTTCGCCTCGGGCTTGTTCCGGGCTCATATACGCCGGAGTGCCGCAGTACGTCGAGCCGCTGCCGAACGCCTCGTCGCGCAGCGCCAGACCAAAATCGGCCACCAATGGATGCCCCGCTTCGTCGAGCAGAATGTTCCTAGACTTGATGTCGCGATGTACCAACCCGCGCTGGTGCGCATGATGCAGCGCGTCGGCGACGCGCAATACGATTTCGGCCCCCTCGTCGTGCGCCGGACGGCGCCGCTCGATCAGGCCCGCCAGGTCGCCGCCGGGCATAAATTTCGAGACAACATAGCACAGGCCGTCGTCGGTACGGCCCAGATCATACACTGGCACGATCCCGGGGTGGTCGAGGCTGGCCAGTAAGCGAGCTTCGGCATCGGCGACCCAGGCAGGCGTTCGCGACGTGGGACCTTTATGGCCACATCGCGACACAACTCGGTGTCGAAACCGCGATAGACGACACCGTCGCCACCCTCGCCCAATGCGGCCGTCACGGTGTAGCGGCCAAAAGACTTGGGTAAGCCGTGCTCCGCCGGCGCGTGGGAAAAGTCGTTCGCGACCATTGTCGGCCAAGCATCGACGGCGGAGCCCTGATCGAGTGCGCCGTCCGCCGAGTCGGGCCGATCCGTCCGCTTGGCGTGCGATTCACCCAGCTGTTTCGCAGGTCGCCCCGCCTGAGGGCTTCCATGACCGTCGTTTGAGAGGTTCATTTGAATCGCGGCCAGTTCCTTATCCACGTTCGACAGGGCGACACGTAGCGTCTCGGCCAGCGCCGCAAACCGCGTGGCGTATTCGCTCTGGGCAGGCCGGTCTCCCCAGCGGTGGCGAGCACGGTACTCGGCCACGATCACGTCCGGGGGCAGAGCGTCGAGCGCCCCAAGGTCCGGAAACTCGCGCAGGTAGTCTTCCACTCGCGGCCGTGGCGGCAGGCCTCCGGCTGGCTTCGGTGGCAACGTGCTGTCGAGCGAGCCAGGCACGCTATCGAGTGAATTGGCCAGCTTCCAGCGGTACTCAAGATCGACGGCGACCAAAGCCACAAGTGCCGCGTGCCGCGGCTCCGTCTCCGTTGGGAGGAAGTCGTCGATCGCTGGTGGCGCGCCCGCCTGCCAGGCTTCCTCGAATCGGTCAACAAGCGACTCAAGCTCCTGGCCGTGCGTGCTCAAGAGCGGGGCGTCGCCTTGTGGTCGCTCGTCCATTTGAAGAAGCAACGCTCGGAGCCAATCGGAGACTCAGCACCTCTGGAGCAGGCATTATCGGCGGCGATTCCGACGTTTGCAAGCTGGCGGCGAACCGTTGCCCCCCTACTCGTTGCCGCCGGCTCCGGCCCGCCCAGCCAAAAAAACCAAGAATTCGTGGGTAGTCCGCGAAATTCTTGGTAGTCCGCGACCGTCCTTCCGCATGTACCTGATAGGGACCCAGCACAGTACCCTCCGCGGGAGCCAGTCGGGTCGTTCGCAAGATGTCATTTTCAATAATCCAAAAGCCCGCAAAGGAGCCTCGCCGTGTTCGCGAACCTCTTTCGACGCCTCCAAAGGAATACCAAGACCTGGCGCACGCCGCATGGCATTAAGCGCAAGAACCACCGCCAATGCCTACTGTCCAACCCCGAACGGCTGGAGCACCGCGTGCTGTTTTCGATCACTCCACAAATCCCAGTGGCGGCCGCAGTCTCCTCGGCCCATGCCGACATCATTAACGGCCAGCCGACTTTGGGGAACTTTCCGTCGGTCGGTGAGGTGACCGGCCCAGGATTCCTTGCTTCTGGGACTCTCATCAGTCCGGACTTGGTCCTCACTGCCGCGCACGTCACACCCGCCCAGGGAGTCAC
>Ga0265325_10000570_pt1 | contig 26783 bp, 27 predicted proteins | sample 41420metaG_FD_202090 | JGI IMG/M metagenome (GOLD analysis project Ga0265325, IMG submission 202090) | Rhizosphere microbial communities from Carex aquatilis grown in University of Washington, Seatle, WA, United States - 4-14-20 metaG | ecosystem: Host-associated > Plants > Roots > Rhizosphere... | reverse complement strand
CGACCATTACGCCGTCCGACATCGCCGCGGCACTCATGCCGCTGCACGATCCGGCCGTCGACATCGCCACACTCGCCGCCGAAATTCGAAAACCTGACGAGCGCACCAATCCCAACGTGGTCAAGGTGGTCGGGTCGCCGGTCGCACCGAACCGGCTGCGCGCGCTCTATTTCACCCGCGCCACCGCGCCATCGGGCGATGGTCCGCTCTATCACCACATCGGCCTCTACGCCTATCGCCGGGCGGCGCTGGAGCGCTTCGTCAAGCTGCCGCCCTCGCCGCTCGAGCGGCGCGAGAAACTCGAGCAGCTCCGTGCGCTGGAGGCCGGCATGCGGATCGACGTGACCATCGTGGATTCGGTGCCGCTCGGCGTCGATACGCCCGAAGACCTTGAGACGGCGCGGGCAGTGATCGCAAGCCGCCGTTGACTTAGCCGCCCCTCTGGGTGAAACGAACGCCATGCCGACCAAGCAGCGCATTGCATTCCAGGGCGAGCCGGGCGCGAACTCGCACCTCGCGATCAGCGAAGTCTATCCGCGCGCGCAGGCGGTGCCCTGCGCCACCTTCGAGGATGCGCTCGCGGCGATCCGCAGCGGCCGCGCCGATCTTGGCATGATCCCGATCGAGAACTCGGTCGCCGGCCGCGTTGCCGACATCCACCACCTGATGCCGACGTCGCGGCTGCACATCGTCGGCGAGCACTTCATGCCGGTACACCACCAGCTCCTGGGCACCAAGGACTCAAGCCTCCGCACCATCAAGACCGTGGAGAGCCACGTCCACGCGCTCGGCCAGTGCCGCAACATCATCCGCAAGCTCGGCATCAAGGCAATGGTCGCAGCCGACACCGCGGGCTCGGCGCGCGAGGTGGCCGAGGCGCGCGACAACACCCGCGCCTCGATCGCGACCAAGCTCGCCGCCAAGATCTATGGCCTGCGCGTCCTCAAACCCAACATCGAGGACGCGAAGCACAACACCACGCGCTTCATCGTGCTGTCACGCACCGCGAATTGGGCCAAGCCGAGCAAGAACCGCAAGGTGGTCACGACCTTTATCTTTCAGGTGCGCAATATTCCGGCCGCGCTCTACAAGGCGCTCGGCGGCTTTGCCACCAACGGCACCAACATGACCAAGCTCGAAAGCTACATGGTCGGCGGCAGCTTCTCGGCCACACAGTTCTATGCCGACGTCGAGGGACACCCGACCGACCGCGCGCTCGAGCTCGCGCTTGAGGAGCTTGAGTTCGTCTGCCAGCCGAAGACGCTGAAAATCCTCGGCGTCTATCCGGCGCATCCGTTCCGCAAGAAATTCTGACGTTCGCGCGGCAGCCGCTCTTGCGGAGCGCGTGGCTACTTCAGCCGAAACACCAGCATCTGGTCGGTGAGCGACAGGCCGCCGCAGCGCAAGGTGCCGCCCGGAACATAGGCCGCCGCGCCGTCGGACGCCGCACCGACCGCCTGCCGGCCGATCGGCAATTTTGTCAGCGTCAGCCAGGTGTTGGTTTTCGGATCGTAGGCCTCGTTCTCGTCGAACGCTTCGCCGCCGCCGAATTTTGCATTGGGATCGGGCTTCCGGCACTCGCCGCCGAGATACATCAGCAGACCGTGATAATAGACCGCCGCGCCGCCGCTGCGCGGCGTCGGCATCGGCGCCGCCTTGGACCATTGGTCCGTCGCCGGATCGTAGATGTCGTGGTCGCCGACGTTGTCGGTTTGCCCCTTCGAGCGTCCCCCGACGATGTGGATTTTGCCGTCGATGGCCACCACGCCAAGATGATCACGCGCCATCGGCATCGGTGACGATTTGGCCCAGGTGTTGGTCGCCGGGTCATAGATTTCGTGGAAATTGACGGGAAGCGGTTCGCCGGGGCGGCCGCCGAACACGTGAATCTTTCCGCCGACCTCGGCGACGCCGGTCGCGCCAAGCGCCGTGCTCATGGGAGCAAGCTGGTCCCATTTATCGGCCGCCGGATCGTACACCAGGGCCACCTTCTGGGGATCGACATGAACGAGATTGGTGAAGCCCCCGAACGTGTAAATCTTGTGATTGAGCGCAACGAGATTGATGTGGCTCAGTCCGATCGGCAGCGGCGCGCGCTCGCGCCATTTATCCGCCGCTGGGTCGTATTCGTAATTGACGGTCGAACCCCATGTCCCCGATCCCATGTCGGAGGACGTCTTCAGGACGTGGGCGCGGAAGGTCGAACCGCCCATGACGTAAATCTTCCCGTCGAGCGCCACGACCCCGGAGTCGCCGGTTCCCGACGGCATGACGGAGCCGACCGACCAGCTGCCGCGATCTTGCGCGAGTGCAGTGCTCAAGACCGACGGGGCGCAGGCGAAGGCAACGGCAATCGACAGGCTAACGGCGAGGCGGCGGCCCATGGCAATTTCCTCCTGTGCTATTTCTTTTTTTGAAAGCGCGCACTAGATTATAGGCATCTCGCACGACGTGCGATAGGAGCAGCGCGCCGCTCGCGCGCCCTACTTGCTGCCGAAGCCGATCCGCCGGACCACCGGCTGCCAGACGCTCTGCTCGTGCTGGATGAACGCCGCCACCTGTTGCGGCGACATCGGCCGCACGAAGGTGCCGAGATCGGCAAATCGCTTCTGCAATTCAGGCTGTGCCAGCACCGTGCGCAGGTCGGCGCTGATCTTGTCGATGATGGCCTGCGGCGTGCCCGTCGGCGCCAGCAGCGGAAACCAGCCCATCGCCGTGAACCCCGGCACCGTTTCGGCGACCGTCGCCACCCCCGGAAACTCGGAGACCCGCTGCTCCGACGAGAGCGCGAGCGGCAGGATTGCACCGCCCTTGATCGCGCCCGCGAGCGCCGACGGACCCTCGACGATGACCTGGATGCGGCCGCCGATCATGTCCTGCAATCCCGCCGCCGCGCCCGGATAGGGCACGTAGGTCAGGTCGGCACCCGACGCGTCGCGGAACCGCTCGACGGTCAGATGTGGCAACGTCCCGCGCGCATTGGCCGCGTAGAAAATCTGACCCGGGCGTTGCTTCGACAGCGCGATCAGCTCGGGCAGTGTCTTGACGCCGAGCGAAGGCACCGCTGCGATGATCATCGGCTGCTCACCGACAAATCCGATCGGTGCAAGATCGCGATCGAGCTTGAACGGCAGATTGGGGAACATTTCCGGCATCACGATGAACGACGAGGTCGCCGGCATGTAGAGCGTGTAGCCGTCCGGCGGCGCGCCGATGGCCACCCGCGCGGCCGCGACGCCGCCGGCGCCGGGATGGTTGAGGACCAGCACCTGCTGGCCCCAGTAGCGTCCCAGCGCATCGCCGACGATGCGCGCGATCACGTCGGGCCCGCTGCCGGCGGCGCCCTGGGTCACCAGTTTGACCGGCCCGGTGGGATAGGTCTGGGCGCGCGCCGAGCAGTCGAACGCCGCAAGCATAGCAATGCAAAGACAGGCGGACCGCAGCCCGCGCCACGACGGAATGATCATTTGACCCCCAGAGCCGGCCGCAAATATCACGCGGCATCCCAATCAATGCGGAAGGCCATCGATTTGAACGCAAAAGCCGCCGCATCCGCAAGGCCCGCCCGCTCTTCGGGATCGCCGAAGCGGCCAGGGCAGCAGGCCGCATCGAACCAAATCGGGCAACGGGAATTATAGGTGCTGAGCTCGCGCCTGCGCCGGCACCTCCAGAGGCCACACCGATGCCCAGCCATTTCAAGCCGATCGCGATCCTGGGACTTGTTGCATTTCAGCTCGCGGCGACCGCGCCCGCCACCCAGGCCGCCGATCTTGGCATGACCCCGAGAGTCCATCGCGTCGTTCATCGCAGCCATGGGCATTGGCGTGTCGTTGCCGACTATGACGGCACCCCGATCAGGCTCGGGCCCCGGCGCGCGGTGATCGCCCGGGACTACGACGGCGTACCGCGTATCGTCGCTTACACGTCGGAGGCCTATCCGCTGCTCAATATCGACAATCCCCACGCGATCCCAGTGCCGACGCGCTATCTGAACGGCGAGCCTGTGCGCGGGGCGTCCATGCAGCGCTTCTGAGCGCACCCGGCCGTCCCACGCGGTTCAGATCGTCTGGTTGTAGGCGCCGACCTCGGGGTGCGTGCGCAGCACCGCATCCACCGCCTTGAACATGTCGCGCATGCGCGCCTCCGACACCGGGCTCTCGACCACCACCACCAGCTCCGGCTTGTTGGACGAGGCGCGCACCAGACCCCAGGTGCCGTCCTCGACGGTGACCCGCACGCCATTGACCGTCACCAGGTCGCGGATCGGCTGGCCGGCGACCTTGTCGCCCTTCTTCTGCGCCGCCTCGAAGTGCTGCACCACCTGATCGACGATGCCGTATTTCGTCTCGTCGTCGCAGTGCGGCGACATGGTCGGCGACGACCAGGTCTTCGGCAGCGCGTTCTTCAGGTCGGCCATGGTCTTGGTCGGGTTGCGGTCGAGCATGTCGCAAACCGCGAGCGCAAAGATCAGCCCGTCGTCATAGCCGCGGCCGATCGGCTTGTTGAAGAAGAAGTGCCCCGACTTCTCAAAGCCGGCCAGCGCGCCGATCTCGTTGACGCGGCGCTTCATATAGGAATGGCCGGTCTTCCAGTAGTCGGTCTTGGCGCCCTGCTTTTTCAACACGGGGTCGGTCATGAACAGGCCGGTCGATTTCACGTCGGCGACGAAGGTCGCGCCGGGATGCTGCGCCGACATGTCGCGCGCCAGCATGACGCCGACCTTGTCGGCGAAGATCTCCTCGCCTTCGTTGTCGACCACGCCGCAGCGGTCGCCGTCGCCGTCGAAGCCGAGCGCCACGTCCGCCTTCACGCGCAGCACCTCGTCGCGCATGGCGTGCAGCATCTTCATGTCTTCGGTGTTCGGATTGTATTTCGGGAAGGTGTGATCGAGCTCGCAATCGAGCCGCACCACCTCGCAGCCGACCGCCTCCAGCACCTGCGGCGAAAACGCACCGGCGGTGCCATTGCCGCAGGCGCAGACCACCTTGAGCCTGCGCTTGAGCTTCGGCCGGTTGGTCAGGTCGGCGATGTAGCGCGCCGGAAAATTCTCGACGAAATTGTAGGAACCGCCGGCATCGAGCTTGAACTTGGCGCCGAGCACGATGTCCTTGAGCCGCGTCATCTCGTCGGGACCAAACGTCAGCGGCCGGTTGGCACCCATCTTCACCCCGGTCCAGCCGTTGTCGTTGTGCGACGCCGTCACCATGGCGACGCATGGCACGTCGAGATCGAACTGCGCGAAATACGCCATCGGCGTGACCGCAAGCCCGATGTCATGCACCTTCATGCCGGCGGCCATCAATCCGGACACCAGCGAGTTTTTCACTGACGCCGAATAACCACGGAAATCGTGGCCGGTGACGATCTCGGGCTTCACGCCCATGTCGCGGATCAGGGTGCCAAGCCCCATGCCCAGCGCCTGTAGGCCCATCAGGTTGATTTCCGAGCCGAGCAGCCAGCGCGCGTCGTATTCGCGGAAGCCGGTCGGCTTCACCAGCGGTTCGGATTCGTAGGCGTAGGTGTTCGGCTTGAGCTGCGGCTTGGGTTTGGGAAACATCGAGCCTCCGGACGTCGCCCGGAGCAATAGCCCACCGATGCTTATTGTTCCAGCACCAGCCGGCCGCGATCGTGGGTCCACTTCACCTTCGACAGGAAGGTCATGCCCAGCAGATTGACGCCGAGCGCGTCGTCGGGGTGCACGATGGCGCGCACATCGCGCACGGTAATGCCGTTGATCTCGACCCGGTCGAGCATCACGGGAGCCGCCTTGCCGATGCCGTTCGCGGTCTGGGTCCGGATCGTGTAGTCGCGCGGCGTCGGATGGATGCCGAGCTTGGCTGCGGCAGATTCGCGGAGCGAAACGTAGGACGCGCCGGTGTCGACGATGAAGTCGATGGCGCGGCCCTCGACCCGGGCTTCGACCTCGAACGAGCCGCGGCCGTTGTCATTGAGCGTCACGGTGCGATAGCCGCCGCCGGAGGACTGCGGCGCCGGCACGGCCCGCGGCGGCGACACATTGATCGTGGCCGCCTGCGTCTCACCACCCTTGCCGATGACCTTGCCGAGATCGCGCGACAGCCCGACGCCGACCACCGCAAGGAAAATGAAGACGCAAAGGATGCCACGCATCGGTCCGGTCCGAATTTTTTATTTTCAGCGTCAGCTAGCCACGGCAGCGCTCAACGAACTGCTAATCGCCATGCCGATGGCGAGCTTTGCGGGACAATGGTGTCGTGTGCGCTAACCGGTTCGTTCAAATTTGAGCGTTGTTGAGCCACGGCAAGAAAAAAGAGGCCCCACAAGCGATGCGGAGCCTCCGACCAGTCGAAATGGAAAATTCGGGTTTAGTTGAGCGCGTTCTGCACGGCGGTGAAGGTGGAGTTGAGCTTGGAGCCCAGTCCCTGCACCACGGCGATGATCGCAACCGAGATGCCGGCGGCGATCAGTCCGTATTCGATCGCGGTGGCGCCCGACGTGTCATCGACGAACCGCGCCAGGGTCCGATCATTCAGCAAGCGGGTCAGCACTGACATTGCACACATCCTGATTTGAATGCGCGCCCCTGCCTTGCAGTGTCGCAACAAGATGCTTCCAATAGCTCAAATTACATAGATAACGCGTGATTAACGGAATGCGTCGAGCCGGCACTTCAACGGTGCAAGTTCGCGAGGATCATTCAGCGCTGCAGAACGATCACGTCGGGACGGACCTCGAACTTGGAGAGGCGGCGCAGCAGGCTCATGCCGACCAGGTTGACCCCCAGCGCGCCGGGACTCAGCACCATTGCCTCGACGTCGTAGACCATGAGATCGCCGATCGCCAGGTTGTTGAGGCGAACCGTCATGGCCCTGCCGACGCCGTTCGCGGTCGAGACGGCCCGGTTCCAGGTCTCGCCCTTGCGGAAGACCCCGAGTTGCTTGGCATCCTCGTAGCGAATCGCCACCGTGCTCGCGCCTGTGTCGATGATCGCCTTGAAGGTCTTGCCCTCGATTTCAATGTCCGTGGAAAACGAATTGTGCCGATCGAGCCGAACGTAAGCCACATCGGAGCCCTTCTTGGCGGCCTTCGGCGCAGCCGCGACCGAGGATGATGCCGGCGACGTTTGTGCCGACATCACACGGGGCGTTGCGCCCAGCGTTCCGCTCAGGCGCGCCACGAAAGTAATCAGCGCGAGCGTCGAGATGGCAAAGAGAACAAAGTATCGCATCGGGGTCGTCCATTAGCCTGGATCGACGTGACAGATAGCGAAGCAGCCCAAACAAGCGCTTTACATCACCTGCGCCGCGCTCCTATTCAGCGGCCATGATGACTGAATAGTTGAGCGGAGCGTTCAAATGATCGCCAATTCCGCTATTCGCTACCGGCCGCGCGGCTTGGCGCGGCGGGTGGCCGGCGCTTGCAACGGATTGTCCGGCCAGGGATGGCGCGGATAGCGGCCGCGCATCTCGGCTTTCACCGCTGCATACGAGCCGCGCCAAAACCCTGGCAGGTCGCGCGTCACCTGCACCGGACGGTGCGCCGGCGACAGCAGTTCGACGATCAGCGGCACCCGCCCGCCGGCAATGGCCGGATGCCGATCGAGACCGAACAGCTCCTGCACGCGGATCGCAAGCTTCGGCCCTTCGGCATCGTATTCGATCGGCACCGACGAGCCGGACGGTGCGGAAAAATGCGTCGGCGCCTCGGCATCGAGCCGCCGCTTCAGCGGCCACGGCAACATCCCGGTCACCGCGGCTGACAACTCGTCGCCGGAAATATCCAACAGCGCCGTCTTACCAGTCACAAGCAGCACCAGCCATTCGGCTGCGCTTGCCGCGAGCGCGTCGTCGGACAGGTCCGGCCATTCGTCGCCCTCGGCGCGGCGCAGGAACATCACCCGGTCGCGCCATTGCTGCAGCGGCTTGCTCCACGGCAGCCGTTGGAGTCCGATCCGCACGATGCCGCCGGCGAGCTTCTGCGCGGCATCCGATCCGGACGCCACCGCGAACGGACGCTCCGCCAGAACCACCGCGCCGAGCCGCTCGCTGCGGCGGCCGCGCAGGCTGGCCGATGTCGCATCGAAGCCGATGTCCTCGCGCTGCTCGATCTGGTCGGCGAACCGCGCTTCGATGTCCGGCAGCGTGATCGACGCGGCCAGCAGGATGCGGCCTTGCGCCGCCACGCCGGACATCTCCGCGACCGCGAGAAACGGCTCGCGCGCCAGCGGCGACGCCGGATCGATGTTGGCGCCGCGGCCGTTGGCCAGCAGGAAGACACCATTCCCTCCGCGATTCTTTGCGATGCGATCGGGATAGGCCAGCGCCAGGATCGCGCCGGCCGATAAGTCCGAGGTGTCGCGCGCCCGCGCGCCCGCCTCCTTCGCCCAGCCCTGCGCCATGCGGCGCGCGTCCTCGCCGCGGCGCGAGCGGTCGTGGCGAAAGCGGTCGAGCCGATGCGCGAGATCGACGTCGTCACCGCCGAGCCCGCGCTCGGACAGGATCGCGGCGATGTCGGCGGCGCGCTGGCCCGCGCCTTCGGTCGCCACATCCACCACCATGCGGGCGAGCCGCGGCGGCAGCGGCAAGCGGCGAAGCCTGCGGCCCTCCTCGGTGATGCGCCCTTGTCCGTCGATGGCGCGAAGCTCGGTCAAAAGCGCCCTCGCCTCGGTCACCGCGCCGGCCGGCGGCGCGTCGAGGAACGACAGCGTCTGCGGATCGGCGACGCCCCATTGCGCCAGGTCGAGCAGCATCGAGGAGAGGTCGGCCGCGAGAATTTCCGGCCGTGCATAAGGCTCCAGCGACGCGGTTTGAGGCTCGTCCCACAGCCGGTAGCAGACGCCGGGCTCGGTGCGGCCGGCCCGGCCGCGGCGCTGGTCGGCTGCGGCGCGCGACACCCGCACCGTTTCAAGCCGCGTCAGGCCGACGTCGGGTTCGTAGCGCGGCACCCGGGCCAATCCGGAATCGATGACGATGCGCACGCCCTCGATGGTCAGGGAGGTTTCGGCAATCGAAGTCGCCAGCACGATCTTGCGCCGGCCCGCGGGCGCCGGCGCAATGGCGCGGTCCTGGATCTGCGCGTCGAGCGCGCCATAGAGCGTGACGACGTCGATCTCCGGCCCCCCGAGGCTTTCCTTGAGCAAGGTCTCGGCGCGGCGGATTTCGGCCTGCCCTGGCAGGAACACCAGCATCGAGCCGGGCTCGGCGCGCACCGCGCGCCTCACTGCATCGGCCACCGGACGCTCGATCGGCTGCCGCGTGTCGCGACCGAGGTACCGCGTCTCCACCGGAAAGGCGCGGCCTTCGCTCTCGACGACAGACGCATCACCCAGCAGTTTTGCCACGCGCGCGCCGTCGAGCGTCGCCGACATGACCAGAAGCTTGAGATCGTCGCGCAAACCCTGCTGCACATCCCGCGCCAGCGCGAGGCCAAGGTCGGCATCGAGCGAACGCTCGTGGAATTCGTCGAACAGCACCGCGGCGATGCCGTCGAGCGACGGATCGTCCAGGATCAACCGCGTGAAGATGCCTTCGGTGATGATCTCGACGCGCGTGCGGTGCGACACCTTCGAGCCGAACCGCACCCGCAGACCGACGGTGTCGCCGACGCGTTCCCCCAATGTCGACGCCATCCGCTCTGCCGCCGCGCGGGCCGCGAGCCGCCGCGGCTCCAGCACCAGGACTTTCCGGCCGTTGACCCAAGGCTCGTCGAGCAGCGCCAGCGGCACGCGGGTGGTTTTGCCGGCGCCCGGCGGCGCCACCAGAACCGCGGCATGCTGCTGCCGCAGAGCTTCGGTCAGCGCCGGCAGCGCCTCGTCGATCGGAAGTGGTGTGTCGAAGGACTGCATCGATCTCAGCCGTCATCGCCCGCGAAGGCGGGCGATCCAGTAACGCCGAGCGTACTGGATGCCCCGCTTTCGCGGGGCATGACAACCGGAATGTGCGGTGGTCCAGCCGGCTAGTGCCCGTTTTCCCGCGGCCGCCCGACGCCTTCGTAGATGAAGCCGCGCCGGCGCAGCTCATCGGGCGGATAGATGTTGCGCAGATCGACGATCGCAGGCTTCGGCCCCATCACCCGCTTGAGCCGGTCGAGATCGAGCGCGCGGAACTGCTCCCATTCCGTGCAGATCACCAGCGCGTCGGCGCCCTTGGCGCATTCGTAGGCGTCCTCGCAATAGTGCAGCTCCGGCAGCACCTTCCTGGCCTGCTCCATGCCGATCGGATCGTACGCCCGCACCTTGGCGCCCATGTCGTGCAGCGCAATGATCAGCGGGATCGATGGCGCATCGCGCATGTCATCGGTGTTCGGCTTGAACGTCAGCCCGAGCACGCCCACGGTCTTGCCGCGCAGGCTTGAGCCGAGCGCCGCGGTCACCTTGCGGGCCATGGCGCGCTTCCGCGCCTCGTTGACGGCCGCGACCGTCTCGACGATGCGCAGCGGCGCCTCGCGATCCTGGCCGGTCTTGATCAGCGCCAGCGTGTCCTTGGGGAAGCACGAGCCGCCATAGCCGGGACCGGCGTGCAGGAATTTGCTGCCGATGCGGTTGTCGAGACCGATGCCGCGCGCCACCTCCTGAACGTCGGCGCCGACCTTCTCGCACAGATCGGCGATCTCGTTGATGAAGGTGATCTTGGTGGCGAGGAAGGCGTTGGCCGCGTACTTGATCAGCTCGGCGGTGCGGCGGTCGGTGGTGACGATCGGCGAGCGGTTGAGATAGAGCGGCCGATAGAGCTCCTGCATCACCTTGCCGGCGCGCTCGTCTTCGGCGCCGACCACGATGCGGTCGGGATGCTTGAAGTCCTGGATCGCCGCGCCCTCGCGCAAAAATTCCGGATTGGAGACGACAACGACGTCGGCATCGGGCCGCGTCTCGCGCAGGATGCGCTCGACCTCGTCGCCGGTGCCGACCGGGACGGTCGATTTCGTGATGACGACGGTGAAGCCGTCGAGCGCCGCCGCGATCTCCTTCGCCGCCGCGTAGACATAAGAAAGGTCGGCGTGGCCATCGCCGCGGCGCGACGGCGTGCCGACCGCGATGAACACTGCTTCGGCAGCCCCGACAGCAGCCTTGAGGTCGGTCGAGAACTCCAGCCGCTTCGCCCGGACGTTGGCCGCCACCAGCGCGTCGAGCCCCGGCTCGTAGATCGGCATCTCGCCGCGCTGGAGCGCCGCGATCTTGCCGGCGTCCTTGTCGACGCAGGTCACGACATGGCCGAAATCGGCAAAGCAGGCCCCCGAAACGAGGCCGACATAGCCGGTGCCGATCATCGCAACGCGCATCGGGGCTCGCGCATGGTTAACGAATCCGGCATCGCGCCGTGCCGGCCTCTTAGCAGAGGCCGGTGGTGCTGACGAGGGATCGGCAGGGTGATTCCTCGATTCCGTAAACCGGCCTGAAACCACGTCCGGATGACAATGGCGCGACACGACGGGACCATCCCCATCCTTCGAGACGCGTCCTGCGGACGCTCCTCAGGATGAGGATGGAGCAAACGGCCTCATCCTGAGGAGCGAGGCCGAAGGCCGAGCGTCTCGAAGGATGGGACACAGCACGATTGGGATTTGAACAAATGCCGGCGCAAGCCAATCGGGTCGATTGGGTCGACTACGCCAAGGGCTTCTGCATCGTCATGGTGGTGATGATGCACTCGACGCTCGGCGTCGAGCTCGCCGCCGGCCGCGAAGGCTGGATGCACCACGCCGTCGAGTTCGCGCGGCCGTTCCGCATGCCGGACTTCTTCCTGATCTCCGGGCTGTTTCTCGCCCGCGTCGTCGATCGCGACTGGCGCGACTATCTGGATCGCAAGGTGGTCCACTTCGCCTATTTCTACGTGCTCTGGGTGACCATCCAGTTCGCCTTCAAGGCGCCGATGTTCGCGCACGAGGAAGGCTGGCGCGGCGTCGGTCTCGACTACCTCGAAGCCTTCATCGAGCCGTTCGGCACGCTGTGGTTCATCTATCTGCTGCCGATCTTCTTCGTCGTCATCAAGCTCACACGCAACATCCCGTGGCCGATCATCTGGCTGATCGGCGCGGCGCTGGAGATGTCGCACCTCGACACCGGCTGGACCGTGCCCGACGAGTTCGCGCGGCGCTTCGTCTACATCTACAGCGGCTATGTGTTCGCAACGCAGGTGTTCGCGTACACCGCCGGCGTGCAGCGCCGCCCGGCCCTGGCGCTCGGCGGGCTCGCGCTCTGGGCCATCGGCAACGGTACGCTGGTGGCGCTGCGCTGCGCCGACCTGCCGCTGGTTTCGCTGATGCTCGGCCTCGCCGGTGCGCTCGCCGTCATCACCGTGGCTGCGCTGATGGCGAAGAGCGACCTGTTCCGGGCACTGCGCTATTGCGGCCGCAACTCCATCGTCATCTACCTCGCGTTCTTCCTGCCGATGGCAACGACGCGCACGGTGCTGCTGCACACCGGCATTATTCCCGACCTCGGCACGGTCGCCGTGCTGGTGACGACCATGGGCGTCATCGGGGCGCTGTGCTGGTTCTGGGCGGCGCGCAACACGCGGTTCGACTTCCTGTTTGCGCGGCCGGCCTGGGCGCGGCTCAAGCCCGCCCGCGCCCCGGCGCTGCAGCCGGCGGAATGATTCACAGCAGCCTGATCCTGCATTGATTCGAACCGCCCGGCGGCCCACATTCGGGCCATGCCAGCCAAATCCAAACCTGCCGCCGCGAAGCCCGCCGCCGCGAAATCGGCCACCGTCAAATCCGCCCCGGCCTCGGCCCAGTCGCTCAAGAAGGGCGACCACGTTTTCCTGGTCGACGGCTCGGGCTACATCTTCCGCGCCTACCACGCGCTGCCGCCGCTCACCCGCAAGTCAGACGGGTTGCAGATCAACGCCGTGCTCGGCTTCTGCAACATGCTGTGGAAGCTGCTCATGGAGATGAAGCCGGAGGACAAGCCGACCCATCTCGCCGTGGTGTTCGACAAATCGGAAAAAACCTTCCGCACCGATTTCTACCCACAATACAAGGCGCATCGGCCCGACATTCCCGAAGACCTGATCCCGCAGTTCCCGCTGATCCGCGAGGCGGTGCGCGCCTTCGACATTCCGTGCCTGGAGCAGGCCGGGTTCGAGGCCGACGACATCATCGCGACCTATTGCCGGCAGGCCTGCGAGGCCGAGGCCACCGCCACCATCGTGTCGTCCGACAAGGACCTCATGCAGCTCGTGAACGACTGCGTGACCATGTACGACACCATGAAGGACAAAAGGATCGGCATTCCCGAGGTGATCGAGAAGTTCGGCGTGCCGCCGGAGAAGGTGATCGAGGCGCAGGCGCTGATCGGCGATTCCACCGACAATGTACCCGGCGTGCCGGGCATCGGTCCCAAGACCGCGGCGCAGCTTTTGCAGGAGTTCGGCGATCTCGAGACGCTGCTCAGCCGTGCCTCCGAGATCAAGCAGGACAAGCGCCGGCAAACGCTGATCGACAACGCCGAGTTGGCGCGTATCTCCAGGAAGCTCGTCACGCTCGACCAGAATGTGCCGCTGGAGGTGCCGGTCGACGACCTCGCCGTCCACGCACCGGACTACAAGAACCTGATCGCATTCCTCAAGGCGATGGAGTTCTCGACCCTGACCCGCCGCGTCGCCGACAAATCCGGCATCGAGGCCAATGAGATCGAGGCGGCGAGCAAACTCGCCTCGGGCAAGACCGCGGCTCCCGCGGCGCAGCCGTCCGCGGCGCCCGACCGCGCGCCTGCGCCCTACGGCAAGAGCGGCGATCTGTTCGCGCCGCCGCCCGCGCCGCGCGCCAGGGCCGACGACCAGCGCGAGTTCTCGCCCGCAACGCTGGCCGCGGCCCACCTCGTCGCCGCCAGAGCCGGCAAGATCGACCGCAGCAAATACGAGACCGTCCGCTCGCTCGATCGCCTGAAAGCCTGGGTGCTGCGCGCGAAGGACGTGGGCGTGGTGGCGCTCTCGACCAAGACCACCAGCCCCGACCCGATGGTGGCGCGGCTGTGCGGCGTCTCGCTCGCCTTGGCCGACAACGAGGCCTGCTATGTGCCGCTCGGCCACCGCGACGGCTCGACCCAGAACACCAGCGATCTGTTCGCGCCGGAGGCCAGGCTCCATCCCGACCAGATCGAGGAGCACGCCGCGCTCGAGGCGCTGCAATCCGTGTTCGAGGATCCGGGCGTGCTCAAGATCGGCCAGGACCTCAAATACCACTGGCAGATTTTCGCCCGGCGCGGCATCGAGATTCATCCCTACGACGACATCATGCTGATGTCCTATGTGCTCGACGCCGGCCGCGGCAAGCACGACCTCGACGGTCTTGCGGAGCGATGGCTCGGCCATCAGTCGATCCTGCCGGAGCAGGTGACCGGCAGCGGCAAGTCGCAGGTCCCGTTCGACCTCGTGACCATCGAGAAGGCGGCCGAGCACGCCGCCGAGGATGCCGATGAGACGCTGCGGATTTGGCGCGCGCTGAAGAGCCGCATGGCGGCCGAGCAGGTCTCGACCGTCTATGAAACGCTGGAACGGCCGCTGGTGCCGGTGCTGGGGCGCATGGAGCGCCGCGGCATTTCCATCGACCGTCAGGTGCTGTCGCGGCTGTCGGGCGAATTCGCCCAGAAGCAGGGCGGCCTCGAGGACGAGATCAACAAGCTCGCCGGCGAGCCGCTCAATCCGGGAAGCCCGAAACAGCTCGGCGACATCCTGTTCGGCAGGATGAAGCTCGAAGGCGGCACCAAGACCAAGACCGGGCAATGGGCGACCGGCGCCAAGGTGCTGGAAGAGCTGGCCGAGCAGGGCCACGCCCTGCCCCAGAAAATCCTCGACTGGCGCCAGGTCTCCAAGCTCCGCTCGACCTACACCGAGGCGCTGCCGAACTATGTCAACGCCGAGACCCACCGCGTCCACACCAGCTATGCGCTGGCGGCGACCACGACCGGTCGGCTGTCGTCATCCGAGCCGAACCTGCAGAACATCCCGATTCGCACCGAGGAGGGCCGCAAGATCCGCCGCGCCTTCATCGCCGAACCGGGCACCAAGCTCGTCTCCGCCGACTATTCGCAGATCGAGCTGCGGCTGCTCGCCGAAGTCGCCCATGTCCCGGCGTTGCAGAAGGCGTTCCGCGACGGCCTCGACATCCACGCCATGACGGCGTCGGAGATGTTCAACGAACCCATCAAAGGCATGTCGCCCGACATCCGCCGGAGAGCCAAGGCCATCAATTTCGGCATCATCTACGGCATCTCGGCGTTCGGCCTCGCCAACCAGCTCGGCATCGAGCGCGAGGAGGCCTCGGCCTACATCAAGAAATACTTCGAGCGCTTCCCCGGCATTCGCGATTACATGGAGGAGACCAAGGCTTTCGCGAAAAAGAACGGCTACGTGCTGACGCTGTTCGGAAGGAAGTGCCACTACCCCGACATCACGGCGTCGAATGCCTCGCTGCGCGCCTTCAACGAACGCGCTGCGATCAACGCGCGCCTGCAGGGCTCCGCCGCCGACATCATCCGGCGCGCCATGGTCCGCATCGAGCCGGAGCTGACCAGGGCCAAGCTCGGCGCCAGGATGCTGCTCCAGGTGCATGACGAGCTGATCTTCGAGGTGCCCGAAGGCGAGGTGTCAAAGACTTTGCCCGTGGTGAAGCGGGTGATGGAGGACGCGCCGATGCCGGCGGTTTCGCTGTCGGTGCCGCTCCAGGTCGACGCCCGCGCCGCCCACAACTGGGACGAGGCGCACTAGAACGAAAGCCGGTCTTCCAGACCATTCTTGCCAATCGTTTCGTGAAGCGATTGCGGGGAGGTGCTCGAAATGAAAAGACGCAGTTTCCTTCTGAGCGTCGTTTTGCTTTCCGTCTTTCTCATCGGTGTCAACGCTACGACGCCACAGCGAAATGCGCGCCAGGCGAGGTTTGGGGCGACCTGGGCTGCCGCCCGGCAACCCAGCCGTCGATGTTGGTGAGAGCAGCCCGGCGCGTGAAGAAGCTTCGATGGCGCCGGAAGCCCCCGACGCACCCCGAGCCGGACGCCCAGCGATAGGCATCACCGCGCACAATCGGACCAGCGCATCGGCATCGTTCACGCCGGAACGATCGCCACGGTCTCGACCTCGTAAAGCGCACCGGGCCGCACCAGCCCGCCGACCTGCACCGTGGTGCTGGCCGGCTGCGGCCGTCCGACGAAATACTTCGCGCGGATCGGGCCGATCAGCCGCTGATGCGACTTCAGGTCAATGAGATAGTGGTTCAGCTTCACGACATGGTCGAAGCTTGCCCCCGCATCCGCCAGGATCGCCTTGATGTTGTCGAACGCTGCCGTGACCTGCGCCTCGAAATCGCCGACCACCTTGTTATCGGCGTCGAGCCCCTGCTGGCCCGACACATAGATGATGCGGCCCGGTCCGATCGCTTCGACGCCCTGGGTGAAGCCCGGCGCCGAGGGTTTACCCGGCGGATTATGAAAGCGCAAATGTCCCGAAGCGCCGCTGCCCGCGGCGTCGCCTGACGGCTGCGCCATCGCAGCCGATCCGGCACCAGCTGCCGCGACGGCGGCCGCAGCGACGATATTGCGGCGAGAGATACTTCTTGGGTTCGCAAAGTTGCCCATGGTCCGTCCTCCCTGTTGCACCGGCCGCTGCGGCCGGCGCTTTGGGGAACGATAGCGCCTCAGATACCGAGCGCCAATTTCTTGCGGAGCTTGCGATCCCGCTTGAGATACCACTCGCGGCTCATGGCCTGCCGCCTCGTGCGGAATGTCTCGGTGTGCAGCAGCACCCAGACTCGGCCGCGCGTCGAGCGCGCGCCGCTGCCGCCGTTGTGCTGGGAAAGGCGGCGGGCGACGTCGGTGGTCCAGCCGACGTAGGTCAGGCAGCGCTCGGGCGTCCGGCAGCCGAGCACATAGACGAAGCTTGCCATGCCGCGATCATGCGCGATTCGCGTCAACGCGTGGTTACAAAAATGCGTTCGTCATTGCGAGCCGAAGGCGAAGCAATCCAGCGCCAGGAGCACTGGCGACTCAAACTGGATTGCTTCGTCGCTTGCGCTCCTCGCAATGACGAGGGCCCTTTGCTACCGCCGTTTCTTCCGCGCCGTTGTCTTCGCCGCACTCCGCTTTATCGCAGGCCTCGCAACCTTGTCCGGCACCACCGCCACCGCCTCGATCTCGAACAGCGCGCCGTCGCGCGCCAGCCGCTTGATCTCGATCGCGGTCGAGGCCGGCGGCGCCTTGGTGTTCACGAACTTGTCGCGCACCTCGAAGTAGATCGGCAGGTGGCTGATGTCGACGAAGAAATTCGTGATCTTGACCACGTGCTCCATGCCGGCGCCGGCGGCGGCGAGCCCGGCCTTCAGGTTCTTGAAGCACTGCGTCGCCTGCGCGCGGAAATCGCCCGGCGGCCCGGCGAAGGCGCCAGCCGGCGTCATGCCGAGCTGGCCGGACAGATAGATGGTGCGCCCGGGCGCGATGGTTTCGACCACCTGGGTGTAGCCGCGCGGCGCCGGCATGGTCTTGGGATTGGCGAATCGGTTGGTCACGGAAATCCTCCCTGCACGTCGGTTTTCAGCGACTATCTGACACATCCGCGGCCTGGCTCGCCATTCGGCCGCTAAATCCAGGCAATTCCACACCGTTTCTTCTCCCATCCACTCACCTCGCGTTTACCCCTGACCGCTAGATTGCGCCCAACCCATTCCGGTCGCGGCGGCGACCGATGCGGGGCTGCAACCGTTCCGGCAGCCGCGCGTTGATCCGGACGCCGCCGCCAGTCAGTTCCGGGCGTCATGGGAGAGGTATTGTGGCCACCGCAGATCGCAGGGCGATCCGAACGGGCATCGTTTTTGCCGCCGCCCTTATGCTGTGCGCGGCCGGATCGTCGCAGCCGGCAGCCGCCGGCGGACTGTTCGAAACGCTGTTCGGATTCGGCCGCTCGGCCCCGCCACCGCCGCCATCGCTACCGCCGCAGACCAGCGCCTTCGCCGATCCCGGCTCGCCATTCGGCGGCGGCCGCCACTCGGCCGGCGAATCGGCGTTCGGCCACGGCACCGTGTTCTGTGTGCGGACCTGCGACGGCCGCTATTTCCCGATGCAGCGCCACGCCGGTGCTTCGCCGGCGGAGACCTGCAACTCGTTCTGTCCGGCCAGCAAAACCATCGTGTTCTCCGGCAGCAAGATCGACAGCGCCGTTGCGCAAAACGGCACGCGCTACGCCGATCTCGACACCGCCTTCGCCTATCGCGACAGCGTGGTGCCGAACTGCACCTGCAACGGCAAGCCGGGCGGCCTCGCCCACCTCGAAACCACGACGGACCCGACGTTGCGGCCCGGCGACATCGTCGCAAGCGACAGCGGATTCTCCACCTTCACCGGCGGACGCGGCGGCAAGGGCGCAAACTTCACGCCGATCAATCCGGCGAGCAGCCAATGGGCCCGGCAATTGTCGGAGGTCAAGGTAAGGCCGGCACCGCCCGAGGAACCCGCTCCGGTCGCGGCCGCCGATATCCCGATCCGCAAAGGCCGGCTGCAGGCGGCGCGCTAAGCCTGTTTCATCCAGTTATGTCGGGTTCCGATCATTCGGCTTGAACAATGTCTGGGCTCGGACAGGCCGGACCGATAGTGATCATGAGCACATCGTTGTCACCGACGAGAAGGGCGAAACGGTCTACGAAACATAAGCCTCAATCGTAGGCCACAGTTCTTGCTATCATTCCTCTGGCGATACGCACCGCGATTCGCCGTCAACATGGACCAAGACCCTTGAACACCGATCGTCATGCCGACTTCTCCGCCTCCGATGCCCGCATCTGGACTCAGGTCCTGAACCGTTATCGAGAGCCGAGCCGGGCGCGAAGTGTGGTCGAGCTGACGATTACGGTATTGCCTCTCGTTTCACTCTGGGTCGCAGCTTGGTTCCTCTACTCAATCGACTATTGGTGGGCCTGCCTGCTGATCGCCATCCCAGCGTCCGGATTTCTGGTCAGATTGTTCATGATTCAACACGATTGCAGCCACGGCGCCTTCTTTCCGCGCAAATGGGCCAACGATTGGGTCGGACGCGTCATCGGCGTCCTCACCATGACGCCCTATGATTTTTGGCGCCGAACTCACGCGGTTCACCACTCCACATCCGGAAATCTCGACCGCCGCGGCACCGGTGACATCGATACATTGACCGTGCGCGAATACTTCGCGCTCTCGCGCTGGGGCCGGCTGAGATACCGGCTCTATCGCCATCCCATCGTGCTGTTCGGTCTCGGACCCGGATACGTGTTCTTGCTACGGCAGCGGTTGCCGTTTGGACTGCTGCGGAGCGGCTGGCAACCTTGGATCAGCACGCAAGCGACCAATGGGGCGATGGCGTTGATCGCCGTGGCACTGATCTGGCTCATCGGCGTCAAAGCCTTCTTCCTTGTACACCTGCCGATCGTGTTCCTCGCAGCGACCTTCGGGGTGTGGCTATTCTACGTGCAACACCAGTTCGAAGAGACCTTCTGGAGAGGAAGCCGCCACTGGAATCTGCACGAAGCTGCCTTGCACGGGTCCTCGCATTACGACCTGCCAATATTGCTGCGCTGGTTCTCTGCCAATATTGGTATTCACCACGTGCATCATCTCTGCAGCCGCATTCCTTATTACCGGCTGCCGCACGTGCTGCGCGACCATCCAGAGCTGCGTGACGTCAGTCGACTGACGCTTCTTCAAAGCTTTCGTTGTGCCCGGCTTGCGCTATGGGATGAGGCCCAGTGTCGACTGGTTTCCTTTCGCGATGCCAGACGCACCGGCTGAAGAAGACCGCCAGCCTTGGCGCATTTCGTGGCCGCTATCCGATTATGGTTGGGGCAAATCGGGGTCTTGCAGCAGCAACGCGGCCAGTTCTTTTTCCACGGTCATGAGCGCTCGCATGTCGTCCTCGATCTCCAGGCCGGGATGCGCCACGGTCCAAAAATGCGCCGCCTTGATGAAGGCCAGAAGGGCCATCAGATATTCAAAGCGTTTGCCGCCGAGAGCGTGGCGCAGCACATCCCGCGCGCGCTCGGACTTTACGGGCTCGACGAAGATCACCGCCGCGGCCGCAAAGATGCAATCTTCGATCTCGGTCTCCGGCTCGGGCCAATCGGCTGGCGTCGTCAGCGCCGCCAGCCGCTGGTAGATCGGTTCGATCTCGCGCCGCCACGGCGGCAGCACCCGTAGAAGCTTGAGCACCTGCTCGATGCTTTGCGGCGGAGCGGAAGCGTCACCTGATGCATGGCCGTACCCGACCAGAAACCCGCAATGACGCACGATGCAATAGCGGATTTGGCAGAACCGCGACAAAAAAACGAACAAGCGCTCCTTGAACAGCGAGGGGATCGGATTGTCGAGATAGGCCGACTTGGCGAAGTCCCAAAGCTTTTCGACAATCTCCGGCGCATCGGGGGCCGACATGAAGAAATTGGGCACCAGCCCGAACCGCTTGGTGATGTCGCGATGAAACGGACCGAGGCTGCCCAGGGCAATACCTGCCAGCCGTTCGGGATCGCGCTCACCGCGCTCAGCGGCTTCAACGATCGTCCTGGCCAGCTGCTCCTGGATGACCGGCAGCCGTCCCTTGGGATGCAGCGCGCGGCACGCGATGTCATACGCATGGCCCAGCGTCCGCGTCGCTTCCGCGTCGAAAGCGCTTTCCAGGAAAAGCGGTAGGACCGAGGACATCACACTCACCAGAGCTGATAAGGCCGACTTGAGCGGCTATTCCAATCGCATCTCGGATTGCTTCCCGCACTGCTCACAATCGAACGTGCGGATTTCCGATCGAGGATGCAGCGGATCAGGCAAGCGCTGGCTCAACGCTGCCTTGCCGCCGCAATGCGGGCAGGCGATGGGCGTGATGTACGGAAAGTCTTGAAACACGGACAATGGCTGCGGCATGACACGTTCCTCCCATTCACAGGCGGGAGCGCGATAGTGTCTCTCAGCCACCGGCGCCTGGCTCAGGGCCGCTGCCGGTAATGACCGAGCCTAGTCCCCACGAGCCGCAGCCGCCATTCAATATGCTGAGGCCGACGCTAAATCTGGTGGCCATGTGTCGGGTGCCTCACTTTCAAAGCGAGATTCTATCCTGCGACGGGCTTTATCTATCTGGCCGCCAAGTCGGCACGTGTTCTACATCACATAGGAACGAACGCCTCGCATGACCTCTTAGTCATGCGCAGGAGTAAAATGCCGCGCTATTTTTTCCATGTGTTGAACGGTGTCAAAACCCAGGACCTGAATGGGACGGATTTGCCGAACCTCGCAGCCGCCCGGGGCGAGGCTCAGAAGGACATCGAGGACATCAAGCTGGCTCACTTCAGTTCGCTGGGGCGCAACTGGTCCGGCTGGTCAATCGAAATTTGCGACCGCGACGGAGGGTTGCTGCTCGTCATACCGTTTTCGAGCAACTAGGCGGTTCAGTCGTTGTGGGACGCACCCGCCCGCTGGGCGGTTTCAACGATCATCGCAATGTTGCGACGAACTGTGTGATAACATTCGCAGGACATCGCCTCCAACGCCTTGCGATCGGTCAGTTCAATTGCGCCCCGCCGGTAACGGATCAGCCCAGCGTTCTGCAAGGTCTGCGCCGTAAGCGACACCGTTGTCCTGCGCACGCCCAGCATCATCGACAGAAATTCCTGCGTGAGCGGCAACCGATCGCTCTCGTAGCGATCGCGTGCGTGCAACAGCCAACGAGCAAGGCGTGTCTCGATGGGATGAATGGCGTTGCAAGCGGCCGACTGCTGCAGGTTGGTGGTCATCACATCGATGGCACACGTTGCAATATGCGTGATCGCCAGGCTTCGCTGCGCCGCCTCCTGGAATTTATCGATGTTGATCCGCAGCGCGGTGCAAGGCAGTAGCACGATTGCTTTGGCGAAAGCCAACTGTGGCTGTAAGCCGATTTTGGTACCGATCGCCCCCTCGCGACCGATGGCGGCGATCTCGATGGTGTCGCCCGTGCTCAAAACCGCGACCAGGGAAACCATCCCGGTCAGCGGAAAATAAACTTGCTCGATCGGCTGTTCCGGCTCCTGCAGGATGGCTTGCTGCTGGAGCTTGACCTGCGTGAGATGCGGATGCAGCAGCGAATAATCGTCGGGGGCCAACGACGCCAGCAGCAGATTTGCCGTTGATTGAGATTGATCCACGCTTCCTGGCATCCGGCTTATGGGCTCGATTCGCGACGGTTGTTTGTCCCCGCACTTCGTGGACGGCGGCCTTTCGAGGGAGGAGATTAGGAGGGCCGGGCTGCCGGCGGTCCAGCCAGCGTACGCTTTCGCACATAGACGGTCGAGCTTATCGGACGCATCGAAAAGTAGGAATGGTCCCCTAGCCCCACGCAGCAAACTAAATCGGCGCTATACTGGTTATCGTACCGAGCGCACCCCATGTCTTATGTATCACTGGCACGACGCAAATCGGGCGTCAGTGGCTGAGAGACGCTATGGCGCTCCCGCCTTGAAAGGCAGGAGCTCATGGCAAAATCCCCCAAGCCGTTGGCCAATTCGTTTTTGGCGTCGTTATCGGCTCCGGACGCCGCCGCCCTTCGGCCTCATCTCAAGGACGTCGACCTTCCGCAGGGCACTGTGCTGTTCGAAGCCGGCGCGCCCGTGGAAAAGGTCTATTTCCCGCATGACGGGGTTGTTTCGCTCGTCGTCGCGCTCTCGTCCGGTGAAATGATCGAAGCTGCCATGGTCGGGCGTGAAAGCCTGATCGGCGGCCTGTCCGCGCTGGATGGCAAGATTTCCCCTTACAAGGTGATCGTGCAGATTGCGGGACGTGCTTCGAGTCTCGACGGCTCCCGCTTTCGCCGCCTGGCCAGTTCAAGCATCAGCCTGCGCGCCACCCTGACGAGGCACGAGGAGCTGATCCTGGTGCAGGCCTTGCAAGCTGCGGCGTGCAACGCCACCCACGGCGTGGGGGCTCGGCTGGCGCGGTGGCTGCTGCGGTGCAGGGATCTTCAGGGCAGCAACGACCTGCCTCTGACGCAGGAGTTTCTCGCCCAGATGATGGGCGTCCGACGCAGCGGCGTGTCGGTTGCTGCGTCGGTGCTGCAGAAGGCCGATCTCATCACCTACAGCCGAGGCCGTATCAGGGTTGTCGATTTGAAGGGCCTGCGATCGACGGCTTGCGAATGCTACCAGACGGTCCGGTCGAATTCCGAGAGATTGCTCGGAGCGTAAGCGCCGTTTGGATGGCTTCGCTATTCGATCACTTCGTCGGCAGGGATGACCGCGAGACCGCGCTGCCACTGGGTATTGCGGTCGCCGCCGCGCGAGAAGCGTGTGCTGGAGGGCAGCTTCAGAGTTTCGGCCATCGCGCGCCGAACATGAAGTGGTTGCGGCGGCCTTCGCGGCGGTAACGCATCCAATCCGAGCAGTGCCGGATCAGCGGCAAGCCCAGGCCCCCGGGCTTCGCCTCCGCCAGCGTTTTTGCCGGGGTGTGCTCCGGCGCGCCGGTCGGGTCGAACGGGATGCCGGCGTCGCTGACCTTGATGCGCGCCTCGCCGGTCGTGGCGTTCCCACGGACTTCGATGCGGATGCGGATCGGCTCGGCGCAGGCTGCGCTTCCGCCGTGGGCGAGCACGTTCGCGAGCACTTCATGGAGAGCCAACTCGAGGCGCTCGACCTGCGGGTCCGGCACGTCGCGCTGCCGGAGCGTGGTGGTGAGCCACTCGGTCGCGCGCCGTATGTCGTCCCCGCTCGCGGCGATGGCGAGCGTATCGACCTGCTTGCCGATGTGAATCCCGTTACGCACCGCTCAGGCGACGGCGGCCCGCTCGGCCTCGGCATTGTTCTTGAACATCGGGATCAGTTCGTCGATGCCGGTGGCCTCGAGGCTCATCACGACCTGCGCGTTGGTGCCGACGAACAGCACCATCCTCCCACCACGATCCTCCACGACCTGGGCGCTTTTGATCAGCGCGCGAATCCCGAGCGAGGCGAGGAACTTGAGGCTGGACAGGTCGACAACGACGCCTTTCGTCGGCCCCGCGGCGAGCTTTTCGAGTTCGTTAGCGACCGATCCGGTACCCGACACGTCGAGGCGGCCCAAGATGACGATCTTGCGCAGGTCGCCGACGTCGGTATGGCTGATGGACATGATGCGAGCCCGGATTCTTTAGATGAAACCCCGAACTGGGCTGGATTTTTGCGCTTTTCCCGCCCTCTGGCAAGCCGGACCAACGGCACGAACATCGGGATCAGGGTCGTTGACGCCGGCGGCCAAGGGGCTGGTTTGGCCATTTTTTTGGCATCTGCACGCACTCCTGCAGTCGGTTGCAAAACTACTCGTCTATTCGATTACGTCGTCCGCGAGCAGTTGCATCGAAGATGGCACGTCGAGCCCAAGCGCTTTAGCTGTCTTGGGATCGAGGACGAACTCAAATTTTGTCGGTTGCTGTCAGATTGCGAAAAACCCGATTGTTGCAAGCGCCATGACGATTGTTGCCAGCCATCCGACCACGAGCATCGAACGTGGCAATGTCAGCCGACCCATGATGCGCTTGTTCATCGCGACCACCATCATGACAGCCATCAGCGGGGCTGCGAGCACGCCATTGACGACGGCGCTCCAATAAAGCGCCTTGACCGGATCCAGCGACGTGAAGTTGAGCACCACTCCACCCAGCGTCGCGACGGCGATGGTGGCATAGAACGCTTTGGCCTCTTTCGGGCGACGGTCGAGACCCTCCGTCCATTCGAAGACTTCACTGACACCATAGGCCGCGGAACCGGCAAGCACGGGTACCGCCAGCATTCCCGTTGCAATGATCCCTGCTGCGAACAGCGCGAACGTGAACACGCCTGCAACGGGCCGTAGCGCCTCGGCCGCCTGAGAGGAAGTCTGGATGTCCGTTACGCCGCTTGCGTTCAACGTGGCCGCCGTGGCGAAGATGATGCATAGAGCGATGAGGTTTGAGATTCCCATGCCGACAATCGTGTCGGTGCGAATGCGAGAAAGCTCCGGTCCGGCGTCACGCGGCGTGATGCAAAGCGCCTTGACGTGACGGCGGCGAAGCTCCTCGACCTCTTGCCCGGCCTGCCAGAAAAAGAGATAGGGGCTGATCGTCGTGCCAAGAATCGCCACCATCGCCATGGCGTGAGGTCCATCGAGGACGAGACGCGGAATGAGGGTGCTGGCGAGCGCCGTTCCCCAAGGCACGTGCGCGGCGAAGACGACGGCCACATACGCAAAAAGGCACAGCGTCGCCCATTTGAGCACAGCAGCATAGCGCGCATAGCTCATGAAAGTTTCCAGCAAGATGCAGACGACGCCGAACACCACGGCGTAGAATTGCACTGGGCCACCGATGAGCAGGCCGAGCGCCGCCCCCATGGCGCCGAGGTCCGCGCCGAGATTGATCACATTGGCGATGAGCAACAGAAGCACGACCGCCCGCAGGAGCCACGGAGAATAGTGACGGCGAAGGTTTTTTGCGATGCCGCAGCCCGTCACGCAGCCGATTCGTGCGGCGATGGCCTGGATCACGGCCATTAGCGGAAAGCTGAACAGCATCGTCCAGGCAAGCCCGTAGCCGAACTGGGCGCCCACTTGGCTATAGGTCGCGATGCCGCTTGGATCGTCGTCCGCGGCGCCGGTCACGAGACCCGGCCCCAGACTCTTCAGAAATCCCGCCGACTTGGGCATGATGTTTACTTGGCGCGGCAAGGGCTGCCATGCCGCAGCAGTACAAGAAACGAAGGAGGCGGATTTCTCATCCGTCCACACTACTTCATACGTCTTCCCTTAAAATAGCCGGCGTTCGTCGTGTTCTGCTTGATGTTAGCCGTATCGCCTTTTTCGGCAGCGTTTCCGTGATGCTCATGCTGCGCAAGCTTTTCTTCTGCCTGCTTGGCCTCGCTCGGAGTGCCCTTTTTGCTCCGGTTCGCTGGCGGGATTGGCGGCATATGGGTAACCATCATCAAAATCCTCTGCGTTGGCGCTGGCGCTAACGATCAACCCAGCACAATAGTTGCTTATTGGCGAAGGTATGTTGCGGCTTGAGAGGAGCCCGGCTGACGGGGATCAGCCGGGCTCTCCCATGGACCACGCCTACGTGCGTGATCGGAGCGCAGGTCGCGGGGGCTGCCTCGACCTATCCCGGCAGCCCGTGTTGCGCCGGGCCTTCGAACACCGGTCGCCCGGCGTAGCCGAAGTCATTGCCGCGCGCGAGCACGAGGCGCGGCACGCGTTGCTCCGGATAGTCTTCGGTGTTTCGGTCCAGCGCCTGGCGATATGGTCAAGCCATGTCGCTGTGCATGAACAGCGACAGAAATGCGGACGTCGTATGAGATCGGCTTTGTGCCGATAGGCGACATTGCCCTCCGTCATTCGATCGTCAGCACACAACAGAAGTGAGGTTGGCATCGTCGGCTTGATTTATGACTGATTACGCTGGGGTTACCCGCGCGCGCCGATCTTGTCCTGCGTTCTGGTCTCGAAATCGCTCGCGTCATGGCGCTCGTGCAATTGTCCTTCAGGCGGCCCGCTGGCGCGGTTGACCATTCGCCCGCGCTTGACGGCCGGACGTTCGGCGATTTCTTTCGTCCAGCGCGTCAGGTTCTTGTATTCGTGCGTCTGCAGGAATTTGCGGGGGTCGTTGTAGGAGGCGCCGTTCAACATTCCGTTGCCGTACCACGGCCAGATCGCCATATCGGCGATCGTATATTCGTCGCCGGCGATGAACCGATTGTCCGCAAGCTGCCGGTCGAGCACATCGAGCTGGCGTTTCACCTCCATGGCAAAACGGTCGATGGCGTATTTGATCTTCACCGGAGCATAGGCATAGAAATGCCCGAAGCCACCGCCGACATAGGGCGTTGAACCC
>Ga0265325_10000568_pt1 | contig 26844 bp, 24 predicted proteins | sample 41420metaG_FD_202090 | JGI IMG/M metagenome (GOLD analysis project Ga0265325, IMG submission 202090) | Rhizosphere microbial communities from Carex aquatilis grown in University of Washington, Seatle, WA, United States - 4-14-20 metaG | ecosystem: Host-associated > Plants > Roots > Rhizosphere... | reverse complement strand
TCATGCCGTCGGTCGAGGTGACGGCGCGCAGGCCGACCACGTAGTCGTAGGTCCGCCCGTCACCCATGACGCCAACGGTCTTGACCGGCAGCAGCACCGCGAAGGCTTGCCAGATGTCGTCGTAGAGACCGGCGCGGCGGATCTCCTCGATATAGACCTCGTCGGCCAACCGCAGGATGTCGAGCTTCGCCTTCGTGATCGCGCCCGGCACGCGGATCGCGAGCCCCGGCCCAGGGAATGGATGCCGGCCGACGAAGCCCTCGGGCAGCCCGAGCTCGCGGCCCAGCGCCCTCACCTCGTCCTTGAACAATTCGCGCAACGGCTCGACCAGCTTCATGTGCATGCGCTCGGGCAGCCCGCCGACATTGTGATGCGACTTGATGGTGACCGAGGGGCCGCCGGTGAAGGACACGCTCTCGATCACGTCCGGATAGAGCGTGCCTTGCGCCAGGAAGTCGGCGCCGCCGATCTTTTTGGCCTCGCGATCGAACACGTCGATGAACAGCTTGCCGATGGTCTTGCGCTTCTGCTCCGGATCCTCGACGCCTTCGAGCGCCTTGAGAAACATGTCGGACGCATCGACGTGCACCAGCGGGATGTTGTAGCTGTCGCGGAACATCGTCACGACCTTCTGCGCTTCGGCGAGCCGCAGCAGGCCGTGATCGACGAACACGCAGGTGAGCTGGTCGCCGATCGCCTCGTGGATCAGTACCGCGGCGACCGCTGAGTCGACGCCGCCGGACAGGCCGCAGATCACTTTGCCCTTGCCGACCTGTTTGCGGATCTTCTCGATCGCCTCGTCCTTGAAGGCGCGCATGGTCCAGTCGCCGCCGAGGCCTGCGATCTTGCGCACGAAGTTGCGCAGCAGCGCGGCGCCGTGCGGCGTGTGCACGACCTCGAGATGGAATTGCGTGGCGTAGAACTTGCGCGCGTCGTCGCCAATGATCGAGATCGGCGAATTCGGCGCGCTGCCGAGCACCTTGAAGCCCTGCGGCAGCACCGTAACCCGGTCGCCGTGGCTCATCCACACCGGATATTTCTGGCCCTTGACCCAGACGCCCTCGAACAGCGGGCTGTCGGCGGTGATCTCGACCTCGGCGCGGCCGAACTCGCGATGGTGTCCGCCCTCGACCTTGCCGCCGAGCTGGGCCGCCATCGCCTGCTCGCCGTAGCAGATGCCGAGCACCGGCACGCCAGCCTCGAAGATGGCTTTCGGCGCGGCGGGCGCGTTCTGGTCGAGCACCGAAGCGGGCCCACCGGAGAGGATCACCGCTTTCGGCCGCATGGCGAGAAAGGCGGCCTCGGCCTTCTGATAAGGCACGATCTCGCAATAGACGCGCTCCTCGCGGACGCGGCGGGCGATGAGCTGGGTGACCTGCGAGCCGAAGTCGACGATCAGCACCTTGTCGTGCGTCGGCTTTGCGGGCTCTGGAATCGGCGGCATTTGCGTCGACTCTTTGCGGTTGAGCGCGGCTGGGGTCAAGCGCGTCAGGCTCCGGTTAACTACGGGCTGAATTGGAGCCTTTCAGATAACCACCCATTAGCCCCGGCGTGAGAGAGAAAATCCGAAATATTCGTCATTTCCACACGTTTGGGGACGTCTTGAACTACCACGCCGACCGCCTGGCCTTCGCCGCCCCAGTTTCCGCGCCCGCCGAGCGCCGCGCGGCGCTGTTCCGCGAGAGCCCATCCGAGATCGCCGAGCGCTGGGCGCTGGGGCTCGCCTGGGCGCTCAGCCCCAAGCGCATTGGCGGCGTCCCCGGCCTCGTGCGTATGTGCTTCGACGAATTCCTGGCGCCGGACTACGCGTTGCCGGACCCCGAGCGCGCCCTCGACAAGCCGGCCGGGCTCGCCGGCATTGTCCACGAATTCACGCCGGACATCATCCTCGCCGCCTACCGGCGCGGCCTCTACCCGCTGGCGCATATTGCGCCGCTCAAGTGGTGGTCGCCGCCCATGCGCTCGGTTCTGTTTTTCGGCGAGACGCATCTCGCCAAGCGTCTGCGCCGCCAGATGCGCCAAGGCCACTACAGCGTGACCCTCGACCGCGATTTCGAGGGCGTGATCACCGCCTGCGCGGGCCAGCGCTTCGGGCGCTGGCACCTCACCTGGATCACGCCGAAGATCATGCGCGCCTACGCCGCGCTGTTCGACGCCGGGCACGCGCATTCGTTCGAGGTGTGGAACGACAAAGGCGAATTGGTCGGCGGCGGCTACGGTGTCTCAACCGGCGGCGCGTTTTCAACCGAGTCGCAGTTCTCGCACGAGCCGAACACGTCGAAGATCGGCTTTGCCGTGTTGAACTGGCACCTCGCCCAATGGGGTTACGCCTTCAACGACGGCAAGCTGATGACGCCGACCTGCCACGACATCGGTTTCCGCGAAATCCCGCGCGCCGAATTTCTGACGCGGCTGGCGCAGGCGCAACGGCGGCCATCCAACAGCGGACGCTGGCAGATCGAAGCCGACGTGGCGACGGTCGCCGACTGGCAGCCAGACAAGAACTAGCGGCTGTGCCGCTCGATGATCTGCCCGACAAACGGAATCTGCCCGACGATCGCGCCGAAGCGCGACTGATGTTGCGGCTCGACCGGCGCGGCCAGCACGGGCGTCGGCACTGCGCCGGGCGGCACCGGATGATCGCCGTCCTGCGTCGGCGCCGGCACTGTTGCGATCGTCGCCGGTGGCGGCAACGGCGGCGCGACTGACGGAGCCTCCGTCACAGGAGCCGAAAGCGGCACCGGACCTGGAGTAGTCGTTGCCGGCGCGCTTGCCGGTATCGACACGCGAAGGTCCTGTTTTGGATGCGCCTCACGGGCGGCCGGCTGAGCCGGCTCGGCAGCCGGAAGCGAAGCGGTCTTGGCAGTTTCCTCGGCCGGAGCGGCCGGCGAAGACGCCTCAGGCTTGAGCGCGCCGCGAACCGCCGCGAGCCATGCCGAGTCGGAAATGGACGCCGTGACTTCCGCCTGAGCGGGCTTGGCTTCCGGTGCGATCGCGACGATCGCCGTCGGAGGGGCGGCCGTTGCCGGCTTCGGTTCGGCCTTGCGCGCGACTTCCTTCGGCTTTTCTTCCACCGGCTTGGCCTCGACATGACGCACGACCGGCGAAGGTGCCGCCGCAGCCGGCTGATCGGCCGCAAGCAGCGCCTTGAACGCCGCCGTGGCGTCGGGGTCGACGCCGCCACAGGTCTGTTCGAAAGTCTCGACATCGTGGCGCACCAGAATGTGGCGCGTACGCGGATCGACGCTCTTGTCGAGCATCGACACGATGTTGGCGCGCAGCGAATGGCAGGTGGTGTCGACCGAGAAATTGGCGCGGTACATCGAGTAGCCGCTGGCGAGCCCGACCGGGATCGCGAGCAGCGTGCCAACCATCTGCAGCGCGCTCATGGCGCGCGAGAAGCGCGGGGTGTGTGCGGCGCGCGGGCCGGCGAACAGATCGGAGTGGGGATGATTTTGCGCGGCCGGATGAAACGGATCGCGCTTTGCCACCAGCATGTCGGGGGAACCTCAGCCGAAGATCGTGAGGCGTTCAGTTCCGAAATCTTCGCGGGCAAAGTTGGCCGGGATTGCGGCGAAAAGGCGGATTTTCAGCCATATACAATGCGTTAACGTCCGAGCCTCAAGCGGCGCGGCGGAGCAGTGCGACAAAGAAGCCATCGGTATCGGTCGTGCGCGGCGTCATCAGCAGGCCTTCGGCTGACATCCGTGCCGCCTTGCCGAACATGAAGGCACGCTCGCCGAGGGCGCCGGCAACCTCGGCGGGTGGCTGCACGGAAAACCCAGGGTGGCGCGTCAGAAAACTGCGCACCTGGCCGCCGTTTTCCTCGTCGAGCACCGAACAGGTGATGTAGGCAATGCGCCCGCCCGCCTTGAGCAGCGGCACGGCCCGGTCGAGCACCTCGGCCTGTTCCTTGAGGCGCTGTTCCAGCGCCCCGGGGCGCATCCGCCATTTGGCGTCCGGATTGCGCCGCCAGGCGCCGGTGCCGGTGCAGGGCGCGTCGATCAGCACCAGGTCCATCCGGCGGGCGAGGTCCGCGATGGTGTCGCCCACCGATTTCGGGGTGCGAACCTGGACATTGCGGCCTCCTGACCGCGCCAACCGGTCGTGGATGGGCGCCAGACGCCGCTTGTCGTCGTCGGTGGCAAAGATCTGGCCTTTATTCTCCATCATCGCAGCGAGAGCGAGCGTTTTGCCACCTGCGCCTGCGCAAAGATCGACGACTTGCTCGCCGGCCTTGACGCCGGAGAACAGCGCCGCGAGCTGCGAGCCCTCGTCCTGAACTTCGACCATGCCCTTGAGGAACGCCGGTTCGGCGTGAACCGCCGGGCTCTTGGCGTCGGCGGCCAGCCGAACGCGCAAACCCCATGGCGACCAGCGCGTCGGCTCAGGCTTGAGATCGGCCAGCATGCCGGCGACCTTGTCGCGGTCCGCGCTCAACGTGTTGACGCGCAGGTCGAGCGGCGCGCGCGACGATAGCGCCGCGCCTTCTTGGGCCCGCTCGTCGCCGAAGGCGCGCGCGAAATACGGATCGAGCCATTCGGGATAGTCGCCAACAATGTGAGCGGCCGCGCCATCGAGGCCTGCTGCATCGAGCCGCATCTTTTCGTCTTCGCTCAGCGCGGCCGGCGCGTGCCCGACGCCGTTGGCGAGCGCAGCGACGGCGTCGCCGCCAAGCCCGCGCTCGCGCTTGAGCATGCCCAGCAAAGTCGCGCGCGGACTGTCATCGCCCATAAGGAACGCGCTCGAGGCGCGCCGGCGCAGCGCATCGTAGACCAGTCCGGCGATCGCTGCGCGATCGCCGGAGCCGGCAAAGCGATGCGTCAGCCCCCACGTCTTGAGCGTGTCCGCTGCCGGACGGCGTTCTGTCTCGATTGCGCCGAAGACTTCGATCGCGGCGGCGAGCCGCGCGCCCGGTGTCATGGCAGGACGAGCGCAACTCGCACGATGTAGATCACCCACATGACCGCCAGCACCAGGGCGCCGACCCCGTAGACGGCGCCGCGCACTTTGACCTTGTTGCTCGTCGTATAGACGATCGCATGACCAAGCCGCGACAGCACGAAGACCCAGGCCAGCACCACGTAAATGAAATCGGCGTGCTTGGTGATGATGGACAGGATCGTCAGGACATAAAACAGCACCGGCAATTCGAATTGATTGCTGAAACAGTATCCGACCTGGAGCGTCTTTGGTGACCAGTTCGGCTCACGCAGCGATATGTTGTCCGGCCGCGCAACGCCGGAGGTGAAATCGCTCTGCCGCAACGGCACCAGCCAGATCAAGAGCACGAGGGTGAGCAGGACCTCGACGAACAGCGGCAGCAATACGAAATTGATCGGCATGGGAAAGCCCCTCGATGAAGACGTAATTCGAACTAGTCACATTTTTGAGATAACCACCAGAGACTAATTTGTTCCGCGGGCGGCGTCTGCTAGCAGTACGCAGCGCAGGGCGGGAGATGGCAAATGAAACTGTCGCATTTGATGGCCCTGGCCTTTGTGCTTCTGGCCGGCCCGGCCCATGCCGTCGTGCAGACGTTTCCCAACAGCTTCCGCATCGAGGACATCACGGTCAATGGCGCGACCATCCATGTCCGCGTCGCCGGCAAGGGCCCGGCGGTCGTCATGCTGCACGGCTTCGGCGACACCGGCGACATGTGGGCGCCTCTCGCCAAGGCCCTTTATAGGGACCACACGGTCATCGTTCCCGACTTGCGCGGCATGGGACTCTCGTCTCAGCCCAAGACCGGCTACGACAAGAAGACGCAAGGCGTCGATATCGCGATGGTCATGGACAAGCTCAACGTCCGGACCGCCGACCTTGTCACCCACGACATCGGCAACATGGTCGGCTACGCGCTCGCCGCGCAGTATCCCGACCGCATCACAAAGTGGGTCGTCATCGACGCGCCGCTGCCGGGCATCGGATCGTGGGATGAAATCATCAAGAGCCCGCTGCTCTGGCATTTCAATTTCCGCGGACCCGACGTTGACCGCCTGGTGAAAGGCCGCGAGCGCATCTACCTCGATCGCTTCTACAACGAATTGTCGGCCAACCCGAAGGCAATCGACGAGGCGACGCGCAATCACTACGCCAGGCTCTACGCGCGGCCCGGCAACATGCACTATGCATTCGAGCAATTCGCGACCTTCAACACCAAGGACGCCGCCGACAACAAGATATTCGCGCAGAAGAAGCTCCCCATGCCCATCCTCGCGCTCGGCGCGGAAAAATCATTCGGCGACCAACAGGCGGTGATCATGCGAGACGTCGGCAGCAACGTCGAAGGCGGCATCATCACCGGCTCCGGCCACTGGATCATGGAAGAGCAGCCGGAGCAGACCGTGTCGAAGGTCAAAGCCTTCCTCGACAAGAAATGAACGCGATGGCGGCTCTCCTCAACCAACGCAGTCTCGGCATCGACCTCGCCCTCGAGGCGGCAACGGCCGCGCTCGAGGCCGCGCGAGCGCGCGGCTATCACGTCGCCGTCGGCGTAACCGACCGTAGCGGCCAGCTTCTGGTGCTGTTGCGCGCCGACGGTGGCGGCGCCCATCTTCTGGACGGCGCGCGGCGCAAGGCCTTCACGGCGGTGAGCGCGCACAACCGCACGTCCGTGCTGTCGAAGGCGATCGACGAGCGCAGCGGCGAGCCGGATCCGCATCTCGTTTTTCTGGAGAACGTGCTGATGGTCGGCGGCGGCGTGCCAATCAAGGCCGGCGACGAAATCGTCGGCGCGATCGGGGTTTCCGGCTCACCCGGCTCCATTCACGACGAGGAATGCGCCGACGCCGGGATCGCCGCGATCGCAGATCAGCTCAAATAACTACACCCGGCTCGGATAGTTCGGGCTTTCGCGCGTGATCACCACGTCATGCACGTGGCTTTCGCGCAAGCCCGCGCCGGTGATGCGCACGAACTCCGCTTTCTTGTGCAGGTCGGGGATCGTCTTGGCCCCGACATAGCCCATGGCCGCGCGCAGGCCGCCCGACAGCTGGTGCAGCACCGTTGACGCCGCGCCCTTGTACGGCACCTGGCCTTCGACGCCTTCCGGCACCAGCTTGAGCGAATCCTTGATGTCCTGCTGGAAATAGCGATCCGCCGAGCCGCGCGACATGGCGCCGACCGAGCCCATGCCGCGATAGGTCTTGTACGAGCGGCCCTGATAGATGAACACCTCGCCCGGCGTTTCGTCAGTGCCGGCCAGCAGCGAACCGACCATCGCGCAATCGGCGCCGGCGGCAATCGCCTTGGCGAGGTCGCCGGAATACTTGATGCCGCCGTCGGCGATGACCGGCGTGTCCGTCGCCTTGGCGGCCTCGACCGCATCCATGATGGCGGTGAGTTGCGGCACGCCGACGCCGGCGACGATGCGTGTGGTGCAGATCGAGCCGGGACCGATGCCGACCTTGATCGCGTCAGCGCCGGAGTCGATCAGCGCCTTGGTGCCTTCCGACGTGGCGACGTTGCCGGCCACCACCTGCACCTTGTTCGATAGCCGCTTGATGCGGTTGACGGCGTCGAGCACGTGTTTGGAATGGCCATGCGCGGTATCGACCACGACGAGATCGACGCCGGCGGCAATCAGCGCCTCGGTGCGGGCAAAGCCCTTGTCGCCAACCGTGGTCGCCGCGGCGACGCGCAGACGGCCCTGCTCGTCCTTGCAGGCGTTCGGATTGGCGACCGCCTTCTCGATGTCCTTCACCGTGATGAGGCCGACACAGCGATACTGACTGTCGACCACCAGCAGCTTCTCGATGCGATGCTGGTGCAGCAACCGCTTCGCTTCGGCCTGGCCGACGCCTTCGCGCACCGTGACCAATCTGTCCTTGGTCATCAGCTCCGCGACTTTCTGTTTGTGGTCAGTGGCGAAGCGCACGTCGCGGTTGGTGAGAATGCCGACCAGCTTGCCAGGGCCACCGTTGCCGGCGCCTTCGACCACCGGGATGCCGGAAATGCGATTGGCACTCATCAAGTCGAGCGCCTGTTGCAGCGTCGCACCCGGCTCGATGGTGAGCGGATTGACGATCATGCCGGATTCGAACTTCTTCACCTGCCGCACCTGCGCGGCCTGCTGCTCGGGCTCGAGGTTGCGGTGGATGACTCCGATGCCGCCGGCTTGCGCCATGGCGATCGCCATCTCAACTTCGGTCACGGTATCCATGGCCGAGGCGATGATCGGAATGTTGACGAGAATTGAGCGGGTCGCGCGCGAGCGGATGTCGGCGTCCGCCGGCATAACCTCGGATAGGCCGGGCTTGATCAACACGTCGTCGAAGGTGAGCGCTTCGGGTGGGGTACCGTTATTCTTTGCCATCGCCAACTCCGTCACCCGAAAGGTCGCTTAAATCGGCCGTTGAAAGGTGAAAAAACCCGTTGCGAGGGGTGTCCTCGCCCGGTTTCACGGCCCGCTTTTGGGTTGGCGTGGGTCGATAGCACGAGGGGGCGCTGATTCCTAGGGATTTCGCGGATAGCTGGTATGTAGGCACTCGAGGCCGGAAACGCACATCCGGACCGTTAGATAAAACATGACCCTGCCGGACGTTTTCTCCTCTCACACACGCTTCACCGCCGATGCGCCCTGACCGAATTGTCCCGCTGATCATCGCGGTCGCGCTGTTCATGGAGAACATGGATTCGACGGTGATCGCCACGTCGCTGCCGGCGATCGCCACCGATATCGGCACCAATCCGCTGGCACTCAAGCTCGCCGTGACCTCCTACCTGCTGTCGCTCGCCATCTTCATCCCGGCGAGCGGCTGGACCGCCGACCGCTTCGGCGCCCGCACAGTATTCCGCGCGGCCATCGCCGTCTTCGTGCTCGGCTCGATCGGCTGCGCGCTGTCGGGCTCGCTCACCGATTTCGTCATCGCCCGCATCGTGCAGGGCATGGGCGGCGCGATGATGACGCCGGTCGGCCGCATGGTGCTGGTGCGCACCATCAGCAAGCGCGAACTGGTCGGCGCCATGGCCTGGGTGACGACGCCGGCGCTGATCGGCCCGGTGCTCGGGCCTCCGGTCGGCGGCTTCATCACCACCTACGCGACCTGGCACTGGATCTTCATCATCAACGTACCGATCGGACTGATCGGCATCGTACTCGCCACGCGCTACATTCCGGATGTGCGTGCCGAACATCGCGTGCGCTTCGATCTGCGCGGCATGGTGTTGGCGGGCCTCGGCATCGCCGGCGTCGCGTTCGGCCTGTCGGTGCTCGGACTCAATTTCCTGCCGTGGACCGTGACCGCGGCTTTGGTGGTGGGCGGCGCGATCTTCATCGCCGCCTATCTCGTGCATGCCCGGCACACGCCGAATCCGGCGCTCGACCTCACCCTGTTCCGCATCCCGACCTTCCGCGCCAGCGTCATCGGCGGCTTCCTGTTCCGGCTCGGCATCGGCGCTCTGCCGTTTCTGCTGCCGCTGCTGCTGCAGGTTGGTTTCCGCAAGACGCCGTTCCAGTCCGGCCTGATCACCTTCGCGTCCGCCGCCGGCGCGATGGGCATGAAGATGGCAGCGGTGACGTTTCTGCGTCGCTTCGGCTTCCGCAACATTCTCATCATCAACGCGGTCGTCAGCGCCGCCTTTCTCGCCACCTGCGCGGCGTTCACCGAAGCAACGCCGGCCGCGGTGATGGTTGGGCTGCTGCTGATCGGTGGATTTTTTCGTTCGCTGCAATTCACCAGCATCAACACCATCGCCTATGCCGACATCGACCCCTCGCGCGTGAGCCGCGCAACGTCGCTGGTCAGCGTCGGGCAGCAGTTGTCGCTGTCGGCCGGCGTCGCCGTCGGCGCCCTGGTGGTCGAGACCACGCTCCGGTTCCATGGCGGCGGAGCGCTGACGGCGGCCGATTTTCCGCCCGCATTCCTGGTTGTGGCGGCCATTTCCGCGCTGTCGATTCTGATTTTTGCGCGGCTTGCGCCCGATGCCGGCGCGGAACTCGCCAACCGCGCCCCGCCGCCGGTCGAGGCGTCTGACCAGCGCGCCAACTGACCGGCGTTAACCATATTCGCCACTGAGACTAGGCCATTCCTGGGAATTAACCGATATTCGGCGCGTGGTAACGTTAACGCGGGCAGTTAATGCGCGCGCGTCAGATCTGGTCGCTGTCGCCCTTCGCAGCCCTCGCCGCGATGGCCGTTGCCCTGCCCGCTCCAGTTTGGGCGCAGGCGCGCGACGCGCACCTGTGTGCGACCCAGACCGAAAGCATGGCCGACCAGCGCATCGCCGCGTGCTCGGCGATCCTGAAGACCGGGCGTCTTCGCGGCGAAGCCGCTGGCGTCGCCTATGAACTGCGCGGGCTCGCCTATCTCGACCGCGGTGACATCGCCCATTCCATCGCCGACCTGAACCAGGCGGTCACACTCGCCCCCAACTTTGTCCCCGCCTACCAGAACCGCGGCAACGCCTGGTACGCGCGCGGCAACTTCGGCCAGGCGATCGCCGACTATGATGCTGCAATCAAGCTCGACCCGAATTCGGCCTCGCCGTACATCAACCGCGCCGCCGTGCGCCGCGACCTCGGCTTCCTCGACGGCGCCATGCAGGACTACGCCCGCGCGCTCGAAATCAGCGCCGACAAGCCGACCGCCTACAGCGGCCGCGGCCAAGTCTACATGCACCAGCGCGACTACGGACGCGCGCTCGTCGATTTCGATCGCGCGCTGCAGCTCGACCAGAGCGCCGGCAACTTCATGCTGCGCGCGCAGGCCAGGCAGGCGTCCGGCGACAACAACGGCGCGCTTGGCGATTACGCCGAGGCGGCGCGTCTCGATCCGAAGAATGTCGCCGCGTTGACGGCCGAAGCCGCCATCTGGCGCAAATCCGGCGACAACGACAAGGCGATCGCCGCCTACGGACAAGCGCTGTCGACCGATCAACGCTCGGCCAACACCTACAAACTGCGCGCCGAAGCCTACGCCGCCAAGGGCGACCGCAAGACCGCGATTGCCGATATCAATCAGGCGCTCAAGCTTGCCTGGGACGTCAACACGATCAGACTGCGCGGCGCCATCCGGCTCGATGACGGCGACATCCGCGGCGCGATCAACGACGCCGACATGGTCCTCAAGTCCGATCCGAACAATGCCGCGGCCTTTGCCTTGCGCGGAGCCGCCTATGCCCGCGCCAAGGATTACGGCCGTGCGCTGCCCGATCTCGACAAGGCACTCGCCACGGACGGCAACAACGCGCTGGCGCTCGCCGGCCGCGGCCAGGTCTATTTCGCCAGGAACGACAGCGACCGCGCTCTCGCCGACCTGAACCGGGCGATCGAACTGGGCGCGGATGGCCCCGTCATCCGTCGCACACGCGCCATGATCGAGAAGGCCAAGGGCAATAACGACGCCGCGCTCGCCGACCTCAACGTGGCTGTCGGCAATTCGCGCGACCCCGGCGTCCTCCTCGCGCGCGCGCAGATCAAGCGCGCCAAAGGCGACAGCGCCGGCGCCCTCGCCGACTTCAGCCGTGTCATCGAGCTATCGCCGAAGAATGCCGACGCCTACTGCCAGCGCGGCACGATCTACGAGGACAGCAAGGACGCAGCCAGTGCCGAGGCCGACTACAAGGCGGCCTTGGCGATCGACGGCCGCAATGCCGACGCCCGCAAGGGACTGGCGCGGCTCGCCGAGGCCGAACGCAAGGCGCGCCAGGCGGAACGGCTTGCGCAGACAGAGGCGGCAAAGGAGTTAGCCAAGCAGACTGCGAAGGACAAGGCGGCGCAGGCGCGCGCGGCGAAGACTCACGGCGTCGTCGCAGCGGTCCCGAAGGAGCCAGTGAAGCCTCTCGCAGCGGCCCCCGGCGACAAGCAGCCTCTCGCCGCAAACGAAAAACTCGACGTTACGGCCTCGTTGCCGCCGAAGGACAAAAAGGCCGGTGTGACGCAGCAGAAGACCGCCGATCTTCCGCCGCCCGTCGACCACAAAACGCCCAAGCAGCGCGAGAAAATCGCCGACCACGGCAAGAAGAAAGACGCGCACACGGCACAGTCGCATCGCGCCGGCGAGAAACAGCACAGCGCGGACGCGAAGAAGCCGTCGAAGAAGAACGTGCAGAGCGTGGAGAAGCGCACGGCCTACGCCGCGACAAAGCCCGAGCCGAAGCGGCATCCGGTTCGCGTCATCCGTCATGACGCGCGCTTCACCGATATCTGGAACGACAGGCGCTAGGCTTTAGGCCTGTTCTGATCCACCGCGAAAACCAGTCGCCAGCAGATAAAGCTCAGACGAATCCGCGCGACTCGCGGCCGGCTTGACGTGCTTGACGCTTGTGAAGTCGCGCTTGAGCGACGCCAGCAGCGCGCCTTCCGTGCCGCCCTGCAAAACCTTTGCGAGAAACGTGCCGCCGGGCGCCAGCACCTCCCGCGCGAATTCGGCGGCCGACTCGACCAGCGCCATGATCTTCAGATGGTCGGTCTGCCGGTGACCGGTCGCATTCGCCGCCATGTCAGAGAGAACGACATCGGCCGGGCCGCCGAGCATCGTTTTCAGCCTTGCCGGCGCCGCCGGATCGAGGAAGTCGATCTGGACAAAATCGACGCCGGGCAATGCGTCCATCGCAAGCACGTCGATCGCGACCACGCGGCCGTCATGAGGCGCGCCGACCCGCTTGGCCGCGATCTGGCTCCAGCCGCCGGGCGCGGCGCCCAGATCGACCACGCGCGCGCCTTTCTTGAGGAACCGCGCCTTGTCGTCGATTTCGGCTAGCTTGTAGGCGGCGCGCGAGCGCAGGCCCTCGCGCCGGGCGAGCGCAACATAAGGATCGTTGAGCTGGCGCTCGAGCCAGGCCCGCGACGACTGCGAGCGGTTCTTGGCTCGGACTCGCACCTTCATGCTGCGCGGCACATCGCGCTTGCCACGCTCAGTCACGACAGCGTCGCCTCGGCGCCCCAGACGCCGTCGTCGCGCATCATCTGCACCAGCATGCCTTCCCGCAGGCCGCGGTCCGCGACCCTGAGCCGCGGGCACGGAAAGGCGCGGCGGATCGCTTCGAGGATGGCGCAGCCGGCCAGCACCAGGTCGGCGCGCTCGGCGCCGATGCACGGACTTGCCACGCGCTGCTCGTAGCTCATGCCGAGCAGGCGCTCGATGACCGTTTCGATTTCGTGCGCGCTCATCCAGCAGCCGTCGATGCGGCTGCGTTCGTATCGCGGCAGATCGAGATGCACGCCGGCAATGGTCGTGACCGTGCCGGAGGTGCCCAGCAGGTGGACACCATGCAGGTCATCGCCGTGCTCGCGCGCGAACGGCTCGATCAGCGCCGCTACTTCCGCGACCATGGCGTCATAGCTTGCGCGCGTCACGACATGCCCGCCATGACCCTCGGCCAGCGTCACCACGCCGCGCGGCAGCGAGATCCAGCCACGGATGCGCGGCAGCGGCGGGCCGCGCCGCGTTTCGTGCGAGCGGTCGAGCCGCACCAGCTCGGATGAGCCGCCGCCGATGTCGAACAGCACGACGCCGTCGGCCTGCCGGTCCATCAGCGGCGTGCAGCCGGTCGCGGCGAGCGTGGCTTCAGTCTCGCGGTCGATCACGTCGAGCTCGAGGCCGAGCGTGTCGGCGACGCGCGTCCGGAAGTCGGCGCCGTTCGCGGCCGCGCGGCAGGCCTCGGTGGCGATGAGGCGGGCGCGCGTCACGCCCTTGTTCTTCATCTTGTCGCGGCAAATGGTGAGGGCCGCGAGCGCGCGGCCGATCGCCGCGTCGCTGATGCGGCCGGAGCCCGAAACGCCCTCGCCGAGACGGATGATGCGGGAGAAAGCGTCGACGACCCGGAAGCTGTCGTCGGTCGGCCGCGCCACCAGCAGCCGGCAGTTGTTGGTGCCAAGATCGAGCGCGGCATAGGTCGGCCCGCCGCGGTCGCGCCCCACGCTGCCGTCGTACCGACCAGGCGACCGCCGACCCCACCGGCCGCGCTCACGCGCCGCACGGTCAAACGCGGGGCCGAGGCCTGGGGCGTCCCCGGCCTCGCCGCTCATTGTCACAAACCTTCCTGCCACGGCGGCCGGCCCTTAAGGCCCCGCAAACGCGGCGATTGTTCCCTTTATCGCCAAAAGTGTAACAGCGCGGCGGCACCACGCAACCCTGCCCGGCGGGGCCCGTTCTTGTCGGGGCGGCCATGCTGCTCTATTTCAAGGGCCGGCCCTCGTGGAACCTCCCGACATGGACGATCGAACCCAGGAAACGGCGCTGTCGCTGACCAAATTCGGCATCGGTCAGCCGGTGCTGCGCAGCGAAGACCCCAAGCTGGTCCGCGGCGAAGGCAACTACACCGATGACATCAATTTGGCCGGACAGGCTTACGCGGTGATGGTGCGCAGCCGCGAGGCGCACGGCGTCATCCGCGGCATCGATACGGCCGCCGCCAAGGCCATGCCGGGCGTGCTGGCCGTCCTTACCGGCGAGGACCTCAAGAGCTACGGCGGCCTCAAGTGCCTGCTGCCGCTCAAGAGCCGCGACGGCTCGCCGATCAAGTACACGCCGCGTCCCGCGCTCACGACCGACAAGGTTCGCTTCGTCGGCGACCCGGTCGCCTGCGTCGTTGCCGAAACCGCCGGCCAGGCAAGAGACGCCGCCGAGGCGGTGGCGCTCGACATCGAACCGCTGCCCGCCGTCACCGAAGCGCGCGACGCGGTGAAGCCTGGCGCTCCGAACGTCTGGGATGAAGTGCCCGGCAATGTCGCGCTCGATTTCCAACACGGCGATAGCGTCAAAGTGGCCGAAGCCTTCGCCAAGGCTGCACATGTCGTGAAGCTGCCGCTGGTCAATCAACGGCTGGTGGTCGCCGCGATGGAGCCGCGCTCGGCCATCGGCGAATTCGACCGCGCCGGCGAGAAATGGACGTTCCATTCCTGCAGCCAGGGCGTCTTCGGCCTGAAGAATATGTTGCGCGAAATTCTTGGCGCGCCTGCCGAGAAAGTGCGCGTCCTCACCGGCAATGTCGGCGGCTCCTTCGGCATGAAGGCCGCGGTCTATCCGGAATATGTCTGCATCCTGCACGCCGCCAAGCTGCTCAACCGCCCCGTGAAGTGGACCGACGACCGATCCGGCAGCTTCATGTCGGATCACCACGGCCGCGACTACGACATGACGGTCGAGATCGCCTTCGACAAGGACGCGCTGATTCAGGCCCTGCGCCTCACCGGCTACGGTAATCTCGGCGGCTACTGCGCCGCCTTCGGGCCGCTGCTGCCGACGCTCAACGTCACCAAGAACATCATCAGCATGTACCGCACGCCGCTGCTGGAAGTGGCGACCAAGTGCGTTTACAGCAACACCACGCTGGTGTCGGCCTATCGCGGCGCCGGCCGACCCGAAGGCGCGCTCAGCATCGAGCGCACGATGGATTATGCGGCGGCCGAGCTCGGCATCGACCGGTTCGAGCTGCGCAAGCGCAATTTCATCAAGGCCAAGGAGATGCCGCACGCAACACCCGCAGGCACCACCTACGACTGCGGCGATTTCCCCGCGCTGTTCAAGGACGCGCTCGAGCGCGCCGACGTCAAGGGCTTCAAGGCCCGCAAGCGCGAGAGCAAGCGCAACGGCAAGCTGCGCGGGCTCGGCGTCGGCTGTTTCGTCGAGACCACCGCGGCGATGACGACCGAAATGGGCGGCATCCGCTTCAACACCGACGGCACGGTGACCATTGTCACCGGCACACTCGATTACGGCCAGGGCCACGCATCGGCCTTTGCGCAGGTGCTGGTCGAAAAGCTCGGCGTGCCGTTCGACCGCATCAAGCTACTGCAGGGCGACAGCGATCAGCTCGTGACCGGCGGCGGCACCGGCGGCTCGCGTTCGGCCATGATGAGCGGCACCGCGATCATGCAGGCCTCCGACAAGGTCATCGCGACAGGCAAGCAGCTCGCCGCGCACGTGCTGGAAGCCTCCGCCGGCGACATCGAATTCAACGCCGGCCGATTCACTATCGCCGGAACCGACCGTTCGATCGGCATCATGGAGCTGGCGCAGCGTGTGCGCGGCCTCAAGCTGCCCGAAGGCTTGCCGTCAACACTCGACGTCACGCACGTCACCGAGCAGGTGCCGGGGACCTATCCGAACGGCGTGCACATCGTCGAAGTCGAGATCGAGCCGGAAACCGGCCTCACCCGCACCGTCAAATACACGGTCGTCGACGACTTCGGCACCGTGCTCAACCCGATGCTGGTCGAAGGCCAGGTGCAGGGCGGCGCCGTGCAGGGGCTCGGCCAGGTTCTGCTCGAAGGCACCGTCTATGACGGCGACGGCCAGCTTGTGACCGGCTCGTTCATGGATTACGCGATGCCGCGCGCCCACGACGTGCCGATGATCGATGTTTCCAATCGCCCCGTGCCGACCAAGACCAACCCGGTCGGCGCCAAGGGTTGCGGCGAGGCCGGCACATCAGGCGGCCTACCCGCCGTCGCCAATGCCGTCATCGACGCGCTGTCCGAATACGGCATTCGCCATCTGGAGATGCCGATGACGGCATCGCGCATCTGGCACGCGATCGAAAGCGCCAAGGCGAAGCCTGCGGCATGACGCAGGCGAGCGAACTCCTGGGCGCTAAATCCCCGTCTTGCGCCCGCGTGGTCGGCGTCGTCAGCGCGGCGCATTTCGTGTCGCACTACTACATCATCCTGCTGGCGCCGCTGCTGCCCTTCGTGCGCGCCGAATATAACGTGACCTACACGCAGGTCGGCATCGCGCTTGCGGCGTTCAATGTCGTGTCGGCGGCGCTGCAGACGCCTGCCGGGTTTCTCGTCGATTGGCTTGGCGCCCGTATCCTCTTGATCGCTGGATTGGTGATTGGCGCCGTCGCTTACGTCATCGCCGGCGTGGTCGACTCATTCTGGGTGATGGTGGCGATGTTCGCGCTCGCGGGCGTCGGCAACACCATCTACCACCCCGCCGACTATGCGATGCTGTCGCAGCAGGTGCCCGCCAACCGCATCGGCCAGGCATTCTCCGTGCATACCTTTGCCGGCATGCTCGGCTCGACCGTCGCACCAGGCAGCCTGCTGCTGATGCAAAGCATTTGGGGATGGCGCGGCGCCTTCATCGGCGCTGGCGTGCTCGGCTTCGCCGTTGCCGCCCTGCTGGTCGCGATCAATGACGAGCCGCAGACGCACCGCAAAGCTGGCGAGCCGGCGAAGGCCGACTCTGCAACCAGCTGGAAACTCCTGCTGTCAGCGCCGATCCTGCTCAATCTCGGATTTTTCATGCTGCTCGCTATGGTGAGCGGCGGCATGTCCAATTATTCGGTCGTTGCGCTCGGCGCGATGGACGGCACCCCGGTGACGACGGCGAACGCCGCCCTCTCCGGTCACCTGTTCCTGTCCGCAATCGGCGTCCTCATCGGCGGCTGGATTGTCGGCCGAACGGCCCGCCATGCGACCGTGGCGACGATCGGCCTTGCCGCCATCGTCGCCTTCACAGTGCTGATCGCCTATGTCGATCTCGACGCCTGGCCACTGGTGCTGCTGATGACCGTGTGCGGCTTCTTCTATGGCGTCATCATGCCATCGCGCGACATGATCGTGCGCGACATCACCCCGCCCGGCTCGTTCGGCAAGGTATTCGGCTTCGTGACGACAGGTTTCAACCTCGGCGGCATCATCGCGCCGCTGATCTTTGGCGCCATCATGGATCACGGCAGCCCGCGGTTCGTTTTCCTCGGCGTCGCCGCTTGCAGCCTGATCGCCATCGCGACGGTCGCGACTCTTCCGAAGCGCGCCAAATAGCCGATCAGGTCAACGTCTTTGAAACGCGCCAGTGGCCCGAACCCGTGATCGGCAATTTTGAGGTCGAGCTAGTCCGAGCCGAGCCGCTTCTTCCGTTCAAGGCGAAATTTGAATCCGATCACCAGGCCCGACGCGACGATGGCGGCGGCGAAGACGATCAAAAAGGTTGTGGTGTCGAGGACCATTGGGATGCCCCTTTCTGGTCTACGCAATCTGCGCCCATTTAGGCCGAACACCTAGGACTGGTTGGCGCGAGCGCCATCCGGATCTACTAGGCCCTGCATTTCGGCCACCATACGAGGCCTGTAAGCCCGAGAGCGGAACCCTCATCTATCGCGGCCCTTCCGCAATGCACATATTGCTCTGCACCCCAGTCCCCGTTATGAGAACACCCGCCGAACGGATTTGTAGACGTCGGCCCGGCTGTAAAACCGCTTCGGTTTTAATCCCAACTTCCCAGTCTCTTAGTTGGGGGATAGTTCAACGGTAGAACATCGGACTCTGACTCCGAGAATCTTGGTTCGAATCCAGGTCCCCCAGCCACCATCGCTTTTTCACCAATCGAAACAGCATTCCCCTCTGGACCGGCCAAAGCCAGGGCTAGTCAACGATCCATTTGTGGATCATCTTACCGCCAACCAAAACACTAAACTCCAAGGGGGAGAAACGCTGTGGCTCAGACAATCGAAGCCTTTGTCGGCAACGCACTCGACAACGCAAAAATATCACCGCTGCACAGAAGGATCGTTGGGCTTATCGCGGCCGGATATTTCTTCGACGTGATCGACTTTACGGTCTTCGGCTCGCTCGTTCCGTTTATCATCCAATCCAAATTCGCCACCGGGGCGGAGGTTGCCGGCATCGGCAGCGCCGCCATTTTCGGAATGTTCATCGGCACCGCTGGCCAGGGCGAGTTCAGCGACCGCTTCGGGCGCCGGTTCATATATCAGTTCAATCTCCTCCTCTTCGGGGTGTTCACGATCCTTGGCGCGCTGGCGCCCAGCGTCACGCTGCTGGTTGCCTGCCGGTTCATCGCCGGCCTCGGCCTCGGCGCCGAACAGCCGCTCGCATTCGCCTACGCCGGCGAATATTCGCCCAAGGCCATTCGCGGCCGCATCTTGGCAATCGTCCATTTCATCGGCGGCGCCTGCGTTTGGCCGATCGGGACTGCGCTTGTTCTTCTGTTCGGCGGAATGCTCGACACGCCCGATCACGTTTGGCGCGGCGTGTGGCTTCTGATCGGCATCGGCGCGCTGATCGTTTGGGTGTTCCGTTTCGCGCTGCCGGAGTCGCCGCGCTTTCTGGCGACCCACGGCCAGGGTGACAAGGCGCTGGAGGTGCTCGGCCGTCTCGGCATCGCCGGACCGAAAGAGCCGCTGTCGACCGATGCCGCCAGCAACACCAAGAGCGACCCGTTCGGCGTGGTGTTCAGCCAATTTCCGACGCGCGTCATCGCCGGCATGATCTGCTTCACAGCGTTCTTCGGCGTCGCCATCGGTCTTGGCGCATGGCTGCCCAACATCATGAACGCCAAGGGCTTCAGCATCACCAAGTCGCTGCAATACACGCTGGCGATGAACTTCGCGGTGCCGTGCGCCAGCCTCTTCATGATGTATGCGCTCGATAAATACGGCCGCAAGATCACGTCGGTCTGTGCCTTCGTCGCCGCCGGCCTGATGGCGATCGTGTTCGCCAATGCCGGCACTGCGACCGAGCTCATGGTGGCCGGCTTCATCATGATCTTCTTCGTGCAGGTCGCCGGTAACTCGATGCAGATCTTCGCGTCCGAGGTATTCCCGACCAACGCGCGCGCCTCCGGCTTCGGCTGGGCGGCTGGCGTCGGACGGTTGGCGACTGCCTTCATCATTCCAACCATCCTGTGGATCCAGAACGGCTACGGGCTGACGACCGTCTTCGTCTGCCTTGCGGTCGCACTCGTGATCGCAGCAGTCTCGGTCACCCAGCTCGGCCCCGAGGCCAAGCAGAAAGGCCTCGACGAAATCGCCGCACCCACGGGCTGATCGGCGTCAGGCGAAACATTCGGGGCCCGGTTCGGCGATTGCCGGGCCGGGCCCCGGCAATTTAGGCTGCTGCCATGGATGCCGTGACCGCTTCGGCGAAAAACATCCGCTTCCTCGCGCGCGACGACCAGGGCGGCCGTCCCGACGGCGTGCAGATCATTGTCGAGAAAGGTCACGCCTACGTCGGCCACATGTTCAGCGACGGATTTTCCGTCATCGACGTGCGCGACCCGTTGAAGCCAAAAACCGCCGCCTTCGTGCCTGCGCCGAAAAACACTCGCTCGCACCATTTGCAGGTGCACGGCGACCTGCTGCTCACCGTCAACGGCCCCAACGTCTGGGCGATGCAGCAGTACCAGAGCCAGCAGGCCTACTACGCGAAATCGCTGATCGACTCGATGCACACCGAACAGCCTTTTGCCGCCGGCCTGCGCGTGTTCGACATCTCGAAGCCAGCGGCGCCGCGCGAAATCGCCTTTCTCGACATGCCCGGCTTCGGCGCCCACCGGATCTGGTGGGTCGGCGGACGTTACGCTTATGTCTCGGTGCACTTCGAAGGCTTCATCGACCACGTGCTTGCCGTGATCGACATGAGCAATCCGGCAAAGCCACAGCTCGCCGGCCGCTGGTGGCTGCCGGGCATGCACCGCGCCGGTGGCGAAGTGGCGCCGGCTTCGTTCGGCAAGCGCACCGCGCTGCATCACCTCATCAGCGCCGGCAATCGGGGCTATGCCGCATGGCGCGACGGCGGCTTGACCGTGCACGACCTCACCGACCCGGCCAATCCGAAACTGTTGGCGCATCGCAACACCGCGCCGCCGTTTGCCGGCGGCGCACACACGCCGCTGCCGCTGCCCGACCGCAATTTGGTCGTGCTCGCCGACGAGGCGACATCGGTGAATTGCGCCAACGGCCTCGCCTACACCTGGATCTACGACGTGCGCGAGCCGACCAACCCGGTGACGATCGCGACATTGCCGACACCGACCGGCGAGGACTTCTGCGCCAAGGGCGGCAAGTTCGGTCCGCACAATCTGCACGAAAACCGCCCCGGTTCGCTGCAGCGCTCGGACATCATCTTCGCCACTTACCACAATGCCGGCTTGCGCGTATTCGACATTTCCAACCAGTTCGAGCCCGAGGAAGCGGGCTTCTACGTACCTCCGCCGCCCGAACGCATCGTCGATCAGCGGCCGAACCCGGCCAAGGCGATCCAGTCTTGCGACGTTTATGTCGACACCAAAGGTGTGATGTATCTGACCGATACCAACGCCGGGCTCTACGTCCTCGAATACGAAGGCAAGTGAATTATGACCGATCGCTTCGGCCGTCTCGCCCTGCACATGTGGACCATTGACACGACGCCGTTGAAGACGGCGCTCGACGCGGCCAAGCAGGCGGGCTTCGACGCCGTCGAATTACGGCGCACCGACTTCAAGCGCTGCTTCGACGCCGGCATGAGCAACGCCGAGGTGCTCGACCTGATCCGGGCCAGCGGCATCCCGGTCGGCGTGCTCGGCGTCGAATACGGCTGGCTGTTTGCGACCGGCGACGAGAGCAAGCGACTATTCAAGGTGTTCCGCGAGTCCTGCGAGAACGCCGTGGCGCTCGGTTGCGACATGCTGATGAGCGCGCCCGGCCAGGTCAACGGCCCGATCAAGGACGCCATCAAATTCCTCAAGGAGGCCGGCGCCATCGCCGCCGAATACAAATTGCGGCTGGCGATCGAGTTCAACTCGCAACACGACGTGCTCAACAGCCTCGCCGTGCTCACCGAGCTGATCGAAGGCGCCGACAAGCGGAATTGCGGTTATCTGATCGATGCCTACCACTTCACGCGCAGCGGCGCCGGCGGCCGCGGCTTCGAGCATCTGCCGGCGGACAAAATCTACTGCTTCCAGTACAGCGACGTTTCGCCAAACCCGGTGACCGGCGTGCGCCGGCCGACCGATCGACTCGTGCCCGGCAAAGGCATCGTCAATTGGCGCGAGATGCTCGGCCTGCTCGCCGAGAAGAAATACACCGGCTATCTCAGTTACGAGGCGCCCAATCCGGAGCTGTGGGCCCGTTCACCCTATGACGTCGCGCGCGAGGGCGTCGAACTGACCCGCAAATTGTTGCGAGACGCTGTTCCCAGTTACGCCGCCGCATGATCCCGCGCCAACCCAATTGAGGCCGACCATGGCAGAAGAACTTCCGCTCTTTCTCGGGCTGAACGACAAGACCGTCACCGACATCCCCAAGACGGTGGAGAAGCAGCGCTACATGACCAGCGTTGCGCCCAAAGCCGCCAACCCGGGCAAGTGGGTCGAGCAGCCGCGGATGCCGATCCCGACCGGCGAGCACGCCGTCATCGAGTGTCAGGGCAAGATTCATTCGATCGCCGGCTACGCCAGGCACCGCGTCGACCAGAACTTGCATCAAGTATACGATCCGAAATCGGGCACCTGGTCGCTCAAGGCGCCCTTCCCGCACCCCTGCAATCACGTCGCCGGCGTGTCGATCGGGACGAAGATCTACACCTTCGGCGGTTTCGTCGAACAGAACCGGTGCCCGCACTCGAAATGCTTCGTCTACGACACCGCCACCGACCAATGGGCCTCGATCGCGCCAATCTCGCGCCCGCGCGGCGCCGTGTCGGCGATCGTACTCGACGGCAAGGTCCACCTGCTCGGCGGACGCGACGTGCGTTCGGTCGAATGGCATGAAGTCTACGATCCGGCGACCGACAAATACTCCGACCGCACCAGCATGCGCGGCTCCACCGGCACACAGCCCTTCGTCGGCCAGCGCGATCACATGGGCGTCGCCGTGGTCGATGGAAAAATCCACGCTATCGCCGGCCGCATGGACAGCTACGACTTCAACACCAGCCTCAACGCCGTCTACGACCCGAAGACCGACGGCTGGACGTTCCGCGCGCCGCTGCCGACCGCGCGAAGCGGGCCGTCCTGCGTCTACATCAACGGCAAGATCGTGGTGTTCGGCGGCGAGGCGACCGGCCGCGTGTTCGGCACCAACGAGGCCTACGACCCCAAGACCGACACCTGGGAGGCGCTGACGCCGATGGCGATCCCGCGCCACGGCCTGCACGGCGCCACCTGCGCCGTGATCGGCAACATGGTGCACGTGCCGGGCGGCGGTCCCGTGCCCGGCGGTCAGGTGCAGGGCGCCTACCACGACGCTTTCACCTTCGGCTGACGCAAAACGATCGCGGCCGCCCCGCGCAAGCGGAGCGGCCGCGATATTGCCTCGAATGTATTTAGCGGGCCGGACGCAGGCTGAGCTCCGAGACGCCCACCGCGAGGTTGAGTCCGCCCTGCCCCTGCACCGAAACCGGCTGCAAGGTCACGGTCCGGTTCGAACCGCCAACCAGGACGTTCGCGCCGACGCCGGCGCCGACCGTCGCTTCGCCGCTCGCGCCGCCGTAGTGACCGGCGAGCGCACCGAACGTGCGTGTAGTCGGCGCATCAACCGCCCAGACCATTTCGCCGCCGGTGGTGGCGCCGAGATCGAGACCGAATTTGGTAATGCTGCCGGTGTACACCTCGCGCGGTCCCGGCTGCGACGGCGTGAACATGCACGTCACGTCCTTCTTCGACGTAATGATCAATCCGATGCCGGCGGAAATGTCGCAGGTCAGCGTACCGACTTTGTCGTGCACCGGCGCGGCCATACTCGGTCCGGAAAGCGCGGCAGTAACCGTCAACGCCGCAAGCGCACTCAATGTCCTGTGCATATCGTTCTCCTGCTGTTGTGATGCCTCGCCAAAAACGCCGAGACAACAGGAAAGTTCCGATTCCGGCCTTAAGCCGCTCGCTCTTGCGTCAAATTTTCAGCGACGCAACGTCCCGGAAGATTCTGCTGCGCAGCGGCGGACAACGGGCTGAATACCGGCTCGCAACCGACCAGCACATGACGCAACGCTGGCGCAGGCGGGCTCTTCGCCATCGTCAGCGGCATGCGATCGCCCTTGCCGGAACGGTTAACAATTTGCGGCGCACTGTCGCCGACCGACGGCCATGCGATGGACGGCATACCAAAGCCGACCGGTGGTGCGGCGACGTCCAGCGCCAACAACACTAAACCACCTGCCAACACATAAGGCGCAACCGCCAACATTGATTGTCTCCACAGTTGTGGAGACAACTTGTGTTCGCACAGAAGGTTCCTGCTTGTTCAGCGGCCGCCGAGCGCCGCGCTTACCGGAGTAGCGACGTCGCTGTCAGCCGGCGCGACGTTCACGTCGCTTGGCGTTGCGTTCGAAGAACAGCGCCTGGCTCAACACCGCTGACACGGTTGCCGGCTGAAACGGCTTGGCGATGAGGAACGCAGGCTCAGGGCGCTCGCCGGTGAGGAAGCGCTCCGGATAAGCGGTGATGAAGATCACCGGCACTTCGAAGGACCGCAGCATCTCGTTAACGGCTTCGAGACCCGAACTGCCGTCGGCCAATTGGATATCGGCGAGGATCAATCCGGGGCGCTTCGCCTTGGCCAAGGCAATCGCCTCAGCATGGGTGCGCGCGACGCCGAGCACGCGATGGCCGAGACTCTCCACCAAGCCTTCGAGATCGAGCGCGATGAAAGTCTCGTCTTCGATGATGAGCACGTCGGTGGCGATTTCGGCGGCCAACTCGCGGCCGGAATCCTCGACCAATTCGCGCAGCTTCGGGGCGTCGATATCGAGCACCTTGGCGGCGTCGTCCTCGGATAGCCCTTCAAGGGCTACTAGGAGAAATGCCTGGCGCGGCATCGGCGCGATCTGGGCAAGATGGCGCTCGACCGGCTTGCTCTGGGTGGATGACCCCGGCTTGCCGTTAAGGGAGACCGAATTCCAGATTTTCGTGAACAGCCGATAGAGCGCAATGCGGGTGGAGGTACCTGACTCCAACACGCTCGGATCTTGAATAAGCGCCTCCAGCGTTGCCGCAACATAAGCGTCGCCCGACGCCTGGCTACCGGAGAGCGCCCGGGCGTAACGACGAAGATATGGAAGATGCTGCGCAACTGCTTGAGATGTGGACAATATTCCCTCCCGAACCAATGAATGTCGACCGCCTGACCAAGCTTGCCCCGTACCGCGGTCAACCCATAGACCAAATAAACGTAGCAATTCTAAAAAAGTTCCACTTTCGCGGAACTAATTGCGCTGCAAAGGGTTTCGCAAATGGATGGGGAACCTGGAACCGGTGGCACAAACGCCGGGCCGGGACTTGGGAACAAAACCGATGAGCGAGCGTAAGCCCCCGGGGGCAGAGACACCGATGGAAGCCACCGCACGACACACAAAGAAGAGTCAGGCCAAACCGGCGAAGTTGGGACGGGAAGTCCAAGCGCGCCTCGGGCAGCAATTGCGCGCGATGTATGACGAAGTTCTTAACCAGGGGGTTCCGGATCGTTTCGCAGAGCTGATCGATCGTCTCGAAGGCAATGGCAACAAGGACAAGCACTAATGCCAATGGACGAGTCTGTCCGCAAAGCCGTGCTCAGCACAGTGCCCAGTCTCCGGGCCTTCGCGATCTCGCTGTGCGGGAACGTGGATCGGGCCGACGATCTCGTGCAGGAGACCTTGCTGCGCGCGCTCGCGAATATCGACTCGTTCCAGCCGGGCACCAACATGTCGGCCTGGCTATTCACGATCCTGCGCAACCACTTCCGCTCGGAATATCGTAAGCGCCGGCGCGAGGTCGAGGACGGCGAGGGTCGCTATGCCGAGACGCTGAAATCGCAGCCCGAGCAGCATGGCCAGGTTGAATTCCGCGAATTCCGCGAGGCGCTCGATCAACTGCCGACGGATCAACGCGAAGCGCTCATTCTGGTCGGCGCCTCCGGCTTCTCCTACGAGGAAGCCGCCAACATCTGCGGCTGCGCGGTCGGCACCATCAAGTCGCGCGTTAATCGCGCCCGCACCCGCCTTGCCGAGCTGATGTCGATCGACGGCACCAACGATTTCGGTCCCGACGAGCAAACCCGCGCGGTTCTCGCCAGCGGCGGCGAATAGGCGCGCCCGACTTAGACTGCTGACAATACAAAGCCCCGCGCGACCGAAAGCCGCGCGGGGCTTTGCGATGGCGCCTGAACGCTACGGCACGGTCGGCGTCCGTCCGCGGACCAGACGGCCGGCGTTTTGGCTTGTAAATCGCCCGTTTTGGGCGTTGCGGGTTTGGGGTCGCGCGGCTTTGGAACTCGCGTATTATAGTCGAGTTGCATCCGAGCATGCCTTGTAAAGGAGTAACCCATGGCGCCGCGGCCGAATTGGAAAGGCTTCCTCAAACTGTCGCTGGTGTCGTGTTCGGTGGCGCTCTATCCCGCAACCAGCACCAGCCAGCGGGTACGCTTCAACATCATCAACCGCGAGACCGGCAATCGCATCCGCAACGAAGTTGTCGACACGGAAACTGGCGAACCGGTCGAGCAGGAAAATCGCGTCAAGGGCTTTCAGTTCGAGAAGGGCCAGTACGTTCTGGTCGAGGAAGACGAACTCGACAACGTCGCGCTGGAAAGCACCCACACCATCGACATCGAGCAGTTTGTGCCGGTATCGGACGTCGACCGCATCTATCTCGACGAATCGTTCTACTTGGTGCCGCAGGACGACGTCGCGCAGGAAGCCTTCGCCGTCATCCGCGAGGCGATGCGCAAGGAAAACCTGGTCGGGCTCGCCCGCGTGGTGATCTATCGCCGCGAGCACCTCCTGCTGCTCGCCCCGCGCGGCAAGGGCATCATGGCGACGGCGCTGCGTTACAAGAACGAAGTGCGCGACGAGAAGACCTATTTCGACGACATCCAGAACATCAAGGTGACGCCCGACATGCTCAAGCTGGCGGTGCACATCCTGGAGACCAAGAAGGGAAAGTTCGACCCTGCCAAGTTCGAGGACCGCTATGAAAACGCCGTGCAGGAGCTGATCAAGGCCAAGCAGGCCGGCAAGAAGCCGCCGACCATCACCGAACCCAAGGTCAGCAACGTCATCAACCTGATGGATGCGTTGCGCCGCAGCGCCAAGGCCGAGACGCGGCAGGCAGCGCCGCGCAGGGCCGCCAATAATCGCAAGCGAGCGGCGCCGAAGAAGAAGGCAAAGCGGGCGAGTTAAATGGCGGGGCTGAA
>Ga0265325_10000567_pt1 | contig 26847 bp, 28 predicted proteins | sample 41420metaG_FD_202090 | JGI IMG/M metagenome (GOLD analysis project Ga0265325, IMG submission 202090) | Rhizosphere microbial communities from Carex aquatilis grown in University of Washington, Seatle, WA, United States - 4-14-20 metaG | ecosystem: Host-associated > Plants > Roots > Rhizosphere... | reverse complement strand
GTCACGGCCCGCTGACATGGCAAGCCCGCGTGCTTCCTCGATCGACCCGGCCGAAGTCGAGCGATTTTCGCGCCACGCCGGCGATTGGTGGAATCCGCGCGGGCCGCTGGCGCCGCTGCACAAGCTTAATCCGGTTCGCATCGGCTATATTCGCGATCAGGCTGCGGCGCAGTTCCAGCGCGACCCGAAAAAGCTCGACAGTCTCGCGGGTCTGCGCATCCTCGATATTGGCTGCGGCGGCGGCATCCTGTCGGAGCCGTTGGCCAGGCTCGGCGCCATTGTCGTCGGCGCCGATCCGGCGGCCGATAATATCGCGGCGGCTTCCGCGCATGCGCTGGAGAGTGGCGTCGCGGTCGATTATCGCGCCACCACGGCGGAGGAGCTTGCGGCGCAGAACGAGCGCTTCGATATCGTGCTGGCGATGGAAGTGGTCGAGCACGTCGCCAATGTCGACGATTTCGTCGCCACCTGCGCCTCGATGGTCAAGCCCGGCGGGCTGATGATCGCCGCGACACTCAACCGGACCATGAAGAGCTTTGCGCTGGCGATCGTCGGCGCCGAATACGTGCTGCGCTGGCTGCCGCGCGGCACCCACCAATGGGACAAGTTCGTCACGCCCGAGGAGATGGAAAAGGCGATTGAGGGCAACGGCCTCAACGTGATCGGCGAGCGCGGCGTGGTCTATAATCTGTTCGCCGACCGCTGGCAGTTGTCGCCGGACATGGACGTCAATTACATGATCGCGGCTGCACGCGGCACATAGGTCCATAGAGCGATCTGTCATTCCCGGGCTTGACCCGGCAATCCATCTCCCTTCAAGAAAGATGGATGCGCGGGTCAAGCCCGGGCATGACACAAGAGAGCCATCGCATGCTCTGGGCCGTCTTCACGCTGATTGCCGCTGCGGCCCAGACCGCGCGCAACGCCATGCAACGCGAATTGACCGCGACGCTCGGCACCGTCGGCGCCACCCATGTCCGGTTCCTGTTCGGCTTTCCGTTCGCCCTGCTGTTTCTGGTCGGGCTGCTGATCGTGACCGGCCAGCCGCTGCCCAATCCGCCGCTCACGTTCTGGCCGTGGGTGCTCGATGGCGCCTTTGCGCAAATCGCCGCGACCGCGCTGATGCTCGCCGCGATGGGCGAACGCTCCTTCGTGGTCGCCATCGCCTATATCAAGACCGAGCCGGTGCAGGTCGCGCTGTTCGGCCTGCTCGTGCTCGGCGACACGCTGACCTTGCCGGTCGCCGCCGCCATCGTCATCGCCACCGCCGGCGTGATCGTGATGTCGCTGAAGCCGGGCGCCTCGCTCACGGATTCGCGGCCGGCGCTGTACGGCATTGTCGGCGGCACCATGTTCGCGCTGTCGGCGATCGGCTATCGCGGCGCAATCTTGAGCCTGCATTTGCCGAATTTCGTGATGGCCGCGACCTTCACGCTGGTGGTCGGGCTGGTGCTGCAGGCCGTGACCTTGTCGGCCTATCTGGCGCTGCGCGACATCGAGGTGCTGCGCGCCATCATGCGGGCCTGGCGGCCGTCAGTGCTGGCCGGCTTCATGGGCGCGTTCGCCTCGCAATTCTGGTTCCTGGCCTTCGCCATCGCCACCGCGGCCAGCGTGCGCACGCTGGCTCTGGTCGAGGTGCTGATGGCGCAGGCGGTGTCGAAATTCGTCTTCAAGCAGCCGACCACGCCGCGCGAGGCGATCGGCATCGTGCTGGTGGTGATCGGCGTCGTCGTGCTGGTGTCGATGGGCTGATTCCGCCGTCCGCCGGGGAAGGCTTCCGGCCCAGCGGTGTTTATGATCTGCTACGTCGCCGCATGGCGTGCCGGAACATCACAGCCTGCGCGGCAAAAAAGGGGGGTCCGACATGAACAATCAAGCATCTCCAGGCCTGTTCGCCGCAACCGATGGCGTCGCGTCGCGGTCGGGCGATTTTATCGTGCTGTTTGCCCGGATCGTCATCGGCTGGCTGTTCTTGACCAATGGCTGGATGAAGTTGATGAACGCCGCCGGCGGTGTTGCCTACCTGACCAGTCTTCACGTGCCCAATCCGGACTTCTGGATCTGGCCGGCTCTGCTCGGCGAACTGGCGATCGGCATTACGCTGATCCTCGGCATCGCCACGCGCTACGCATCGCTGTTCACGTTCGTCTATCTCATCATCGCGACCGCGCTGGCGCATCGTTACTGGGACTACCCCGCGGCTCAGGCCGGCGGGCAATACGCGCATTTCTGCAAGAACCTCGGACTGATGGGCGGCGCCCTGCTGTTGTTCCTCAACGGCGCCGGTCGCTTCTCGGTCGACAATTCGCTGCGCAATCGCTGAGACAAAGCGGCGCGCGCGCCGGCGCCGGTATTCTTTGACGGCCCCCGGAGGCCGGTCCCGTTTTCCGTTTCCCGCAAGGGAAAATGGAGCGCCGGGAGGCGCCAGAGGCTGGCGAGGCCCCTTTGGGCTAAGCCTTGCGATCGGCCGCCCGCGCGCTTGCGAGGCGCGCGCACCCTGGTGAGGGGTGCTGCGCCTCCCGGCGCTCCATCCTGCGGCGCCATTGTCGGACGCCGCCCTTGATGCCGCGGCGCCCGCCTCATGAAGCAGGGGCCGCTGCATCAATGCGTATGGAATATAATCCTATCGAGGTGATGTCAAGTCTGCGGCCAGGCGCGGCGCTAATTGCGCTCGTCGGGCAGCACCGGCAGCGGATGGAATTCGATGCCTTCCTCGGCGAGCTTCTTGGCGTCGTCGGGCGACGCCTCGCCATAGATCGAGCGATGCTCGCTCTCGCCGTAATGCATCTTGCGGGCTTCCTCGGAAAATTTCGGCCCGACATGCTCGGCGTTCTGCGTCAGGTGATTGCGCAGCTCCTTGAGCTTCTGCCGGATTTCATTTTCCTGCGGCGACAGCATGGCGACCGGCGCCTTGTCCGGCTGCGGGGCGACCGCGGCTTCGGGCGCTGCGGCGCGGCGTTTTTTCGTGTTGGCAAGCTGCGGCGCCATGATCGCCTTCTCGACCTTGGCCGAGCCGCATTGCGGGCACGTTACCAGCTTGCGCTTGCGCTGCTTGTCGTAGGCGGCGGAATCGGCAAACCAGCTTTCGAACGAATGATGGTGGTCGCAGGCCAAGGTGTAACGGATCACGGCTGGCTCCGCACCACGCGCAGATGCGCCGGTTCCGCCATTGGCTCGACCAGTTCGAAACGCCGGCCGTGCTGCAGCGACGGAATGCGCGAGCGCGCCTTAGCGACTTCGGCGAGATCGATCTCGGCCATCACCAGGCCTGGCTCGGTGCCGCCTTCCGCCAGGATGCGGCCCCACGGATCGACGATCAGCGAATGGCCGAAGGTCGAGCGGCCGTTCTCATGCTGGCCGCCTTGCGCGGCGGCGAGCACGAACGAGCCGTTCTCGATCGCGCGGGCGCGCATCAGCACATGCCAATGCGCCTCGCCAGTCTGCTTGGTGAAGGCAGAGGGAATCGCCAGCATGGTGGCGCCGGCTTCCGCCAGCGCGCGATAGAGCGCCGGGAAGCGCAGGTCGTAGCAGATGCTGATGCCGAGCCGGCCCCACGGCAGATCGGCGACGATGCCGAGTTCGCCCGGCCGGTAGCTGCTGGATTCGCGGTAGCTCTCGCCGCCGGCCAGATCGACGTCGAACATGTGGATCTTGTCGTAGCGCGCGGCGATCGCGCCCTGCGGATCGATCAGGAAGCCGCGATTGGCCGCCCGGTCGGGCGAAATCTTGATGGCGAGCGAGCCGACGTGGATATAGAGCGCGAGCTTGCGCGCCAGTTCGCGAAATGCGGCCAGTGAAGGATCGGCGTCTTCCTCGACGATCGTCGCCATCAACTGCTCGCGCCTGGCGGCGAGGATGTTGGTCATTTCCGGCGTCTGCACGTAGCTCGCGCCGGCGTCCCTGGCTTCGCCGATCAGCCGCACCGCGGTATCGACATTGGCCGCCGGGGTCAGACCCGAGCGCAACTGGATCATCGCCGCCTTGAACGTGCCGCCGGCGCCCGCGGTCATGCGCTTTTTTCCTGCGCCGCAAGCAGCGGATCGAGCTTGCCGGCGCGCTCAAGCGCCTGCAGGTCGTCATTGCCGCCGACATGCACGGAACCGATGAAGATCTGTGGCACGGTCATGCGTCCCTTGGCGCGTTGGATCATCTCGTCGCGGCGCGCGGCATCGTAACCAACATCGATCTCGGCATAAACCACGCCTTTGCGCTTCAGCAGGGCCTTGGCCGCAACGCAATAGGGGCAAAAACGGGTGGTGTAGATGTCGATGGGCGGCATGGCTGCGCTTGCGGTTTCGGCTCCCCTTTATATGGGAGCGCGCACCGCCCCCACAACCCGGGCAAAAACCAGCACGTCGACATGGGCGGCGCCGGCGCGGAGCAGGGCGCGGGCGCAGGTATCGACGGTGGCGCCTGAGGTCAGCACGTCGTCGACCAGAATCAGCCGGCGGCCGGCGATTTCGGCCTTGAGGTCGGGCGCGACGCGGAACGCACCCTGCACGTTGTCGGCCCGCTCGGTCTTCGACAGCCCGACCTGCTGCGGCGTTGCCCGCACACGCCGCAGCGCGCCATGCAACACCGGTACGCCGGTGGTCTTCGACATTTCGGCGGCCAACGTCGCCGACTGATTGAAGCGGCGCGCCCACAGCCTTCGCCAGTGCAGCGGCACCGGCACGAAGGCGTCGGCCTCATGGAACAATTCGCGGCCGGCGCGCGCCATCCAGCGGCCGAGCAGCGGCGCGAGGTCGAGGCGGTCGCCGTATTTGTAGGCGTGGACCAGGACGCGGGCGATGTCATCATAGCGCACCGCGGCCCGCGCCCGGTCATAGGCCGACGGATTGGCGATGGCCTCCATTGACAGCAGCCCGGGGCCTCCGTCATAGGCGAACGGAATGCCGAGTCGCGCGCAATAAGGCGGCTCGATCATCGACAGTTTCGACCAGCAGCCGGCGCACAGCCCGACGCCGTCGCCGAGCGGCTCGCGGCAGGACGGGCACAGCGGCGGCAGCGCGACGTCGAGGGCGAAGCGGAATGCCGAGCCGATCGCGCCGCGCAGCTGCGTGACACGCGCGCCAATCCCGCCTTTGCTAGCAGCAAAGAGCTCGGTCATACTCGAAGGCTAACAGATGTCCGCTGGACCCACCATCTTCGACCGACCGCTGCTGCGCGCCCGCCGCCGTCGCGCCGAACGGCTCGGACCGGCGACATTCCTGATCGAGCGCGTCGCGGCGGATCTGGCCGAGCGGCTGTCGGCCGTGCTGCGGCAGTTCGAGCACGGCGCCGATATCGGTACGCCGGGCGACGCGCTGCGTCAGGCGCTGGCGGCCACCGGCAAGGTGGCGTCGGTCGCAGCGATCGACCTGGGTGACGACGAGGCCGTGCCGCTGGCGGAAAGCTCGCTCGATCTCGCGGTGTCGGCGCTGGCGCTGCAATTCACCAATGATTTGCCGGGCGTGCTGGTGCAGATCCGCCGCGCGCTCAAGCCGGACGGATTGTTTCTCGCGGCCTTGCTCGGCGGCGACACGCTGACCGAATTGCGCCAGGCCTTCGCGGCGGCGGAAAGCGAAGTCGACGGCGGATTATCGCCGCGGGTCGCGCCGTTCGCCGATATCCGCGATCTCGGCGCGCTGCTGCAGCGCGCCGGCTTCGCGCTGCCGGTGGTCGACAGCGAGCGCCTGACGGTGCGCTATGGTTCGGCATTCGCGCTGATGCAGGATTTGCGGCGCATGGGCGCGACTAATGTGCTGACCGAGCGCCGCCGCGTGCCGCTGCGGCGCGCGACGCTGCTGCGCATGGCCGAGATTTATGGCGCCCGCTTTGCCGACGCGGACGGAAGGCTGCGCGCGACGTTCGAGATTGTTTTTCTGTCGGGCTGGGCGCCGCATCAGAGCCAGCAGCAGCCGCTCAAGCCGGGTTCGGCGAAGACGCGGCTCGCCGATGCGCTCGGCGTCCAGGAGATTGCTGCGGGAGAAAAGACCGGGCGCTAGCCTCAGCCGAACGCATTGGCCACGGATGTGAACAGGTCGAGGACCTTACCGCCGACAGTAGACACCGCGATGATGATCGCGCCGGCAACGCCGCCGGCGATGATGGCGTACTCGATCGCCGTCGCACCGCTGTCGTCGCGGAGGAAGCGGAAGAAGTCGCTCTGAAGTCCAGTCATCCGTCTTATCCTTCTGGATAGCGGCACGTCTCACAACAACGCCATCAGATGAGCGATCAGCGGCTCGTCGGCCGGCGGCATCTTGTAGTTGCGTAGCTTGTTCGGTTTCACCCAGGCGATCCGTTGCGCCTCCATCGGCGTGACGATCCCCTCCCAGCGCCGGCAGACATAAAGCGGCATCAGCAGGTGAAAGTCCGGATAGACGTGGCTCGCAAACGTAAGTGGCGCAAGACACGGTTCGCTGACGGCGATTCCCAGTTCCTCCTTCAATTCCCTGATCAGCGTTTGTTCGGGCCGTTCGCCGGGCTCGATCTTGCCGCCCGGAAACTCCCACAAGCCGGCCATCGGCTTTCCGGCCGGCCGTTCGGCGACGAGCACGCGTCCATCGGCGTCGATGAGCGCGCAGGCGGCGACAAGAACGGTCTTGAAACTCACGGCCTGTCGTATCCCAAAGTAGAAGTGGTACGGTTAAGAGGCATTCAACGGCATAAATGAAACATCAATGGCGCGCCGCAGAGTTAACCGCAGGTTACGAGCGGTAATCGCCGTTGATCGCGACATACTCCTTGGTGAGATCGCAGGTCAGGACACGGTCGCGGCCCTTGCCCAGGCCGAGCGCAACCTTGAGCGCGATCTCGGGCTTCTTCATCGCCGCGCTGACCTCGGCCTCGTCATAGGCCGGATCGCGCGCGCCTCGATGCGCCACGCGGATGCCGCCGAACCAGATCGACAGTCTGTCGCGGTCGGCCGGCTCGCCGGCCTTGCCGACCGCCATCACCACGCGGCCCCAATTGGCGTCCTCGCCGGCGATCGCGGTCTTCACCAGCGGCGAATTGGCGATCGACATCGCGATGCGCCGCGCCGAGGCCTTGGAGACGGCGCCTTCGACAACGATCTCGACCAGCTTGCGGGCGCCTTCGCCGTCGCGCGCCACCTGCTCGGATAAGTTCGCCAGCACGCTTTGCAGCGCCTTCTTGAACGCCTTGAGCCGCGGATCGCCGGCGCGCGCAATGCGCGGCGCACCTTTCGCAGCGGCTTTGCCGGTGGCGAACATCAGCAGCGTGTCGGAGGTCGAGGTGTCGCCGTCGATGGTGACGGCGTTGAAGGTGTCGACCACGCCATCGCTGAGCAACATGCGCAGCGCCGGCGCGGCAATCGGCGCGTCGGTAAACACGAAGGCGAGCATGGTCGCCATGTCAGGCGCGATCATGCCGGCGCCCTTGGCGATGCCGTTGATGGTGACCTGGGTGTTGCCGAGGCGGGTCCGCGCCGTCGCCACCTTCGGAAACGTATCGGTTGTCATGATCGCCCTGGCGGCATCAAGGAACCGGCCGGGCTGCGCCGTCATCACCATGCCATCCATCACGCCATCGAACGCGCTCGCCTTGAGCGGCTCGCCGATCACGCCGGTCGAGGCGAGAAAAATGTCGTCGGCTTTGCAGCCGATGGCTTTCGCCGCGATGCGTGCCGTGAAGGCCGCGGCGTCGCGGCCGTTCTTGCCGGTAAAGGCATTGGCATTGCCGGAATTGACCACCAGCGCCCGCGCCCGGCCGGCCTTAAGATGCGCGCGGCACCACTCGACCGGCGCCGACGGACATTTCGACCGCGTCAGCACGCCGGCGACACTCGTGCCCGGCTCGAACACGGCCAGCAGCACGTCGGTGCGCCCGGCATATTTGATGCCCGCCGCGGCGGTCGCTAGCTTGACGCCGTCGATCGCCGGCAGGTCCGGCACGTTGCTCGGGGCGAGAGGGGAGACTGAAGTGCTCATTGCCGTCGTTGCCGGGCTTGACCCGGCAATCCATCGTTCAATCGCGCGCAACGAAACGCAGTATGGATGCGCGGGTCAAGCCCGCGCATGACGATCGCGGATAGTTGCTACTTCTTCGGCTCGGCCGGCGCCGGGGCGTCGGCCGGCTTGTCGGCATCGGCCGGGGTTTCGACCTTGTAGAACTTGTCGATCTTGGCGCCGGCCCGCAGCGTGGTGACCAACTCCGCCTGCGCCTTGCGGGTCAGGAACGATTCAATCTGCGGCTTGACGTCGTCGTAGGCCGGCAGCGGCTTGTTGCGCTTGTCCTCAACCTTAATGACGTGCCAGCCGAACTGGGTCTTCACCGGCTCGGAGATCTTGCCATTGTCGAGCGCGAATGCGACGTCGGCGAATTCCGGCACCATCTGCTCCTTGCTGAAATAGCCGAGGTCGCCGCCATTGGCCTTGCCCGAGGGATCCTCGGTCACTTCAGCCGCGACCTTGCCGAAGTCCTCGCCATTCTTGAGACGTACAATGACCGCCTTGATCTTGTCCTCGGCGGCCTTGCCGGCCTTGTCGTCGCCGGCCGGGGCGCGGATCAGGATGTGGCGGGCATGGACTTCCTGTTCGGGCGCCATCTGCTTGACGGCCTCGTCATAGACCTGATGCATCGCCTTGTCGGTCAGCGCGTCTTTTCCGGTTTTCTCGAGCAGCGTCGACATCAGCAATTTGCTGCGGTTGAACGCGAGCTTCTTTTTGAAGTCCGGCGTGTCGGCCATCTTCTGCGCCTCGGCGGTCTGCGACACGATGATCATGTCGGCCATAAAGGAGACCAGGTAATCCTTCTTGGCGTCCGGGCTCATCGGCGGGATCTGGCCGGCTTCGGCCTCGATGATGTCGAGGTCGCTTTGGTGGATCTCGACCCCGTTGACCTTGGCGACAACCGGGTCCTTGGCATCCTGCGCATGCAACGGCGCGGCCACGGCGAACAGCAAGGCGGCGGCGAAGGCGCCCGTCCGCCACAGCGAGAACGGGAGGCCGGTCGAATGGGCGGCTGTCATGGTCGATCCTTTGAGCGCTGGCGCGCAGCTTCGGCTTGAGGTCCGCAGGCAGCGGATAGCGGCGGACTTTTCGCCTAACAATAGTGGCTTTGCAATGGCTGAATGTGACGTGGTTTTAACGTCTGCGTGAGCAAAAAACCGCTGCAACACGCCGCTGATTGACAATAATCCGACCCACTCCTATGTCTCCGGAAAGTTCAGTGGCGCGGCGCGTTCGCTTGGCGCCGGCGCTTATTTTGCCCGAAAATGTCGCATTTCCGGAGCACCGGGTAAGGGTTTAAGGAATTCGCATGATCGGCGCCGTTGCCCGCAAGCTGTTCGGTTCTGCCAATGATCGCCGGGTTCGCGGCTATCACCCCCGCGTCGGCGCCATCAACGCCTTGGAAAAAGAGATCGCGGCCCTGAGCGACGACGCGCTCAAGGCGCGTACCGCCGAGCTGAAAAAGCAGGTCGCCGACGGCGCCTCGCTCGACGACGTCCTGGTCCCGGCTTTCGCCACCGTGCGTGAGGCGGCTAAGCGCACGCTCGGCCAGCGTCATTTCGACGTGCAGTTGATCGGCGGCATGGTGCTGCATGAGGGCCGCATCTCCGAAATGAAGACCGGCGAAGGCAAGACCCTGGTCGCGACGCTGCCGGTCTATCTCAACGCGCTGTCGGGCCGCGGCGTCCACGTCGTCACCGTCAACGACTACCTCGCCAAGCGCGACTCCGAGTGGATGGGACAGGTTTACGGCTTCCTCGGTCTCACCGTCGGCGTGGTGGTGCACGGCATGGACGATGCCGATCGCAAGCGGGCCTATGCCTGCGACGTCACCTACGGCACCAATAACGAGCTCGGCTTCGACTATCTGCGCGACAACATGAAGTACCGCATCGAGGACATGGTGCAGCGCGGCCACGTCTACGCCATCGTCGACGAGGTCGATTCGATCCTGATCGACGAGGCGCGCACGCCACTCATTATTTCAGGGCCGCTCGACGACCGCTCCGATTTCTACAACACCATCGACACGTTCATCCCGAAGCTCGAGGCCTCCGACTACGAGGTGGACGAGAAGCAGCGCACCGTCGCCATGACCGAAGCCGGCATGGAAAAGATGGAGACGCGGCTGCGCGAAGCCGGCCTGCTCAAGAACGGCTCGCTGTACGACGCCGAGAACGTCTCGGTCGTGCACCACGTCAACCAGGGGCTGCGCGCCCACACGCTGTTCCAGCGCGACAAGGACTACATCGTGAGGAATGGCGAGGTCGTCATCATCGACGAATTCACCGGCCGCATGATGCCGGGCCGCCGCTATTCGGAAGGGCTGCATCAGGCGCTCGAGGCCAAGGAGCATCAGCCGATCCAGCCGGAGAACCAGACGCTGGCCTCGATCACGTTCCAGAATTACTTCCGCATGTACGAAAAGCTCGCCGGCATGACCGGCACGGCGCTGACCGAGGCCGACGAGTTTCTCGACATCTACAATCTCGAAGTGCTCGAGATCCCGACCAATATGCCGCTGGCCCGCATCGACGACGATGACGAGGTCTATCGCACCAACAAGGAGAAATACCGCTCCATCATCGCGCTGATCGAGGACTGCAAGGTGCGGGGCCAGCCGGTGCTGGTCGGCACCACCTCGATCGAGAAGTCCGAGCAGCTCGCCGACATGCTGCGCCAGGCCGGCTGGGAGTCGCATGATTTTTCCGACCCCAACGCCTTTGCCGCGCTGTATTCCGGCGACGACGGCGCCACCAAGACCAAGGTGTTCGCCATCCTCAACGCGCGCTATCACGAGCAGGAAGCCTATATCGTGTCGCAGGCCGGCGTGCCGGGCGCGATCACCATCGCCACCAACATGGCCGGCCGCGGCACCGACATTCAGCTCGGCGGCAATGCCGACATGCGCATCCGCCAGGAGCTCACCGGCATCGAAGGCGACGAGCGCGAGAAACGCATCGAGGCGATCCGCACCCAGGTGGCGCGGCTCAAGGACAAGGCGCTCGCCGCCGGCGGGCTTTATGTGCTGGGGACCGAGCGGCACGAGAGCCGGCGCATCGACAATCAGTTGCGCGGCCGTTCCGGCCGTCAGGGCGACCCCGGCCATTCCAAGTTCTTTCTGTCGCTCGAAGACGACCTGATGCGCATCTTCGGCTCCAACAAGCTTGACGGCATGCTGACCAAGCTTGGCTTGAAGGAGAACGAGGCCATCGTTCATCCCTGGATCAACAAGGCGCTGGAAAAGGCGCAGCAGAAGGTCGAGGCCCGCAACTTCGACATCCGCAAGAACCTGCTGAAGTTCGACAACGTGATGAACGACCAGCGCAAGTCGATCTTCGAGCAGCGGATCGAATTGATGCGCGAAGACAATGTCGATGACACCGTCACCGACATGCGCCGCGATGTGGTCGATGAGCTGGTGTCGAAATTCATTCCGGAAAATGCCTATCCCGAACAGTGGAATGTCGTCGGCCTCGAGGAAGCATTGAAAAACGTGCTGTCGCTCGAATTGCCGGTCAAGGATTGGGCCAAGGAAGAAGGCATTGCCGGCGAGGAAATGCGCGAGCGCGTCGAACGCCGCGCCGATGAGTGGATGGCGTCGAAGGTGGCCAAGTGGGGCCCCGAGGTGATGCGTTACGTCGAGAAGACCATCCTGCTGCAGACCCTCGACCATCTGTGGCGCGAACATCTCGTCATGCTCGAGCATTTGCGCCAGGTGATCGGGCTGCGCGGCTACGGCCAACGCGACCCGCTCAACGAATACAAGTCCGAGGCCTATAACCTGTTCGAGACCATGATTTCGCGGCTGCGCGAGGCGGTGACGGCGCAACTGATGCGCGTCGAGGTGATGCAGCAACCGCCGCCGGGCGGCGATCAGCTTCCCATGATGGAAGCGCACAAGCTCGATCCGAATACCGGAGAGGACGAGCTCGCGCCGGCTCTGGCGCCGGCGATGATCGGCGCCGGCAATGGGGCGCAAGTCGTGCCGGAAGCGCAGCGCAATCCGAGCGACCCGACGAGCTGGGGCAAGGTCGGCCGCAACGAGCTATGTCCCTGCGGCTCCGGCAAGAAATACAAGCATTGCCACGGCAGGTTCGGCTAGGCCGCGCTCAGCGCCACAGCCCGAACTTGTCCCACTGGCCTTCGGGGATCGCGGCGCCGAGCCGGTAGCTGAAGGATTCGACCTTGAGGCGGTCCGGGGTCGCCTTGCAGGTGAACTCAAACTGGTACCACTTGCCCCGGCTGCGCAGCGCGGCGCCCGAGCCGGTCATGCTGTCGCCGTTAACCTTGGCCGGCGACACCGAATCCATGATGACACGGTCGGGCCGATAGGCGCGGTCGTGCCCGATCTTGGTGAGCGCGGCATATTCGCAGACCTGCTCGAGCCGCTCGGACGGGTCGATGCGCTGCAGGATCGCGTCAAAGCGCGAATCATCGGCGCGGCTCGGCTGCGTGACGGCTGCCGCCAGCAGCAGCAAAGCCAGCCCGGTCCTCTTCATTACGGTCTCCGCGGTCGGTCGCTGCTTATAGCGGGGTTCGTTCAAATATTGTGGATGCATCGCAAGAAAGTTCGGGATGTCCCCAGGGCGGGAACGGCCTGTCTGTTTGGGCTTTTTGTCCCGATCAAGGCGCAACCATTGGCGCGCGCGCAGCGTTGTCTGCAAAAGAACAGGTGCCAATCATGCAAGTAGCCGCCGAAATCGCCTTTCACAACATCGAATCCTCCGCCGGCACCGAAGCCATCATCCGCGAGCACATTGCGAGGCTGGAGCGGATCTATGACCGGATCACAACCTGCCGGGTACGGGTCGACCAGCGCAACCAGAACAGCAGCGGCACGATGCCGCCCGAGGTCCGTATCGAGATCATTGTCCCCGGGCATAACGAGATCGTGGTGTCGCACGAGGCCGACCACCTGCAACGCAAACTTCAGGCGCCCGACCTGCACAATGCCATCAACGAGGCTTTCCGCATCGCCGAGACCCAGCTTGTCAAATTCAAGGACCGGCTTACCGACCGCAAGGCCGAGCAGAAGCACGAAGCCGCGCGCGAGTTCACCGGTCAGGTTGCCGAGGTCACGCCGGGCAAGGATTTCGGATTCCTGATCACCAAGGAAGGCGCGCTGCTTTATTTTCACCGCAACAGCGTTTTGTCCGGCCACTTCGACGACTTCAGCCGCGGCGACGATGTGACCTATGTCGAGGAGATGGGCGACACCGGCCCGGTCGCCAGCAAGGTGCGGGTCGCGCACGCGCGATAGGGTTGCTCAGCGCAGCGTCAGCGCCAGTTGCTTGCGAAATTTGCGGTCGCGTTTCAAATGCCATTCGCGGCTCATGGCGTGACGCCGGCTGGCGCATTGCTCGCAATACAGCAGCGTCCACACCCGGCCGCGGGTCGAGCGCGCGCCTTTGCCGGCATTATGCGCCGCCAACCGGCGTTCGACGTCGTTGGTCCAGCCGACATAGGTCACGGTGCGAGCGGCGGCGGCGCAGCCGAGCACATAGACGAAGCTCGCCGGCTGCGCGGCGGCGCGCTTGTTCGGCTTGGACGACTTGAACGGCTTTGACGTCTTGGAGATCAGCGCAGCGCCGACCAACGCGCTTCAAACGTGCCGGCCGGGATGACCGGCTGGGCGCCGGCGAGCAGCCCGTTATTGCTCGGCGGCGGCGCGCTATAGGCGGTGCGCATTTCCTGCGGCTGCGCCGATCGGCTCGGTTGCGCGGAGGCTTCATCCTTGAGGCGCGGCCGCAACGCCGGCATCGCCGCGGCCTGCTGGGCCGGCTGCGGCTTGGCCTTGGCCGATTGCGCCGATGCGGTCTGCATCATGACCGGCGCGGTCTGAGGCTTTGCTTGTGGCGGTTTCGCGGCCGCGACCAGGCTGCGCGGCGCGCGCGCCGGCGGCTGAACCGGTTGCTGGGCGACAGCCACGGTCGGCTGCGCCGGTTGGCCGCCGAAAATATTGTCGATCAGGCTCGCTAACCCGACCGTCGCGCTTTGCGGCGCGGTGCCCTGCTTGGGGAGCGGCGCACTGCGCGGCACCGGCACGTTGGCCGGCGCCTCGGATTCCAGAACGGTGTCCTGCGCGGCCGCGACTTCGATGCGGCGGCCCGGCACCACGGTCTGCGCCGGCGGGTTGTTCGGGGTTCGCGGCAGCGCTCCCGGCGTCTTGATGATCACCGGGCCGGCGTTTCTGGCGTCGTCGACGTTGACGCCGGGCACGCTGTACTGGGCTAGGAACACCGGGTTCATGCCGCCGTCGATTCCCCTGTGGCTCTCGGCCACCGAAATGTTGCGCGAGACCAGTTCGGCATATTCGGCGCCGTCCTTCTGCTCGCGCTCTTGCACGGCGCTCGCGATCTCTTTGGGCATTTCATAGATCGGGCATTTGCCGCTGGCGTTGAACGACAGGGCGCGGTCCGATCCTTCCGGCGCGGCGGCGTCGAACACATAGCGCTTCTCGCAGACGTCAACCTTCGGCTGCTGGTGCGTGACCTCGAAATGGTCGGAGCCAGCCTTGAGCATTTTCCAGAACGCGAAATTTGGATTGTTGCGGTGACGCGCCATGTTGCGGGCGGTCATGCGGAACGGATAGGCCTGGAACTGAAACGATTTCTGGCCGCCGAAAAACGACTCGCGCGCCAGCGCGTAGATCTCGACCATCTGCTCATCGGTCATGGCGTAGCAGCCGCGCGACGAGCAGTCGCCGTGCACCATCAATTCAGAGCCGGAGCGGCCGAGCGACCGGTCATAGGCGTTGGGGTAGCCGGTGTTGAAGGCGAGATAGTAATTCGAGTTCGGGTTCATCTGGCCGGGGGTGATCGTGTAGAAGCCCTCCGGCGCCTGCCGGTCGCCTTCGCGAACCTTGGGGCCGAGATCGCCGGACCAGCGGCAGATCGGATAGGTCTTGAGCAGCGCGAATTCGCCGTCCTGGTTCTTTTTCCAGACTTCGAACTCGGCTTCTTCCTTGTACAGCCGCACCAGGATCGGCGAGCCGATATCCATATTTTTTGTCTGCAGCTCGGCCTGCATCTTGTCGGACAGCGGCGCCTGGGCGCGTCCGGACGGCACCACGCTATCGGTATCGCAGCCTGCAAGCATGATTGCGGCGGCGACCGCGGCAGACGCCAGCAATGCGCGGGTCATGGATGAACGGGTTTTCGGCCGAAGGTTCAAACGCAAAACTCCCCGAACGCCCTCATTGAGCAATCGTTAGCCATAACAGCGCACTTTCGCAAGGCGCGCCATTTGGCTTGACGATAGGGGCTAAGCCTATGGTGAATCAAGTGTAAACGTACCCCCGCGAGCCATCGGCGGGATTGTTATGGTCCCAGTATTAGGCGGATTTCAGGCGAGGCCGCGGCCCATGGCGAGGAACTTTTCCCGCCGCTGCTGACGGACCGTGGAGCGGTCGAGATTGCCGAGCGAGGTCAAGGCCTGCGCGATCGCCTCGCCGGCTGCATTCATCGCCGCAGTCGGGTCGCGATGGGCGCCGCCCGTCGGCTCGCCCACAACGGCATCGATGACGCCGAAGCGCATCATGTCCTGCGCGGTGATCTTCATATTGGTCGCCGCATCCTGGGCCTTGGTGGTGTCGCGCCACAGGATCGAGGCGGCGCCTTCCGGCGAGATCACGCTGTAGATCGCGTGCTCGAGCATCAGGACGCGGTTGGCGGTGGCGATGGCGATGGCGCCGCCGGAGCCGCCTTCACCGAGGATCAACGCGACATTGGGGACGCCGAGCATCAGGCAGGCTTCGGTCGAGCGCGCGATCGCCTCGGCCTGGCCGCGTTCCTCGGCGCCGATGCCGGGATAGGCGCCGGCGGTATCCACCAGCGATACCACCGGAATATCGAAACGGTCGGCCATCTCCATCAGCCGCGCGGCCTTGCGATAGCCTTCCGGCCGCGCCATGCCGAAATTGTGCTTGATGCGGGCCTCGGTGTCGGCGCCCTTCTCCTGACCGATGACGCAGACGCTGGCGCCGCGGAAGCGGCCGAAGCCGCCAATGATGGCGTCGTCATCGCCGAATTTCCGGTCGCCGGCGAGCGGCGCGAAATCGGTGATGAGATGAGCGACATAGTCGAGGCAATGCGGACGCAGCGGATGGCGCGCGACCTGGGTCTTCTGCCAGGGCGTGAGCTGCTCGTAGAGTTCCTTCAGCGCCAGCGCCGATTTGACCTCGAGGCGCGAGATCTCGTCGCGGATCGCGACCGAATCTCCGCTGTCACCGACCACGCGCAGTTCGTCGATCTTGGCCTCGAGCTCGGCCACGGGTTTTTCAAAGTCGAGATAACTGCGCATTGTCCCCGGCATATCGACTGCTATTTCGGCGAAACAAGCCCTGCTGTCACATTCAAGTCAAGCAAACGCCCGCGCCGTCAGCCGTCCGCCAAGGGGTGCAGGTCGCGCACCAGGCTTTTCAGGCGCTCTTCCAGCACATGCGTATAGATCTGGGTGGTCGAGATGTCGGAATGGCCAAGCAGCGTCTGCACCACGCGCAGATCGGCGCCATTGTGCAGCAAATGGCTGGCGAAGGCGTGGCGCAGCACATGCGGGCTCACTCGATCCGCCGCAATCCCGCTGCTTGCTGCCAGCGCCTTGAGCTCGCGCGCGAAGTGTTGCCGGGTGATGTGACCGCTCTCGCCGAATGACGGAAACAGCCACTTCGCGGTTTTGCCGCGCGCATTGTCGTCGCGCATCGTGAGATAGTCGGCCATGGCGCGCTTGGCCGCGGCGTTGAACGGCACCAGCCGCTCCTTGCCGCCTTTGCCGCGCACCACCAGCATCGCCTGATCGCGCCGTGCCGCGCTTGCCGGCAAGGCGACCAGCTCGGAAACGCGCAGGCCGGTGGCGTATACGACTTCGAGCAGGCACAAGAGCCGCGCCGCGCGCAGCCGCTGCGCGGCCGGCGTGTCGCCGTCTTCCATCGCCGTGCGCGCGGCATCGAGCAACGTATCGACTTCGCCGATCGACAGCACCTTCGGCAAGGCACGCGCCCGCTTCGGCCCTTCGAGCACCGCCGCCGGATCGTCGCTGCGATGATGCTCGGCATAGAGAAAACGGTAGAACTGCCGGATCGCCGAAATGTGCCGCGCCACTGACGACGCCTTGAAGCCGCTTGCGGTCAGCGTCGCGAGGTAAGTGCGCAAGTCCTGCGTCGCGGCATCGGCGAGATGGCGCTTGCGCTTCTTAAGATGCGCGGCGAGACCGGCAAGGTCGCGGCGATAGGCCGCCAGCGTATTGCCGAGCGCGCCGCGTTCGGCCGCGAGCATGTCGAGAAACAGTTCGATCAGCCCCGCGTCCGGCGCGGTGCCCGATTGCTGTGACGCGGTTTGGCCCATCTCGCTCGTCCGCTCAGCGCTTGAGGAATTTGTCGGGCGGGATCGTCACGCTGATCTCGCGCGACTTGAGCGGAACGTAATTGGCGAGCGCGAACACCGCGACATAACCGAGCCCGGCCAGGACGGCCACCACCACCAGAAATCGGAATAGGCTTGGCATCTAAAGACCCGGCCTGTTGAAACTCGGCATCGAATGCTGGCGCGCTGCGCAGAACCCAGCGCTTGTTTGGCTGCGCCGATGAGCAAACTCGAAAAACTTAAATGATTCCCCCAACGACCGGTTTCGGACCATGTCTGGCTGGACCTTGCAAGGGGCGCCTGGAAGCTGCTGCAAAGCGGCCCGGAACTGGTATATGGAGCCTGAGCAGGCAGTCTGGAAGGCCAGGATGACCGATATTGCCGTGCAAAAGGCCGGGCAGAGCGGGGCGGAGGCGCGAATCGTCGCGGTCCTCGGCCGCCGCTCGGTCGTGCTGGTCGGCATGATGGGCGCCGGCAAGTCCTCGATCGGCCGCCGGCTCGCCGCCCGGCTCGGCATTCCGTTCGTCGACGCCGATAGCGAGATCGAACTCGCCGCCGGCATGACCATCCCGGAAATATTCGCCAGGCACGGCGAGCCTTATTTTCGCGCCGGTGAAGCGCGGGTCATTGCCCGGCTGCTCGACGGCGGGCCGCAAGTGCTGGCGACCGGCGGCGGCGCCGTGATGGACGCGCATACTCGTGAGCTGATCGCGGCAAAAGGCATCTCGATCTGGCTCAAGGCCGACGTCGAGGTTCTGCTGCGGCGGATCAAGCGCCGCGGCGAGCGGCCGCTGGCCGGCCATCTCGCGAGCCTGCTGCCGCTGCGCGAGCCGTATTACGCGCTGGCCGATATCACCGTGCAGTCGCGCGAGGAGCCGCACGAGGACGTCGTCGGGGAGTTGATCGACGGCCTTGCCGGCAAGCTCGGTGCCGCGGCGGGGACCGTGCCATGACGGCGCCGCTGCGAGCCGGCGAGCCGGTCACCGTCAAGGTCGCGCTCGGCGCGCGCGCCTACGATATCGTGATTGGCCGCGGCCTGCTGGCATCGCTCGGCGCACGAATCAAAGGGCTGCGCCCGGGCGCCAAGGCCGCCATCGTCACCGACGAAAATGTTGCCGGGCTTCATCTTGTGGCGGCGGAAAACGCACTGAGCGCGGCGGGCGTCGCTTCGACCCGCATCGTGGTGGCGCCGGGCGAGGGCTCGAAAAGCTATGCGACCTTCGAAACCGTCTGCGAGGCGTTGATCGTCGCCAAGGTCGAACGCGGCGATCTGGTCGTCGCGCTGGGCGGCGGCGTGGTCGGCGATCTTGCCGGTTTTGCCGCCGCGGCGACGCGGCGCGGCCTCGACTTCGTGCAGGTGCCGACGACGCTGCTGGCGCAGGTCGATTCCTCGGTCGGCGGCAAGACCGGCATCAATTCCGCGCAGGGCAAGAATCTGATCGGCGCCTTCCACCAGCCGGCGCTGGTCGTCGCCGACACCGCGCTGCTCGACACATTGCGCAAGCGCGATTTCGCCGCCGGCTATGCCGAGGTCGTCAAATACGGCCTGCTCGGCGATGCCGGATTCTTCTCCTGGCTCGAGGCCAATTGGCAGGACGTGTTTTCCGGCGGCCAGAATTTCGCCCGCGAGCACGCCATCGCGGTGTGCTGCCGGGCCAAGGCCGACATCGTCGCGCGCGACGAGCGCGAAACCGGCGATCGCGCGCTGCTCAATCTCGGCCATACGTTCGGCCACGCCTTCGAGGCGGCAGCGGGGTTTTCCGACCGGCTGCTGCACGGCGAAGCGGTGGCGCTCGGCTGCGTGCTGGCTTTCGAATTCTCGGCGAAGCGCGGACTGATTGCCGCGGATGACGCCCGGCGCGTCGCGCGCCACGTTGCCGCCGCCGGCCTGCCGACCCGGATCGAGGACATCGCCGGTGCCGTGCCGGACGCCGACCGATTAATGGCCCTCATTGCGCAGGACAAGAAGGTCAAGCGCGGCAAGCTCACCTTCATTCTGGTGCGCGGCATCGGACAGGCCTTTGTCGTCAATGACGTCGACGCCGCCGAGGTCCGCGCCTTTCTCGCTGAAAAGCTCGCTTGATGACCACATATGATTGGGAATCTCTCGGCGTCGTTGTGATTTGCCTGCTGGTGTCGGCGTTCTTTTCCGGCAGCGAAACGGCGCTCACGGCGTCCTCGCGCGCCAGCATGGCGCGGCTTGAGAAGCACGGCAATCGCCGCGCCGGCATCGTCAATCGGCTGCTCGAGCAGCGTGAGCGCCTGCTCGGCGCGCTGTTGTTCGGCAACAATGCCGTCAACATCGCGGCCTCGTCGCTGGCGACAGGCGTCCTACTGACCTGGTTCGGCAATGCCGGCGTGGTCTATGCCACGGTCGCCATGACCATTCTGGTCGTGGTGTTTGCCGAAGTGCTGCCGAAAACTGCGGCCTTCAATGCGCCCGACCGCGTCGCGCTTCTGGTGGCGCGGCCGATGCTGTGGGTGGTGCGGATTCTCGGCCCGGTGCTGATGGGTGTCGAGGCGCTGGTACGCGCCTTGCTCAAGCCGTTCGGCATCATCGTCGGCGAAGACCAAAGCGTGCTATCCGCGCACGAAGAACTGCGCGGCGCGGTCGACCTGCTGCACCGCGAGGGAGACGTCGAGAAACACGACCGCGACATGTTCGGCGGCGTGCTCGACCTGCGCGAGCTCGAAGTCTCCGACGTCATGATCCACCGCACCAAGATGGTCACCGTCTGCGCCGACGACAAGCCGGAGGATATCGTCAACGCGGTCATCGCATCGCCGGTAACGCGGCTGCCGCTGTGGCGCGACAAGCCGGAGAACATCGTCGGCATCCTGCACGTCAAGGATCTGCTGCGGGCGCTGCACGCGGTCGACGGCGACGCCAGCAAGGTCGATATTGCCGGGCTGTTGACGCCGCCCTGGTTCGTGCCGGACACCCGGTCGGTGTCCGAGCAGCTCAAGGCGTTTCGCCGCCGCAAGACGCCGTTCGCGCTGGTGGTCGACGAATATGGCGAGGTCGAGGGCCTGGTCACGCTCGAGGACATTCTCGAGGAAATCGTCGGCGACATCACCGACGAGCACGACGTCGAGGTGCCCGGTGTGCGCCGGCAATCCGACGGCTCGGTCAATGTCGACGGCGCCGTGCCGGTCCGCGATCTCAACCGGGTGATGGACTGGAATCTGCCGGACGAGGAGGCGACCACGATCGCCGGCCTGGTGATCCACGAGGCGCGCTCGATCCCGGAGCCCGGGCAGAGCTTCACCTTTCACGGCTTCCGGTTTCGGGTGCTGCGGCGGACCCGCAACCGCATCACGACCCTGCGAATCCAGCCGCTGCCGGCGGTGCCGGGCGATAAGAAGGGCAAGAGCAAGGCCAAGACAAAATAGCGAGAATTATGTCCCAGCTTCACCCGGCGCGGCGGCATGGATTGCCAGCGCGTGCACGCTGCCGGCAAGTTCCGTCGCCAGAGCCAAATTGATCATGCGATGACGCTGGATCCGGGTCTTTCCTTTGAAGGCATCCGACACGATATAAACCCGGTAGTGAGTTTGCCCGCCTTCGCGCGCGCCGGAATGACCGGCATGCAGGTGCGATTCATCGACCACGTTCAGGCTTTGCGGCGTGAAGGCGTCGGTCAACTTTTGGGACATAACATCGGCGGTGCGCATGGCGCTTCGCTTAAGATGAGGGCTGCGTAGGGTCAATGGTACAGTTTGCAATACATTCCTTCGTCGGTCTTGATGATGTCACCGGCAATGGCGCATAGTGGCCGGTCATGAAATCCGACTCGCCATTGTTCGATCGCATCCGCGTCAAGCCGGACAAGGATCGCCGGCCAAAGACCGGCGAGCCGGTCTGTGATTGGGCGGGCTGCGAGGAAAAGGCGCTGCATCGCGCCCCCAAGGGCCGCGAGCGCGAGAAGGACTATTGGACGTTCTGCCTCGCCCATGTGCGGCAGTACAATCAGAACTACAATTTCTTTTCCGGCATGACCGACGACGCGGTGTTGGCGTATCAGAAGGACGCCCTGACCGGACATCGTCCGACCTGGAAGATGGGCACCGGCAAGCGCGCTTCGGCGGCGGACCTCGGCGGCGCCGGCGATCCGTTGGGCATCATCAGGGAGCTCAATGGCCGGGCCAGTGCCAAGTCGCAGCCCGATCCCGACCACAAGCCGGAACGCCGCATCGTGCGCAACGCCGAGCGCAAGGCGCTTGAGACCCTCGGCCTTGAGGCCGGGGTGACGGCGGTGCAGATCAAGGCCCGCTTCAAGGCGCTGGTGAAACGTCATCACCCCGACGCCAATGGCGGCGACCGCTCGTCGGAGGATCGCCTGGTCGAGATCATCCAAGCCTATAATTATATGAAATCTGTCGGCTTCGGCTGAGATCGCGCGGCCCGTCCAAATCCGCAGGGCAGCCTCGCGGAATCGCCCAACTATGCCTATCTCATTGAAAATATTGATCTGAACTTATCGGCCAGCCGGGTTTTTCATGGCTGGGCCATCTGCTAAGTTGGCCGCGATATCCGGCCCAAACGAGACAGTCCCGCATCGGGTTTCGGGGTTCCGAAGCCACGGAGGAATGATGGCTACCGCAGTTCACGAGACGCCCGGCCTTCCCGACATGAAGGTCTCGATCCGGCAGATGTTCGGCATCGACAGCGACATGGAAGTCCCGGCCTATTCGAAGGCCGACGAGCACGTGCCGGAAATCGATTCCGACTACCGCTTCGACCGTCCGACCACGCTCGCCATTCTCGCCGGCTTTGCCAAAAACCGCCGCGTCATCGTCACCGGCTATCACGGCACCGGCAAGTCGACCCATATCGAGCAGGTCGCCGCGCGGCTGAACTGGCCGATGGTGCGCGTCAATCTCGACAGCCACATCAGCCGTATCGATCTGGTCGGCAAGGACGCCATCGTCCTCAAGGACGGCAAGCAGATCACCGAATTCCGCGACGGCATCCTGCCCTGGGCCTATCAGAACAACGTCGCGCTGTGCTTTGACGAATACGATGCCGGCCGCCCGGATGTGATGTTCGTGATCCAGCGCGTGCTGGAATCCTCGGGCCGCCTGACGCTGCTCGACCAGAGCCGCGTCATCAAGCCGCATCCGGCATTCCGGCTGTTCGCGACCGCCAACACGGTCGGCCTCGGCGACACGTCGGGCCTCTATCACGGCACCCAGCAGATCAACCAGGCGCAGATGGATCGCTGGTCGATCGTCACCACGCTGAATTATCTGCCGCACGACAACGAGGTCGAGATCGTGCTGGCCAAGGCCAAGCATTATCGCAACGAGCAGGGCCGCGAGATCGTCGGCAAGATGGTGCGGGTCGCGGATTTGACCCGCAACGCCTTCATGAACGGCGACATCTCGACGGTGATGAGCCCGCGCACGGTGATCACCTGGGCGGAGAATTCCGAGATCTTCAACGACATCGGCTTCGCCTTCCGGCTCACCTTCCTCAACAAATGCGATGAGCTGGAGCGGCCGATCGTCGCCGAATTCTATCAGCGCTGCTTCGGCGTCGAATTGCCGGAGTCGTCGGTGAACGTGGCTTTAAGTTAATCGTCATGCGCGGGCTTGACCCGCGCATCCATCCTCTTCGCAAAAAGGATGGATTGCCGGGTCAAGCCCGGCAATGACGCCGAGGGGACCATGGCCTCCAACATCAAAGGCAGCAAATCGTCGAGTCGGGAATCTCCGACCGAGCCGTTCAAGCGCGCGGTCGCCGGCTGCATGCGCGCGATTGCGCGCAAGCCCAACCTCGAGATTTCGTTTGCCGCCGAGCGTCCCGGCCTGATGGGCGCCAAGGCGCGGCTGCCGGAGCCGCCGCGCAAGCTGTCGCGCGCGGAAGCCGCCATCGTGCGCGGCCATGCCGATTCGCTCGCCTTGAAGCTCGCCTGTCACGACGCCGCGATTCATCGCCGCCTGCAGCCGACCGGCCAGCAGGCGCGCGCGGTGTTCGAGGCGGTCGAACAGGCACGGGTCGAGGCGATCGGCGCACGGCGGATGAGCGGCGTCGCCGGCAATATCACGGCGATGCTCGATGACCGCTATCACCGCGGCAAATTCGATCAGGTCAGCGACCGCAATGACGCGCCGATCGAGGAGGCGCTGGCGCTCCTGGTGCGCGAGAAGCTCACCGGCCTGGCGCCGCCGCCGGCGGCAAAGCGGCTGGTCGATCTGTGGCGGCCGGTGATCGAAGCCCGCGCCGCGCGCGATCTCGATCGGCTCGACGATCTGATCGAGGATCAGCGCCAGTTTGGCGACGTCGTCCATGACCTGCTCGAAGCGCTCGACATGGGCGAGGATCGCAGCAGCGACAATGACGAGGATGAGGACGACGGCGACAACGAGAAACGCCAGCAGGACAAAGGCGACGACGGCGAAGCCGCCGATACTGACGAATCCCAGAGCGTGAGCGCCGAGGACACCCAGGTTTCGACCGAGGACGTGCCGGAGGGCGCCGCCGAGGCGGTCGATGCGCAGACCGCCGACATGGCCGACGACGCCGACATGGGCGATTCCGAATCGCCGGGCGAGCCGCAGCGGCCGCGCAATTCCGGCCGCAACGAGCCGCGCGGGCCGGACTATCGCGCCTTTATCACGCGGTTCGACGAGATCGTCGCCGCGGAGGATCTGTGCGAGCCGGAAGAGCTCGACCGCCTGCGCGGCTATCTCGACAAGCAGTTGTCGCACTTGCAGGGCGTGGTGGCGCGGCTCGCCAACCGCCTGCAACGCCGCCTGATGGCGCAGCAGAACCGCTCGTGGGAATTCGACCTCGAAGAGGGTCAGCTCGACCCGGCGCGGCTGTCGCGCATCATCACCGACCCGATGCATCCGCTGTCGTTCAAGGCGGAAAAGGACATGCAGTTCCGCGACACCGTGGTGACGCTGCTGCTCGACAATTCCGGCTCGATGCGCGGGCGGCCGATCACGGTCGCCGCGACCTGCGCCGATATCCTGGCCCGCACGCTCGAGCGCTGCGGCGTCAAGGTCGAGATTCTCGGCTTCACCACGCGGGCCTGGAAGGGCGGGCAGTCGCGCGAGCATTGGCTGACCGCCGGCAAGCCGGGCAATCCCGGCCGCCTCAACGACCTGCGCCACATCATCTACAAGTCGGCCGATGCGCCGTGGCGGCGCGCGCGCAAGAATCTCGGGCTGATGATGCGCGAAGGGTTGCTCAAGGAGAACATTGACGGCGAGGCGCTCGATTGGGCGCACAAGCGGCTGCTGGCGCGCACCGAGCAGCGCCGCATCCTGATGATGATTTCGGATGGCGCGCCGGTCGACGATTCAACGCTTTCGGTCAATCCGGGCAATTACCTCGAGCGCCATTTGCGCTGGGTGATCGAGGAGATCGAGACCCGCTCGCCGGTCGAGCTGATCGCGATCGGCATCGGCCACGACGTGACGCGCTATTACCGCCGCGCCGTCACCATCGTCGATGCCGAGGAGCTTGGCGGGGCGATGACCGACAAGCTCGCCGAGCTGTTCGAGGAGCATGCCGCCGCCGACGCGCAGCCGGTGCGGACGCGCCGGCGCGTCGCGTGAGCGTCCGGCGGCGACGCTGGTCGATTGCCGGCATCGTCTTTGCCGCTCTTTGCTTTGCCGTTGTCTCGCTGGCAATTGCCGAAGCCGCGCGTTACGCGCCGGCGCAGTCGTCGATTACGCTGGAAACCGAGCCGATCAGGTCGTTCGACAATCGCGATCCATCGCGCACCCGCTTTGGCGCACTGGAATTCCGCGGCGGCTTGGTCCTGACCTCGAATAACGAGGCGTTTGGCGGGCTCTCCGGCCTCTTCGTCGAGCCGGACGGCGAGCATTTCATTTCGGTTTCGGATAACGGCTCCTGGCTGCGCGGCCGTATGGTGTATCGCGACGGCAGGCTCGAGCGCATCGTCGATGCCGAGATCGCGCCGCTGATCGGTGCCGACGGCACGCCGCTCGCCAGGAAAGGCTGGTTCGACGCCGAAGCACTCACCGAGCGCGACGGGATTCTGTATGTCGGCTTCGAGCGCGTCGAGCAGATCGTGCGCTTCGACTACCGCCGCGACGGGCTGGCCGCGCGGGGTGAGCCGATCAAGGTGCCGTCCGACTTCAAGACTTTCACTTTCAACAAGAGCATCGAATGCCTGGCGGCGCCGCCGAAATCTTCGGCTTTGGCCGACAGTTTGATCGTGGTCACCGAGCACAGCCTCGACGTGGCCGGCAATCATCGCGGGTTCCTGCTCAAGGGCGATGAGGTGTCGCGCTTTAGCGTGAAGCGGGTCGGCGATTTCGACGTCAGCGATTGCGCAATGCTGGACAGCGACACGTTGTTGCTGCTCGAGCGCAGCTATGCGCCGCTGCGCGGCCTGGGCATGCGCATCCGCCGCGTGCCGCTCGCAAGCGTCAAGCCCGGCATGGTCGCCGACGGCACGCCGCTGATCGAAGCCGATCTCGGCTATCAGATCGACAACATGGAAGGCATCGGCGTTCACCGCAATGCGAGCGGTGAAACGATCCTGACGCTGGTGTCGGACGACAATTTCTCGGTGTTTCAGCGCACGCTGCTGCTGCAATTCGCGCTGGTCGGGGAGTAACCGGTCAGGCGCTGGCGCGCTTCTTCACGATGGCGCGCTTGAGCGCGAGGATCTTCGGCGCCAGCTCGTCGTCATTGGCCTTGAGCAGGAAGGCGTCGAGGCCGCCGCGGTGATCGATCGTGCGCAGCGCGTTGGCCGAGACGCGCAGCCGCACCGAGCGGCCGAGCGCATCCGAGGTCATGGTGACGTTGCGCAGATTCGGGAAAAACCGGCGCTTGGTCTTGATATTGGAGTGGCTCACCTTGTGGCCAACCTGAGCCTTTTTGCCGGTCAGGTCACAACGAAACGACATGGTAGAGCCCTCAAAACTGCTTGCCCCGCGAAGCGGTGGCCGGTCTGTGATCGTGGAAAGTTGCGGGCGCACGTATAGAGGAGGCGGCGGCGGCGCGTCAAGGCAACCCTGCCGGCGGCCCGACCACAGAATAGGCGTATTCAGGCCCAAGCTGACGCAATTCCATGGCAAAAAACGCTGTAGAAAAGCCGGTCCGCGCGGCTTTTGAGTCTGCGTGGCAAAACCTGTCGGCGGCTATACTTAAGCTCAGGCGATACGCGCATCGCGGTGCCGAGCGCAGCGGAATGACGCCGAACGCAGGATGACATGAAGCTCGTCCCGACCCTCACGCGATCGACGCTGGCGCTGCTGATGGCGGCCATGATTGCCGGATTGGCTGGCGCGGCGCAGGCGCAAGGCAAGCTTGAGGCCCATTACACTGCGACGCTGGCCGGCATTCCGATCGGCAAAGGCAGTTGGGTCATCGACATCGGCGATGCCCATTACACCGCGGCGGCGAGCGGCATGACCACCGGGCTGGTCCGGATGTTCACCGGCGGCCGCGCCAGCGGCGCCGCACAGGGCACGCTGTCAGGCGGGCAGTCGGTCGCCTCGAATTACTCCGCCACCATCAACAACAGTCACCGCGCCGACGAGAT
>Ga0265325_10000565_pt1 | contig 26945 bp, 29 predicted proteins | sample 41420metaG_FD_202090 | JGI IMG/M metagenome (GOLD analysis project Ga0265325, IMG submission 202090) | Rhizosphere microbial communities from Carex aquatilis grown in University of Washington, Seatle, WA, United States - 4-14-20 metaG | ecosystem: Host-associated > Plants > Roots > Rhizosphere... | reverse complement strand
TTTTCGGTCTCGATGAACGGAGAGCAAAGCCCGATCTTGTTGGCGTCCCACCATCCGCCACGGCGAGCTTCGAGTATCACCCGATGTCCGCCCCAGTGTTTAAGGTCAGGCGAGTACGAGATCCACAGATGAGCGCCGAGCGTTGTCATGGGGCGATGCACCAGCGCCCAGAGCCCTCCGAACCTTCGCGGCAGCAGGGCGGCGTCCTTATCTTCCGGCGTCATGATGACACCATAACGCTCGAAGGTCTTGAAGTCTTTTGTCATGGCCAGCGACACGCCGGGCCCCCCTCTGGCAAAGGAGGTATAAGCGACAGCATATTGCTTCAACTCCGGCACGTAGGTGATACGGGGATCTTCTATTCCCCAGATTTCTTCGGGATATTCGCGCGGATTGGCCGCCAGCGTCGGCTGCGGATCGATGCGCCAGTTATCGATTCCATTCGCGGATCGGGCCGCGCAAAGGTGCGACAAGCCGCGCCGATCTTCAACGCGACACAGCAGCAGCGTGTCTCCGTCTTCCAGACGAACGACACCGGCGTTGAAGACGCTGTTGACCGGATAGGGCCAATTCTTGGCGCTGAGAATCGGGTTGGACGGATGGCGCAGGAAGAGCGAGTCCTGGCCGTGAAATCGGGTGTGTTCGGCGTCGTTCTTGGCCGGATCGGTCAACGGAGACGTCAGGGTGATTGTGTCCAAACGGATACGCTCGTTTCTTGCTTCTGTTGTGGCGCGGCTTGAATTTCCAGACTTTGTATGCCGTGCACAGCTTGCAGCGTCGAATCTGCGCCCTGGTTTTCGTTGACTCGTCACCGCCAGCCTTCGCTAGAGGTACTCGTTGATATTTTTCGACCAGCAGGACATACAGCAACACGACCCGTGATGAGGAACGTTTGAAGGGCTCGTAGATCCCACGGCCCCCATCGCATCGATGCGTTTTCCAGTTGCTTCCTCTTGCAAGGTTTGTTCTCGTTTCTGCCCGTCATCGCTCACATACTGGGTCCCGGTGAGCATTGCATTTTGTGTACTCATGATTTCCCCTCCTACGGCGTCTTCAAGGCGGAGCTACACCCTGAGAGATATTCTGCCAGTGTGACGATCACCAAAGTTGGTCGCTTTTGCTCAGGTAGCAAACAATTCTATCTGGATTTGTCCTTTGGGGAATCTTTGCTCAGCAGGATTACCCCTCACTCCGGCCGGGTGCCGAGAGTGGAGAGTGAGTGCGACGAAAATTCGGGGGCACTTGGCTTTCAGCCTGAATTTTGGGTAGGCATCGGCAAACCGCTAACGGCATTTGTACCGAAATGTCGGCTAGTGTTCAGGAATCGATGAATGGCCGGTGCTCAGTTGACTACCACAGCGGGAAAGCCTCACTCAATTCGCTCCTGACCTGGGCTTCAAGCTCCTCGCACGATGCATTTTCGATTCGAGCATATGACCTCTGCTTAGCTTTGGCAGGAATTTGAGTTTGCTTATGATCATGCAGGCTCAAACCACATGCATGCTCGACGACATCGACGCAGTTTCGCCGGTGCTTGAGCGATTCACACAAGATCGCCTTTTCGGTGACGTGTGGAAGCGGCCAGATCTGTCTCTGCTCGACCGCAGCATCGTGACCCCGACTGCGTTGATCGCGCGGAATCAGACAGTGCAGATGCCGTACTACCTCAATCTCGCCCTCGACAATGGCGTCCCCGTTCATTTGTGGATGGTCAGACGTGGGACACCGGCCAGTTCACCAAAATTACAGGACAAATCATCATCGCAGGCGTGCGTGTAGAACGCAGCTCAGGAATTTATCCATGCGCGGCGATTGCAGGCGCAAGTTCACTGCCGGCATTCAGCTTCACATCGTCCTCCCTGGTAGAAACGTAGACGCCGGAGTTGTTGCCGGAAATGCTGATGTGATGATTCACACTAGAAACCGGGCCGCTCTCGTCCACGCCTAGGCTTTCTCGCCCGCCCCTTCCTTGCCGGCGATGTACCCCTGACAAGTACACCGTGCCAGGCCGTGCTGGCTGAAGCCACCCGCACACTCGCCTCCGGCGTACAGTCCGGGAATCACTTCCCCATGCAGATCGACCACCTGGCACTTCCCGTTTATGCGCACACCGGCGCGGGTGTCGTGAATCACCGGAGTCGCCCAGGCAGCATAGAAGGGTGCGGTTACGATTTTGTATTTGGGTTTCGGTTTGTCGAAATCCGCGTCCTTGCCAGCATCGACAAACGAGTTGTAGCGGGAGACGGTGTTTTGCAGAGCCGCGGCGGGCAGCGGTTTCAGCTGGTACTTCATGGTGACCTTGCCGGCCAGTTCTACGAGCGTATTGCCTTCGAAAAAGAATCCGTTTGCGGTATCTACGTCGGGCGATTTCGGGTTCCAGTTTTCGCGCTTCACGGCATCGGCATCGAAGATCGCCCATATCGGGCCGCCGCCGTTGACCGGCTCGCCGGTTCCGGCCATCGCGGCATCCAGGAAGGCCGTCGAACGAGCCTCCATCTTCACGTTCAGCAGGTTGCGGTAACCGCCCTGCTCGTATGGCTGAACGGAGCCGCTTCGATTGGCGCTGAACTGATCGCCGGTTTCGTCATAGAAGCGCAGGCCGACCTGGTTCACGAGGATCACGTTCTGCCAATCGGATACAGTAAGACCGGAAGCACCGGCCTCCTTGAAATAGGCGCTGCCAGGCAGCCACTTGAGTGCGCGATACCCGTACCGGCAGCCGACCCGCCCCGGCTTGGTGATGGGATAACCGAATTCGCCAACCTGGTTGTAGGCTCCCCATAACGATGCCCCAACCGCCATGGCGGCCATTTCACCGCTGGCATCCTGGAAGGAGATCGGCTCGCCGGCCACGCCGCAGTATTCTTCGGTCAAACGAGGATCGAAAATCCGACGGAAGTTCACATTTCCGGTCGAACCGCCGGTAGCTAGAATGACAGCCTTGCGGGCGCGGAAGTTTAGCTTTTTCCTTTTGTTGTTCACCACCACGCCGAGCACCCGGCCGGAAGTTTGGTTCTCCCGGACCAGGCTGTCCATGCGGTGGTCAAGCAGGATCGGGATATTAGCCCTTTTCGCGGCGGCCTCCAGCGGACGCATCAAGCCGACGCCATGCGACGTCGTCTTCTGCGCCGACTCAGGAAATGGCACACCGGCCTCGGGACGCACGAAGTTCAGCGGCGCGCAGTGCATTTCGCGTAAGACTGAGTTGCCAATCGACGTGCCTCCGGCGTTGTCGGGGCCCTTGTTCACGAAAGTCACGCCCTGGGCGACCAGCCATTCAAACGTGGCAGCCGCATTATCGGCAAAAGCGCGGATGATTTCGCGATCATTGTAACGATAATCGGGGAAGCCATTGGGTTCGATGACCGACCAGTCCACTAGGTCCTTGAACAGAAGGTCGGGCGAATCCGCAATGCCGTACTTCTTCTGCACGCTAGTTCCGCCGCCGAGCGGCACGTTTCCGCCGCTGACAATGGCATGTCCGCCGATGTCGCGGCCCGCTTCCAACAGCAGCACTGAAGCCCCAGCCTGCTGGGCGCGAAGCGCAGCAGGCAAACCCATCGCCCCCGCGCCCACAACAATTACGTCCACTTCACGATCCCACGTCACGCGAACCGGAACGGCTGAAGCTGCCTGCGGAACCAAGCTGCCGGCGGCAACACCGGCGCCTGTAATTGCAGCTTTTTTAAAGAACTCTCGACGCGAATCTTTCATTGTTTCCCTCGCTCAGCCTGTTCTGTCGCAAGCCGCACCACACGAGCCGAATCCGCTTTTCAACTTTCGAGAATCGCGGTGCTCCCGCGCAATTTAATCAGGGGCTTCAGTTTTGTCTCTAGGCTGCCGAGCAATATACCACCGCTTGCCTCCGCTCACAATCTTCTTGCATTTCTTCCAGGGCCAACCCCCCGGGCGACTCCCAGCGGTGAGAATGCGAACGAGTTTTTCTCGCTTCTCGATCTGTCCTCGGATTGCCCTAAGAGAATTTCCTGCACCAGTCTTCCTTGGCGCTCGTGCAATCGGTTGGTTTGAATTTGAAGTCGATGACTGGATTGCACGGGAGATTGCCGAAAGATGCCTAAATACGCCGAAGCCGAGAGTCTGACAGGTGATTTCACAGGCGAGATTCTGAAGAGTTCTGATCCGAGGAATGGCGAGTTAAGTCGAAGAGTCGCCCGAGGAGTTCGGACGTAGCACTTGGAACCATAACGCGCCAGTCTTTCTCTCGACGTAAACATTGGTCCCGATAAGTTCAAGTTGCGTCATATCCGGCACCGAACGCTGTCTGGAAGCTCTTGATGTCTCTGATTGCGAAGAGCACCCGGCCGTCTTCTTCTGTGGTAGAACTGCCTCTCGCGGGGAACCACTCTCTTGCGTTGAGGTCACGGCTTCTCCTTCCCAAGTCCAATTTTCCCGTTCAGACTCTGGTCGATCGCGGATGCGTTTTTTGATCCACGCATCCACCTCTTCCTCAACCCAGCCTCCTGCCCGAGCCCCCAGTGACACTTGTCGAGGGAACTCCCCCCTGCTGATTCTTAGGTAGAGCGTAGATCTGCTGAGGCCCGTTCGGCGAAGTACTTCAGCTTGACGAAGGATTGTCTTTGGCGGATGTTCCCTATCCCAATGTTTCATTCCAGGTTTCTCCTGTTGAAGAGATTCTTACTCGAATCTCGCAGCGCAAATTTCTTGTCCACACCTCTCTCGGCGATCGCGCTGTTGGTTAATGAAATCGATGACTGGATTCTCCGGAGAATTACGGAGAATCGAAAATTCGTTGCTTCGAATGTACCGTAAAGAAATGTGAATTCGGGGTACCAGCTTGGTGGAATACGTTGAGCGGATCTGCGGACAATTCTCCGAATAGTGGAGCTTTCGATAATTGGGCGGAGCATTGAACATTTACTTGACCTATTCCCTAACGAGGAAGCGGTCGTCGAAACAGGTGATTTTGCAGGTGTAAGTCTTGGAGCCCAAGCTCGTAAGTCATTGATCTGTATGTGAGTTATGGCAACCGGACTGCCTGCAGTGTCAAAGCCTCTATTTCCTCTACTATCAACAACTTACAAGGCGCTGGAGACTGCCAAAGTACGCGGAAATACGTTGAAGATGGAAATCTAGCAGGTGATTTTACAGGCGAGAGCGTTGGCAAATGTCGCCGTTTAAATGAGTGACTGAATCGGCGTTTTTCGGGACTGATCCTTGTTTTCGGGCAGCCCTATCGTCCTCGAGTGTGCAATTTGAGTTGGGTGCACAGCCCAGCTGGAATTAAATAATTTGATTTTGCAGTTTGGATCATCACGGCTGCGCTGAAATCCCCTAGGGGCGGACACCGATCATCTCGAGAAGAGGGATGAGGGCTAACCGAAGGACCCTATTTTTTCCCATTCGCTTTACATAATCAGAATGGTGCTCTTCTTGAACGAGAGACGCCGCAAAATTCAAGCGTGCGGCGGACAAAATGACCGCCGCATCCAAATCTTGCGGACCCAGGCAAAAGCATTGATCCAGCAATGCGCTGCACACTTCCCGTCCTCGTTCTTCATCGAGCCTCTGAAGTACAACCAAGCGTCGGCCGAGAGCAGAATAGAACGTCTCTCGGTTTTCTTTGCGTATCTCTTCCGGATCTATCTCTATGCTCTTGTCTGCGACAGACCGTGTCGCTCGTGCCAACGCGATTGAATTTTGCAGCATGGGCTGGGTCATGGCGTTGGTCAGCGCGGCGAGAATTTGGTCGTCTTCCCCCAGTGACTCCGCGAAAACCATTGAGGCAAAAGCCCAGTTATGAACAATGACTGGATTCGGTACGGTTGCGGGAGGTAGCGAAAAATTTGCAAATAGATCTGGACGTTCCTTGGCCCGAATCCAGAGATTTGCAACGAGAGGAATCAAGGGTGCGAGCCAAGATCTGAATTCGCTTAGGTCGAGCGATAAATCCTCCGCGATCCTTTCCCGTTCATTTGCGAGCAACAGCAGCGACTCATACGCCTCCGGTAATGCGATGCTGGCGCGTTGGGCACTCGCAGACTTGAGGACATTGGCGAGACCAGTCAATGCATCACTCACACCATCGCGTCCGGAAATAGCCGGCGCAATCAATAGGGCCTGAATATTCATTACTGCATTACTTGAATTGCTCTGAAGCGACCGTTGCCGCACCTGGACAATGGGGCCCTGTAGCTTATCGGCAATCAATTCATCCCTCAGAAGTGAGGAATCGAAATCGTGCAGGTAAAACAGAACCATGGCGTGTTCAGTTTGCTGCCGCATGCCGAAACCGAGAATCGTATCAACAATCCGCTTACCGATTTCCGGCTCTATTCTCGAGAACAATTTGATAGGGGCAGAGACAAGGAATTGCAGCGCTGGACGCGTTAACGGCCAGGCATCTGCCGCTGGATCTATCTTCGACAGTAGATCGAGAGTGTTGGACCCTGCAACGGCGGCCAGAATCTTCGAGCAATTGTCAGGTTTTGAATTGACCCTGACGATCCTCGTCGCGGCAACCGGCATACGCATCAGCGAAGCGATGGGCTTGAAGTGGGAGGATATTGACTACCATAACAAGCAGATCAACCTTCGTCGGGTGTGGGTCGGCGACACAATCGTGGAGAAGATGAAGACCGAAGACTCCGAGGCCCCCGTACCGCTCACCGATCTGCTGGCCACGTACATCAGGGACTGGCAACGGGAAACGGTCTACGGACGGCCAAGCGATTGGATCTTTGCCAGCACACGGAACAAAGGGAAGACACCGAGGTCTAGCAGCGTCCTGACTTGGGACCATCTCCGACCGGCAGCAATTGCCGCTGGGGTGAAGCTCAAAAAAGGGCAGCGATTCGGCTTCCACAATTTCCGGCACGGATTGGCGAGTTGGCTGGTCAATCAGGGAACGGACGTGAAGACGGTTCAGGGGCTTCTTCGACACTCGAACGTCAAAACGACTCTCGGCTTGTACGCTCATCAGGTGAATTCGTCGATGATGGCCGCGTAGGACTCGATGATGCGGGCTCTGCGGCCCGGATCGAAGACAGTTCAATAGGAAGTAGGGGACCCAAAAACGGAGGCAGGCGATGTTTTACAGGCGAGAAAATTCGGGCCTTCCATCTAAGTTACTGAAAATAATGGTAGGCACGACTGGATTCGAACCAGCGACCTCTTCCGTGTCAAGGAAGCGCTCTAACCAACTGAGCTACGCGCCTGCTAACCAACATCAGTTAGTTTAGCAGCACTAGTGCGGCTGGCGAAAGTGACCGGCTGCCTTCTCGCAGGGTCTTGCTGTACCATCGTTCACGAGCATAAGTACCTCCATATCCGCGTCGCTGATTTTTGCATAGAACCCTGCAATTTTTTGAGAATGGTTAGTCCGAGCCTGAAGGCATCTCAAGGACTCCCGATTTTTTGGCCGAATGGCCCTTGGGCCGGCAAGTACGGCGTGATTCAAGAGCGGTCGCGACTTCTGTGGGGATACGCGTGCTGAATTTCCTGGGTAGCTGTTAACCTGCAATGCAAGATGATTCGCGGCCGCACCTGAACCCATTTCGCGCTGCTCCCAACCTGCTAACGCTCGGCCGCATATGCCTCGCTCCATTTCTGGTGGCGGCAATTCTTGAGCGCAAATTTGAGCTCGGCTTCATCCTCTTTGTGGTCGCTGGCCTTACGGATGCGTTCGACGGCGCGCTTGCCCGCATTCTCAAGCAGCAAACCGTGCTGGGACATTATCTTGACCCCGTGGCAGACAAACTTCTGCTTAGCACGCTCTTTCTGGTGCTCATGCATGAAGGGCTCATGCCAACCACCGTTACCGTCCTGGTGTTTGGCCGCGACGTGGGCATTCTGCTGGTGGCCGCAATCCTCTACGCAGCCGTTGGCAGAAGAGAATTCCAGCCCAGCATTTTTGGAAAAATGAATACCCTCGCGCAGATCAGCGCAGTGGCCGCCGTCCTTCTATCGCAGATGATCCAGGCGCGCTGGCTGGTCATTTTCCGCGCAACCGCTCTCGACGCCACAATTGCGCTGACTGTGGTCTCGGGTCTCCACTATGCATGGGCTGCGTCGCGCCGGGGAAACCATTCGGCGGCTAACGGGTCAGGCCTTATTAAATAAAACGCGGTTCGCGCGTGATTCTATCAGTCGTCGGAGACGTCCTCTGTTTCAGCGGTTTCTTCAATCTCCATGTCTCTGAATTCCTCAGCGTCAAAAACCTCGCCACACTCCAGGCACTCGACATATTCCGTATCTTCATGCCGGGAGACGATTCGTACTTTGGGATGTTTACAGGCGGTTGCCATCAGTTTTGGGTTATTCGTTCAGATGCTCTTTCCGCCAGATTGTAGCCGGGTTTCCCACAAATTAAAACGGCAAATTATTCCAATTTGAGCCTTATGTAAAGATTTTCACCCCGCCCTCCTCAGAAAGTCCGCCGCCCCTTGAAATACCGACACATTCGGTCGTATACTGAATGCGGACCTATCCAGTCGGATATTCAATGCTCAAGCTCACCAAAAAAGCGGATTACGGCTTGATGGCGCTCAAGTACCTCGCCGAGCACCCTGAAGCCGTTGCGTTGAGCGCCAAAGATGTGGCAGATGCCTACGGTATCCCGGCTCAGCTATTGGCCAAGATCTTGCAACAGCTTACAAAAAAAGGACTTCTGCGTTCTCACGCCGGCATGAACGGCGGTTATGCCCTGGCGCGCGATGCCCGTGAGATTTCAGCTTTCGAAGTAATCCTCGCCATCGACGGCCCTTTCTTCATCACGTCTTGCACCAAGGGAACCAAGGCGTGCGAGCTTACGCCCAGTTGCACCATTAAGGAGCCGCTGGCGCGGGTAAATGAAACCATCGCCGGGGTGCTGAAAAGCATCAGTATTCAGGACCTGGCAGAGCACGAACACCAGCCGGCCAAGGCGAGCGAAGGCCACGGCCTGGTTGCATTAACGCTGTAACAGGTTTGATTCAAACAGTTTATTCCCCTCCGCCCAAGTGCGGAGCAGAGCAGCAAAGAGGATGGAGATCGAGATGAGCAGCTATACCAGCACAGTTGAAGTTCCGGCAGGCGTCACACTGCCTATCTATATGGATAACCACGCCACCAGCCCGCTTGACCCGCGAGTGCTGGAAGCGATGATGCCCTATTTCACTTCGAAGTTCGGCAATGCGGCCAGCCGCAACCACTCCTTTGGATGGGAAGCTGAAAAGGGCGTCGAAACGGCTCGCGAGCAGATTGCCAAGCTCATCGGCGCCACCGCCAAGGAGATCATCTTCACTTCCGGCGCTACCGAGAGCAACAACCTCGCCATCAAGGGCATTGCAGAAATGTACCGTGAGCGCGGCAACCACATCATCACCCAGGTCACTGAGCACAAGGCAGTGCTTGATACCTGCAAGCGCCTTGAAAAGTATGGCTACCGCGTCACCTATCTGCCGGTAAAGGCAGACGGGCTTATCGATATTGAAGACCTCAAGCGCGCCATCGACGACAAAACAATTCTCGTCACCATCATGGCCGCGAATAACGAAATTGGAGTGCTCCAGCCCATTCGCGAAATCGGCAAGCTCTGCCATGAGAAGGGTGTCATCTTCCACACAGATGCAGTGCAGATCGTGGGCAAGGTTCCCTTCAATGTCGTTGCAGACAATGTTGACGTGGCATCCATCTCCGGCCACAAAATCTACGGCCCCAAGGGCGTTGGTGCTCTCTATGTTCGTCGTCGCAACCCGCGCGTGCAAATTGCTGCGCAAATCGACGGCGGCGGCCACGAGCGCGGCATGCGTTCAGGCACATTGAACGTGCCCGGAATCGTCGGTCTCGGCAAGGCGTGCGAAATCGCCATGCAAGAAATGGATTCTGAAGCAGCCTACCTGCGCGGCCTGCGCGATCGGCTCAAGGCAAAATTTGAAGCAGAACTGGACTATGTTCACGTCAACGGCAACATGGAACATCGCTTGCCCGGCAACTTGAACATGAGTTTTGTCTATGTTGAAGGCGAGTCGCTATTGATGGGCATCAACGATGTCGCAGTCTCCAGCGGTTCGGCATGTACCTCGGCCACGCTTGAGCCATCGTATGTGCTCAAGGCGCTCGGACTAGGCGACGACGTGGCGCACAGCTCAATTCGGTTCGGCCTCGGACGCTTTAACACCCAGGCAGAAGTGGATTATGTAGCCGCCAAGGTAATTGAAATCGTCAAGCATCTGCGCCAGCTCTCACCGCTTTACGAGATGGTGCAGGAAGGCATCGACCTGAGCAAAATTGCATGGACGGCGCACTAGAGTTTTACGAGTCGGCGCGCACGGCTGCCGAATCAAACTGTTTGAACGCGGCTTCCCCCGCAGGAGGAGTGAACAACAATGGCATACAGCGACAAGGTAATCGATCACTACAATAACCCGCGAAACGTGGGTCAACTCGACAAGAGCTCAACCGAAGTCGGCACCGGCCTGGTCGGCGCGCCGGAGTGCGGCGACGTCATGCGCCTGCAGATCAAGGTCAACCCGGAAACGCAGGTCATTGAGGATGCCAAGTTCAAGACCTTCGGCTGCGGCTCCGCGATCGCAAGCTCGTCGCTGGCCACCGAGTGGATCAAGGGGCGCACCGTTGATGACGCGCTTGCCATCAAGAACACTGACATCGTTAAGGAATTGTCGCTGCCGCCAGTGAAAATTCACTGCTCGGTGCTGGCTGAAGACGCGATTCGCGCAGCCATCGGCGACTGGAAAAAGAAGAACGGCGTTGCGGAAACGGTGGAATCCACTTCAACTTCCGCTGCAGCAGCGCAAGCGCAATAAGCGGTTTCCCCTTTCCTGCGGGGGTGCGGTTCGCGCCGCGCCCCCTACTGCTAAGGTGAACCGATAGAGAGGCACATCATGGCGAACATGGTCTCAATTGAATCCAAGCCGGCTCAAGGCCTCTCCGCGGCGCAAGAGCAACCTGCCGCGCCTCAGGGGCAGACCAAGCAGGGCTTGACGGTGACGGATCGCGCGGTCAAGCGCATCCGCACGGCCATGGCCAAAGAAGGCGTTTCACCCACTGAGGGCGGATTGCGCCTGGGCGTAATGGGCGGCGGCTGCTCGGGACTCTCCTATTCCATCAAGTTCGATGCCCAGCCCCGCGAGCGTGACCGCATTTTCGAGTATGACGGCGTGCGCGTGTTTGTCGATCCCAAGTCGTTTCTCTATCTGCACGGCATGACGCTCGACTACGAAGAAACATTAATGCGGCAGGGATTCAACTTCATCAATCCGAACTCCTCGCGTTCCTGCGGCTGCGGTTCGTCGTTCTCTTAATCGCTTTGGAGTTCTGTCATGTTGAAAGTTCTTGATTCTGCAGTACCGGTAGCTTGCTGGTCGTGCTCTGTCGCGCACAATGAGTCCACGCTCTTCTGTCCGCATTGCAGCAAGATTCAGCCACCTCCAGGCGGAGATTATTTTTCCGTCTTCGGCCTGGAGCAGAGGCTCAATCTCGACCTCGCCGCGCTTGAACACGAGTTCCACCGCCTTAGCCGCAGAGTGCATCCTGATCGCTTCGCGCGCGCCGGTGACAATGAGCGCCAGTGGAGCCTTGCCGACACCGCCCTGCTCAACGACGCCTATCGCACCCTGAAAGATCCGCTGCGCCGCACCGAGTATCTTCTCAAACTTGAAGGCGCGGAAATCGGCGAAGAGCACAGTGGCAGAGACAAAAAGGATCCATCGCGCGCCCCCGCTGATCTGCTCGAAGAAGTTTTCGATCTCAACATGCAGCTTGAAGAAATGCGCATGGCCCGCAAAATGGGCGAGACCGATGCTGAACTGCAGGCCAGCCTCGAACAGGCAAAGATGAAATTCGACGTCCTTCTTGAAGACGTGGATGGCGAGCTGCGCCAGCAATGGACCGTGTGGGACGAGGGCGATGCCGCTACTCGCAAAAACGCGGAAAAAATCATGGTGGCCCTGCTCGACAGGCGCCGCTACTTAAGCAATCTCGTTCGCGACGTTACTGAAACCCTGGGAGCTGAATAGATAAGCATGGCGGAAGGACGCGTAGTCGGAATCGACCTCGGAACAACCAACTCTCTGGTCGCATATATGCAGGGTGACGCACCGGTGGTCATTCCCGGTGTCGACGGATCAAACCTGGTGCCGTCCGTGGTGGCGCTTGATCCCATGCCCGCCGATGGCGGCAGACCTACGGTCACCGTGGGCAACAGCGCACGCAAGGTGCTCATTGAACGGCCGGAGCGAGTCATCTACTCCGTCAAGCGACTCATGGGCCGCGGTCTTGAAGAAATTCAAAACGAACTCAAGATGTTTCCGTTCCGTCTCGCCGACGACGTTGAAGCTGGCGAAGTGCCGCGCATCCAACTTGGCGAACTGCGCTTTACGCCGCCGGAAATTTCCGCTTACATTCTGCGCCAGCTCAAGCGCAATGCGGAGCGCTTTTTCGGTGCGCCTGTAACGCAGGCCGTCATCACCGTTCCTGCTTATTTCAACGACGCGCAGCGCCAGGCTACCAAGGACGCAGGCCGCATGGCTGGCCTTGATGTTCTGCGCCTCGTCAATGAGCCAACAGCCGCCGCGCTTGCTTACGGACTCGATCGTGCCAAGGCAGGCACCATCGCCGTCTACGACCTCGGCGGCGGAACATTCGATATCTCCATCCTCAAGCTGCGCGACGGCATCTTTGAAGTGCAGTCCACCAACGGCGACACGCACCTTGGCGGCGACGACGTTGACAATCTGCTGCTGGCCATTGCGCTCGACGAAATTTTTTCTGAGCACGGCGTCGATCTGCGCACCAATCCGGGCGCGGTTCAGGCGCTGCGCAAAGCCGCTATTGAAGCCAAGATCAGCCTCTCCAGCGAACCGTCGGCCAGCTTCGATATCGAGCTTCCCAACGGCGATCGCTACCAGCGCGAAATTCCGCGCAACGTTTTCGAGTTGCTCATTGAGCCCGTCCTCGAGCGCACCGAAGGCCCGTGCAAACAGGCACTCGCCGATGCCGGCGTCACTCCTGAAGAGATTGACGAAGTCGTGCTCGTCGGCGGTTCCACGCGTATTCCCGCCGTGCGCAAACTCGTCGACGATCTCTTCCATCTCGCGGCGCGCGGCAAAAAGCCGCACATCGAGCTCAATCCCGACGAAGTTGTCGCTCTCGGCGCTGCCGTGCAAGCTGACATTCTCGCCGGCGTTTCCAAGTCCACTGAGGAGATGCTGCTGCTCGACGTAACACCGCTCTCGCTCGGCATTGAGGCACTCGGCGGCACCGTGGCGCGCATCATCCAGCGCAATTCCACTATTCCCGCATCGGCTACGGAGCACTTCACCACCGGCGTCGACGGCCAGACCAACGTGGCCATTCACGTGGTGCAAGGCGAGCGCGAACTCGCTGCCGACTGCCGTTCCCTTGCGCGCTTCGACCTCAAAGGCATTCCGCCCATGACCGCCGGCATGCCGCGCATTGAAGTGCGTTTCCTCATCGACGCCGATGGAATTTTGCAGGTTTCCGCGCGCGAGCAACGCAGCGGACTCGCTAATGACGTTGTCGTTACGCCGACCTATGGCCTCACTGACGAGCAGGTCGAAAGCATGATCCTCGACTCGTTCGATCACGCTGAAGAAGATTTCGCCAAGCGCCTGGTGATTGAAGCGCGGCTCGAGGCCGACTCTATCCTCACCAAGGTCGATGCCTCCAGGCAGAGCCCCGCGTGGTCCGCGCTCAGTGGCGAGGAACAGTCCGCAATCGCTGCCGCCGAACGCAATCTTGCTGAAGTCAAAGACGGGTCTGACATGAACGCCATCCGCAATGCCACCCTTGCACTCGATCAGGCAACGCATCGCCTTGCCGAGCTTATGATGGATGCGGCAGTTTCAAGCGCGCTGCGCGGCAAAACCATGAACGCAGCAGGCGAACAACTCAACGAATCGGTAACCGCGCCGCACCCCATGGCCGCAGCAGAATTCAAGTAGACCGGGATCTGCGCCGAAAAGGTACAAGCTATGAGTGAATCAACAGCAAACAAAAATATTCCGCCCGAAAAACTGGTGCGCGTCACCTTTGAGCCTGAAGGCAAAACCGTTGAATTCGAATACGGCACCATGCCGTACGATCACCACGGCAAGCCAATGTCCTTCCTCGACGTGGCCGAAAATCACGGCATCTTTCTTGACCATGCCTGTGGCGGATCATGCGCATGCACCACCTGCCACATCTGGGTCAAGCAAGGGGACGAAGGCATCAGCCCCGCTGAAGACGATGAACTCGACCGCCTCGACATGGCCGCCGATCAGCAGTTGAACTCGCGCCTCGGTTGCCAGGCAGTCATCACGCGCCCCGGCAACTACGTCGTCGAAATCCCCAAGTGGAATCGCAACTACACTTCAGAAGGCAAGCCCCTGGCCCTCGCCGAACAGAAATAAGGAGCCACCACCATGCCGCCAGAGATTCTGTGGACAGACGCTGAAGAAATCGGTATCCAACTGTCAGAGAAATTTCCTGACGTTGATCCCCTCGCTGTGCGCTTTACTGACCTTCATAAATACGTGACGGAGCTTTCGGGCTTTGCCGACGACCCAACCAAATCCAACGAGTCGCGCCTAGAAGCCATCCAGATGGCCTGGCATGAGGAATGGAAAGAACTGCACGGTTAAGGCTCAGTGCTTCTGCGCGCGCATGATCGCGGAGAAATCGCTCTCAGAAAGCATGGCCTCTACCGACGAAAACCCTCTCTCGTGGATGCCCAGTTCGATCGCCGCTTCCTCTGACAAATCAAAATCACGGCCCTTGATCCACGGTCCTCGATCGTTGATGCGCACTACAACGGAACGCCCCGTAGACATCACCGTTAATCTCACAAGGCTTCCAAGCGGAAGCGTCTTGTGCGCGGCCGTCAATTTGTGCAGATCGAACTTCTCGCCTGACGCCGTCATGCTGCCCTGAAACTCCTGCCCATACCACGACACAATCATCCGCGTCTTCACAAACGTAGGGAATGCAATTCGAGTGCGCTGCGGAATTCTTTCCAGCGAAGCTTGTCCGGGCGTGCTCAGAAACAACAGTCCAAGGCTCACGACGGTGATGGTTCTTTGTCCCGCTGTCATCGGCATAAGTTTTTCCTCCAGGATTCGCAATCGTGCTCGAAGTTCCTTTAACGTCGAAATGCGACAATCACCGAAAGCAACCCTTGCAACTCGGCATTTGCCCCGTTGGAAACTCAATCTTGATGGGCCCTGTAAGTGAACTGCGGGAAACCGTCGAACTTCCCGCGATGAGATCTGGTGGATTGAAGCCACGCTCAGCGATCTTCTAAGGATCAGGCAGGGAATCCCCAGGCACAATGCGGCTTTCGCTGCATTTGGCGGTAATTAGAAAGTGCTCATTTTGATAGAAATCAGTAACTAGGGACTCAGTTACTTTGGCCAGTCCGCGCCCGAGGCCGAAACATCGCGGGGGATCTAACTACTTTGAATTGAAAATCTAAGCAACACGTCGTAAGAAAAAGCTGAAAGCTGTTAGCTGAAAGCTGCCCCTCACTCCACATGCTGCGAGATCGACAGCAGATTCCCATCAGGGTCTTTGAACCACGCCACCTTGTCACCGTTGGGAAACGTACAGATCGCGCGCTCATCCTGGCCCATGTTTGGATAGATCTCGAACGTGACGTCCTTGCGCAACAGTCCCTCTTGCGCAACCAGAATGTCTTCCACTTCCCATCCAAGCACTGTGTGCTGTGCCGGCGTAAACTGCGGAGCTTTCGCAATGCGCAGCATCACTCCCTGCATATCGAACACTAGCGCAAATCCGTCATCGCGCACAAACTTGAGTCCAAGCGTGTCGCGATAAAACGTCAGCGCGGTTTCCGGATCCGAAGTCAACAGGAAAGTCACAACCCGAGTCATAACAGCCTCCTAGTTTCAACGACAGCTTACCCGCAATCAACAATCCAGGAAAGTAAATTCGAAGCGCCATCTTTCTAAAACGCAAAACGAGCGCTCTTTCCCTACCGATACCAAAATCCCACACAACTCAATGCGTGACCCTAAGCGACTGTTCTTACCCAAACACGCTATAGATCCGAGCCGAAGGCCAGCAGGCGGCCGTCGCAATCCTTAATCACAAACTCCCGGCACTTCCACGGCATGTCACCAAGCTGCCTCGCGAACTCCACTCCTTTGCTCGTGTACTCGGCGTAGAGCGCATCCGCATCATCGACGTAGATGTATGCATCCAGAAGTTCGTCCTCATATTTGTCTGCATTGGACGTGGGCGGTTCGGCGCAGCGCAAATGAATCGCGCACCGGTCGCGGGCCAGGAACGCGTAAACAGGTGGATCGTTCCAGGTGCCCAGACAGTCGAAGCCAAGCTGTTCCCGGTAATACGCAATTGTGCCAGGAATGTCGTTTGTGAAGAAGAGCGGCACGATCTGACGAATCATTGCCGCAGTGTATCGCCTAAGCCTTGCCGAGTCACGTTCAGCGTAGTCAAGGAACTGTTTTTATTTTTCAATCCCCAACAAAGAAGCTCAGAACCGCTCGCCCATCTCGCCCCACCCAAACGCCGCCTCAAAATGCACAAACTCCTTAGGCTGTCCGGGTACTAGGTAAACACTGATCACATCGAACCGCACCTGCGGCGGAACATCCATGGGCAATTGCCGCACATACTGCCGAGCCAGCCGCCGCATCATCTTGCGCTTGTGCGTGTCCACTGCAGCTTCCGCGGGCGTCATATCATGCGCTGTTCGCGACTTCACTTCCACAATGCAAAGCAGCTCTCCCTGCCACGCAATCAGGTCGAGATCGCCGGGCTGGTGCCCTGGCGACCATCGCCGCGCAACCACCGTATAACCCTTGCGCCGCAAAAAGAAATACGCGGCATCCTCACCTTGCAAACCCGTAGCCAGGTGCGCGGGCTGTAAGCCACGGCGGCCTGCCATCCGGTCCAGGCCAGCAAGCCCTCGTTCAACACCGTGCAACGCAATTCTCGATACCCAGTTCATCGCAGCCATTGTCGCCGCCAGCACCAATCCATGCAAATGACCGTAGTCACACACGCAAAAGGGCCGGCAAGCTTGCGCCTGCCGGCCTATTCAATCCAAACAAGACGATTGTTGGCAGCTTATGCGGTCGTTACTTCCAACAACTCCTGCTCATGTTCCTTCTCCACAATCGTCAACGCCTCTTCAAGGATGTCGAGTGCAACCGTCGCCTCTTCTTCCTTCACAATCAGCGGAGGTGAAAGCCGCAGCGACGTCTCACCGCAGCCGAGCAGCATCAGGCCGCGCTTGAATGTCAGCGTCTCGACCTTGTTGCGCAAGGCGGCAGCAGGCTCGCGTGTCGCCTTGTCCTTCACCAGCTCAATGCCGATCATCAGGCCGCGCCCGCGCACATCGCCCACCAGCGGATGCGTCTTCTTCCAGCCATTCAGCCGTTCAAGCATCAGTCCGCCCACGCGTGCTGCATTGGCCATCGCTTCGCGCTCAATAATGTCCATCGTCGCGATCGCTGCCGCAATTGAAACCGGATTGCCGCCGAAAGTTGAAGCATGTGAACCCGGCACCCAGTCCATTACCTCGGCCTTTGTCATGCAGATGCCCAGTGGCATTCCGCTTGCAATGCCCTTGGCAATGCACACCATGTCGGGCTCAACGCCAGAGTGCTCAACCGCCCACCATTTGCCCGTGCGTCCTGCGCCGCATTGGACTTCATCCACAACCAGCAGAATTCCGTGCCGCGTGCAGATCTCGCGCAGCTCGCGCATAAAGTTGTCGGGCGCAACCACGTACCCGCCTTCACCCTGAATAGGCTCAATGAATACCGCTGCCACTTCTTCAGGAGGCAGAATCGTCTTGAACAGCTTCTCTTCGATGTAGCGCGCGCAGCCCAGGCTGAAGGCTTCTTCATCCTGTGGCCCGCCCGTGCATCCGCGATATGTGTACGGATAACGCACGTGCGTTACGCCGGGAACCATAGGCGAGAAGCGCCGCTTCTGTTGCGGCTTTGATCCGGTAAGCGACAGTGCGCCCATGGTGCGCCCATGGAACGCTCCGAAGAACGAAATCACCTGCTGCCGTCCGGTGTGATAACGCGCCAGCTTCAGCGCGCACTCAATCGCTTCCGCACCGCTGTTGCCATAGAAGAACTTGTGCGGCCCCTTCATGGGAGCCACAGCAGACAAACGTTCCGCCAGATCGGTCAGCGGCTCATTGTAAAAATCAGTTCCAGAAATGTGCAACAGCTCCGCAGCCTGCTTCTGAATCGCCGCCACAACTTCAGGGTGGCAGTGGCCAGTGGAGTTCACGGCAATGCCGGCGGCAAAATCCAGAAACTCGTTGCCATCCACGTCGGTAATGCGAATGCCGCGGCCGCTCTTGGCAACCAGCGGATACGAACGCGTGTAGCTTGGCGAAATCAGCCGCGTATCTGCTTCAACCGCGGCCTTTGCCTTGGGGCCTGGCAAACTACAAACCAGCTTCGGACCAAATTGCTCGTGTAATTCTTTTCTGGTCATGGGACCATCTCCTCGGACTGTTTCGTGTGGTGTCGCCGCATTAAACCACGGCCACCCATCCCGGCACGCGGGATCATTGAGTTGCAACTCGCCTGCTTGCACCAGAAACTTAAGGCGAGACAAGACGGAGGAGGATCTTCGGCGGCGGTACTTCTAGTCTCCGCCGAAGAGACTAGGTCGCGTGCGGATGGGGAGCACGCGCAGGTGATTCCGCGGGCAAATGCAGCGCGCGCGAGACCGCGACCAGCGCTTTAACGCCGGTACAAGCAGCAACTCGTGCTCTGCGCAGTTATGCATTTTTTCGCCCCGCTACTCAAGAAGGATACCACGCGATTGATTGCATTCCAACGCAACTAACCCGCACGGGATAGGATGGAATCATCCCCATGGGCACCCCAAAAAACCAGCCCGGCCGCACTGAAACCAATGGGCAATTGGGACTTAAGTCAGCGCGCAATATGGCCGCCGGCACAACCTCCATCGTGCTGGCGTTTCTCAGCGTCTACTTTTTCTGGGGATCCACCTATACGGCCATTCGCATTGGCGCTGCGGAAATGCCGGCCCTGCTCCTCGCCGGACTCCGCTTCTTCATCGCCGGCATCATCCTGCTCGCCTGGTGTCGCTGGCGCCGCCTCAAAATAACCTTCCCCGCCCGCACCATGTTCATGCTTGGCGCTATTAGCCTGCTGCTGCTCTTCCTTGGCAACGTGGGATTGGTCATCGCAGAAAAGACAGTGCCCAGCGGTCTGTCTTCACTCGGCTTTGCAGTCATGCCGCTCTACGTCGCGCTCATTGAGCTTTTTCTGCCTCACGGAGAATCGCTGCCACCGCGCGGATGGCTAGGCCTGCTCATCGGCTTCGTAGGGCTTGCCGCATTGCTGTGGCCCTCGCTGCACAACGCCCTCGTCGGCAATCGCGAACTGCTGTTCGCGCTCATGGCGCTGCTTGGTGGAGCATTCGCATGGGCCATCGGAAGCTTGCTCTCACGACATGCGCGCTTGCAGGTTAACAGCTTCGTCGCCGCATCGTGGCAGATGATCATCGCCGGCTGTTTTGATCTGCTGCTCGGAACCGTGCTCGGCAACTGGCAGCAATTCCATCTCAACCGCGCCGCCGTCGGGTCGCTTGCGTACCTCATCACCGGTGGCTCGCTGCTTGGCTATACAGGCTTCGTCTATCTCATCGAACATGTGCCCGTGGCCAAGGTCATGTCCTACACCTACGTCAATCCGGTGGTTGCGGTGCTGCTGGGCATGTTCCTGCTGCACGAGCGCCCAGAGCCCTCGGAATTCGTCGGCATGGCTGCGATTTTGTTCGCCGTATTTCTTCTAACCACCGCGCAGATCAAGGCCAAGGCCGACCCGCCGCCCATCGAAGAGCTGGAGCAGATGCCCGCGGAATGAAGTTGATCGAAAACCTTACTTCAGCGTCAGCACAGACAGCGCAGATAGTATTCCCGCCAGCGAAAACACCATCCCGAAATACCAGTACAGCCGATTGCGCGTCAGCAGCGTCACCGACGTAATCACCAATCCGATTTCAAGCAGCGCCTCGGCCAGGTCAAAGCGGTCGGCGCGAGCCTCAGCTTCTTCCACTCTCTTTTCGAGACCCTCGGCCTTGTCCTGCTCTTCCTTCAACTCGTCGTTCCACTTTTCCTGGTGGCTCGCATAGCCTTTGGCAATCTTCGCGGCTGCATCTTTGTCTGCGATCGTCACCACGCCCAGCAGGTCATTCGCCAACCCGGTGTTGTATGAGCGGATCTTCTTCGCCTGGTACTCGTTCCACTGGTCGGTGGCCTTGTTTTGGAACAGCACCGCCTCAGTGTGCGTGCGATGCCCAAGCACCGTGGTCACGGCAACCAGCACCGCCAGCACGCTCATCGTAAAAGCAACGGGACGCAGTGCACCGTCATGCGACCCATGCTCCGCGTGTTCCTGCAACTCACTAGCTTCATTCGCTTCCATAAACTGATCATCTCCTGGGAATTGTCGCTCGAACTCTGGGTGCCCCATCCTTCTCGTGGATTTATCGCGAGAAGGGTGGGATAGCAAGCCATTCATCCCATCACGAACAAGCTAACAGCTAGAGGCTAGAAGCTAGTAGCTGGAAGCTGTACTTCACTTCCGTTTCCAGCGCACGCCGTCTTTCGAGTCTTCAATGACGATGCCTTTTTCCGCCAGCTCGTTGCGAATCGCATCGGCACGTGCAAAATTGCGCTGCTTCTTGGCCAGTGTGCGCTCGGCCACCAGCGCTTCAATCGCTTCATCGGTCAGCCCCTGCCGCGCCAGCAGTTCCGGAGCAACCTCGCTCAGCCGCCCCGCTTGCTCCGCCCACTCAATAGCCTTGCGCGTCGCCTCAGCATCGCCATCCTCAAGCACATCGAACACCGCATCGAACGCCGCCAGCACGTCAAGAATCGCATCGCGGTCGCCGGCAAAAAGCTGTCCCTGATCGATTGCGGTATTCGCAGTCCTGATCAATTCAAAAATTGCCGCGCGCGCTTCCGCAGTGTTCAGGTCGTTTGCCAGCGCGGCCATGTAATCGGCCTTGGCCTTACTGGCCGCATCCTGCAGTGCAGCGTTCGTGCCCGCTTCAACCTTCGCTTCCATCATTCGCTGCTTGAACGTCCGCAACCGATCGATTGCGCTCGTCGCATCCACCAGCCCGTCGAACGTAAAGTTCAACTGGTGGCGATAGGGAACTGAGATCAGCGCCATGCGAATGGCAGAAGCTTTATAACCCTTCAACAACAAATCTCTGAGCGTGTAAAAATTGCCTTCGCTCTTTGACATCTTGCGCCCGTCCACCAGCAGAAAGCGCACATGCATCCAGTGGCGCGAAAATGTTTGGTGCGTCGCCGTCTCGCTCTGCGCAATCTCGTTCTCGTGGTGCGGAAACATCAGGTCTTCGCCGCCCGCATGAAGATCCAGGCTCGGGCCCAGGTACTCCATCGCCATTGCCGAACACTCAAGGTGCCAGCCCGGCCGCCCATTACCAATCGGCGTCTCCCATGACGTCTCACCCGGCTTTACCGCCTTCCAAAGCGCAAAGTCGCGGGCCGAGTCCTTCTCATACTCATCCAGATCCACGCGCGCGCCGTCTTCCATGCCGCTCAGGTCCTTCTTGCTCAGCTTGCCGTAATCCTTGAATGCCGACAGCCGAAAATACCAGCTCCCGTCTTCCGTCTGATACGCCGCACCTTCTTTGGCAAGCTTCTCGACCAGCTCAACCATCAATGGAATATGTTCGGTGGCGCGCGCAATTTGCTCTGGCCGCTCCACGTGCAGGGCCTCCAGATCTTCAAGAAACGCCACCTCAAAGGGAGCCGAATATTCGCGAATTGAAATACCCTTCGCCGCCGCGTTGCGAATAATCTTGTCGTCCACGTCCGTAATGTTCATTACGTGGCGAACATGCGTGCCCATCAAAAGCAAAGAGCGCCGCAGAATGTCCACTGCAAGAAAAGTGCGGAAGTTGCCAATGTGGCCGTAATCGTAAACGGTCGGCCCGCACGCATACATGCGCAGAGCTTTGCCGTCAGAAGGGACAAGCGGTTCAACCTGCCCTGAAAGGGTATTGAAAAGACGTAATGTCATCGATGGCTGGTCTTGCTCGGTCATGGGAAGGCTTTGGAATCGCCGTATAATCAGGCCTTTTCGATTGTAACAAGCAGGCTGCCCAAATACCTCCTCGCGGTATGATCGCCAGAAGGGTAAAACAGCACGCCCTCGCTCCGCCACGAACCGGGCTGAAGGCTCATAGCTGATAGCTTGAGGATCGCCAAATGGCACTCAATTACTTCGTTGTTGACGTATTCACCGACACACCGCTCAAAGGCAATCCGCTCGCCGTCGTGTTTGACACCGCCGGCCTCAGCACAGAGAAAATGCAATCCATTGCGCGCGAGTTCAACCTCTCTGAGACCACCTTCGTTGAGCGCCGTGCTGCCGCTGGCGAGCAAGCTGAAGGCATCCGCGTCCGCATCTTCACCACGCTTGAAGAGCTCAATTTCGCCGGCCATCCCACTCTTGGCACCGCAAGCGTTCTTAAAATGCAGGCCCCTGAAACCATCATCGACAACACCATTACGCTTGCGCTCAATGTCGGTTCCGTTCCTGTGCGGTTCAGCGGCGCCGGCCTGCATGGCGAAATGACGCAGCGCGATCCCGAGTTCGGCGTCGAGCTTGACCGTGCCGCCGTAGCCCAGCTCATCGGCCTGTCGGCGGACGACCTCGATCCCGCGCTAACACCGCAAGTCGTCTCCACTGGAACAGCCTTCGCAATCGTTGCTCTGCGCTCAACCCAGGCGCTCAGCCGCCTGTGCGTCGATCAGCAAGCAGCAACGCCGTGGCTGCGCGAGCGCGGCGCGCGCTGGTTTTACGTGCTCGCGCCAAACGACGCAGAAGCCGCATGGCGCGCGCGTATGCAGTTTTATGGCGGAGAAGATCCTGCCACCGGTTCAGCTGCGGGATGCGCCATCAGCTATCTTGTCGCCCACAACGCCGTCGCCTCAGGCGCGCAGATTCATCTTCAGCAAGGTGTCGAAATGGGAAGACCAAGCGATCTTTTCCTGAGTGCGAAAAACATTTCGGCGAAGGTAACAGATGTGCGCGTCGGAGGCAGCACCGTTTCTGTGGCAATGGGACACATTTTCCAGCCGTGATGCAGACGCTTTCAACAGGAATTCAACATGGCAAGTAACTGCGATTGTTAACGCTAGCTTAATTTGCCTTGTTACAGGTTTGTTTTCATTCCAGCTTTCGCTTCACTTTCTCTCTTTTCACAAACTACCAACGAACGTATCTTCCCATTCATAGCAAAGCCCAACCGAACGTTGCTCTCGGATTGCAGCTCAGGCTTGAAGTTTGGTTTTTTTGATTGCGAAGGAAGACTTGCCTGGTGCGGATCCTATGCCGGTTGTATCCTTGTGCACTTGTCTGCGTTTTTGGCGCAAGACATAATCGCACAAGATAACCACCGTGCACTGATCCCCCTACGAACGCAGCTTCCATCGCGCTAACGGGTCCCGACAAATACCACAGTCATTTGCCGCCGCTTTGTGTGCGCAGAGGATTCGTGTTGCCGGCGAAGCTGAATTGAACCAGTGAACGGATGAAGGAGCGGATTCCACGCCATGCGGCCTAAAAAGATAATTCTCTGCGTTAACGACAATGAACAGGAACTCTCGATCATGAGTTTCATGCTGAACACAAACGGATACCGCGTGGTGCCCGCTACAAATGGGCAAGAAGCAATTGAGCTCTTCAGTGGAATGCAGGTGGACCTGGTGCTGGCCGACTACACCATGCCGCAGATGAATGGCAATCAGCTGGTCAACCGCCTCAAACAGATTGCCTCTCACGTCCCGATGATTCTGCTGGGTGACATGCAGGCGATGGGTGGCCAAATGCACATGGCCGATGCGCTGATTGCCAAAAAGCAATGCACGACCCAGGAACTTCTTGAACGCATCAAGATCATGAGCGCGCGCAAACGCGGACCCAGAAAGGGCACCATGCGCCAGGCGCCTGTTACCGAACTGGCCGCCGCCTCCTGAAGTTGGCATCCGCGCCGGGAAGATAGAAATCGCACTTCAACAACGGCTGATTTTCCCGGGGCTCCTGCGTGCTATCCTCTCCCATATCATCGCTAAGCTTGGCTGTTTCCCCCTCGGGATAGTACCGCCATTCTTCCTACCCTGATTACCTGCTTGACGATGGCGCGTGGGTGTCGTCATACTCCCCAATTGTGCCGAGTCTGGCGTTATCATTTCGCTGCCAGCGGCAGTAGGCATTTATGGACTTGATAGTTCTTCGTCTTCTTTTCGTTGCCCTTCTTGCTGGTGTCTGTTATTTCCTCCACCCTTTCGGGGTCGAGAACGGTTGGATTGGCGCAATCGCCGGAGCCCTCGCGGCCGGTGCCGTCATCGTTTTTGAACTGCGTGTGCGCGCGCTCAGCCTTCGCCGCCTCATCGGCGCGGTCACCGGGTCGGTGCTGGGAATCTTCGGCGCCGCCCTGTTCTGCCTGGTTCTGCGCTCGGCTCCCCTTCCCAACTCCACCTCCGCGGTGCTGCAGATCTTTGTTCTGCTGCTCATGACCTACGTGGGCCTGCTGGTGGGCGCCAGCAAGGGCGACCTGCTCAACCCGGCCGCCCTCGGCACCATCTTCGCTGCCGACCGGCCTTCCCGGCGCAGCGCCAAAGTGCTCGATACCTCCGTCATCATCGACGGCCGCATTGCCGACATTGCTGAAGCCGGCTTCATGGATGGCATGATCGTAGTGCCCGAATTTGTGCTGCGCGAATTGCAGACCGTCGCCGACTCCACTGACTCGTCCAAGCGACAGCGCGGCCGTCGCGGCCTCGACATGCTGCAGCGTATGCAGTCCAATGCGGCCATCCAGGTCCAGATCGTGCCGGACGATTTCCCGTCCATCCGCGAAGTCGATCTCAAGCTGCTTGAACTGGCCAAGAAGTGGGAAGCCAAGGTTGTCACTAACGACTTCAACCTCAACAAGGTTGCTCACCTGCACCACGTCGAAGTATTGAACATCAACGACCTGGCCAATGCGCTCAAGCCGGTGGTTCTGCCCGGCGAGCGCATGAACATTCTGGTGCTTAAAGAAGGCAAGGAGTACAACCAGGGCGTCGGCTATCTTGACGACGGCACCATGGTCGTTGTCGATCACGCGCGCAAGCTCATCGGCAAAAGCATCGACATCGCCGTCACCAGCGTGCTGCAAACTGCCAGCGGCAAAATGATCTTCGGCAAGCTCGACGAAAACGGCAAAGGCGAAGTGGCGTGAACCATCCCGAACACGCGCCCAATGTGCTCTTCGATCCTGTAGTGGAGTGCTCGTGCCCCAGCAACTGCCCGCGTCATGGCAATTGCCAGGAGTGCCGCAACTTCCACGCAACAGCAAAACGTCCGCGTCCACCCTACTGCAAACACCAGCCAAAGCAAAGCCTGCTCAAGCGCATCTTCAGCGTTTAAGGCCGGGTGCCCCAGGTCCCTCGCTTTTGGGGACCTGGGACAGCACGCAAGAGTGACCAGCGTGCGATATCTTTGACTTTTGACCCCGGGGCTCGCTCACGACCTCTTCCACATTGCAAACGCCTTTTGCATGCGTGGATCGGTAAAGAGTTTCACGCAAACCTCGCGCTCGACCGGCCCAGCCACCACGCAATGCAGGTCGGTCCGCCGCGCCACTTCCTTCGCCGCGATCGTAATCTGCGAGACGAACCGGGAAGCGTCGGCAATCGTGGCGCCGAAGACCAGCCGGTCCAGGCCTGACCAGAGAGCGCAGGCCATGCACATCGCACACGGCTCGCACGTCGTATACAGCGTGTAGCCCTTGAGCGATCCCGTGGCCAGCTTGGCGCATGCCAGTCGAATCGTCAGGGTTTCGGCATGCGCGCTGGGATCGTGGTCGGGACCTACGCGGTTCACCGCGCGCATCAACCGCTCACCGGTAGCCGTGCTCACAATGTCTGCGCCGAACGGGACCGGATGATCCGTGCTCAGCGTCTCTGCGGTGAAGGCGGCCACCGATCGCATCCGCTCGCGGTCAATCGCGCTCACGAAATCTGCCGCCAACGCGGGTGTAGCCAGAATCCCTGGGCTGAAGGACGCCGCGCCAGCCTGCGCCAGAAAACTCCGCCGATTTACCTTCATGCGCTCTTCTCGATAGCGGCCATGCAAAAATCATACCGCCGTGGCATTTCCTAATGGGAGACGACGGGCTCGCCAGTGACGAATCACTGACGTCAAGCCGACATCTCATTACAGAAATGGAGTTTCTAACACGGCGAACGCCGACTCGAAACGAGCCGGAAACGATCGGATCAGCTTGGGGGCCTTTGTTGCGAGCATTTCCAGAGGCTATTATTAGGGTTTCATGAAGCGTTCACTTGCGAGGATCGATCCAAAGTGCGCGAAGTGCTAGCAGGTGCCGATTGGGAATCACGGTCGGTCGGGCAATCCAAATCTGAACTCCAAGGACGAGCAAGATAGCAAAAGGTCAAACCGGAAGTCAGCAAGCTGTTATTTCCAAGCAGGCATTTGCTCGCGCCCAGCTTGGACAGTCTTTCGCGGAACATGACCTAATTCGCCAGAACTCGAAGCTCTTCGTTGAAACTCCCGCGATTAGGGCAGCGAACGACCTCGATGGAGGCAAGACTTTCTTCGTCGGAAGACGAGGCACCGGCAAGACCGCGATCACATACTATCTCAAGAATAAGTACCCCAAGAACACAGTTCTGCTCATTCCTAAGCTCCTGTCTTCCGCGGACGCATTCGTCTCATTCGGTTGGGATGAACGACTCAAGCAGAAGCCATTCAACACTCTGGTTTCTGGATTCGTGCGCGCCATCCTCGATGAGGTCGTGCTCGAATGGAAGAAACAGGGGCTCTTTACGTTCCGTGCTGCAGACGGAAGCGAAATTACACGAGAGCGAAATGTCA
>Ga0265325_10000564_pt1 | contig 26947 bp, 23 predicted proteins | sample 41420metaG_FD_202090 | JGI IMG/M metagenome (GOLD analysis project Ga0265325, IMG submission 202090) | Rhizosphere microbial communities from Carex aquatilis grown in University of Washington, Seatle, WA, United States - 4-14-20 metaG | ecosystem: Host-associated > Plants > Roots > Rhizosphere... | reverse complement strand
CTAGCGCCGGGACACGCCGAGCCGATGCCTGCATGGGAGCCCGAAGTCGTCGTCGACGCCGACCTGGCGGGCCGCCTGATCGGCCGGTTCGACGAGCTGCGCGTCGAGTCGCTGGAGCTGCTCTCGGAGGGCTGGGACCGCACCGTCTGGCTCGTCAACGGGTACTGGGCGTTCGGCTTTCCGCGCCGCGCGGTCGTCGTGCCGGGACTGGAGCGCGAGATCGCGTTGCTGCCGCGCCTCGCGCCGCTGTTGCCGCTCGCGATTCCCCGGCCGGCGTTCGTCGGTAGTCCGAGCGACGACTATCCATGGCCGTTCTTCGGGAGCGCGTTCCTGCACGGGCAGGAGCTCTGCGACGCCGCACTCGACGACTCCGCCCGCGCCGGCGTCGCAGTCGAGCTCGCCGGCTTCCTGCGCCGTCTCCACGGCGCCGAGGTCGCCGAGGCCCTGCCCGCCACCGCGCTCCCGCTCGACTCGAACCGGCGGGCGGACATGGCGCACCGCGTGCCGAGGACGCGGGACGCGCTCGCCGAGCTCGAGCGGCTCGGGCTCTGGCGCGCGCCCGACCCGCTCGCCGCCCTGCTCGACGAGGCGGAGCGCGTGCCGCCTTCGACGCGGCTCGCGGTCGTGCACGGCGACCTTCACTTCCGCCATCTGCTCGTCGACGGCGGTCGCGCGAGCGCGGTGATCGACTGGGTCGACCTGTCGCGCTCCGATCCGGCGGTCGACCTGCAGCTCTTCTGGAGCTTCGTCCCGGCCGGGGGCCGGCAGGCGTTTCTCGCCGCCTACGGGCCGGTCGCAGACGATCAGCTCGTCCGCGCCCGGATCGTCGCCCTCTCGCTCTGTGCCCAGCTCGCGCTCTACGGCCGTGACGAAGATCGCCCGACCGTCGCGCGCGAGGCGATCGCCGGCCTCGAACGCGCCGTCAGCAGCTAGCAGGCGGGTCGTCCGCGGTACCCTCCCAGCGTGATCTTCCGGCAGATCACCCACGACGACCTCGGCTGCGCCTCGTACCTGATCGGCGACGAGAAGGCGGGCGTGGCGGCGGTCGTCGACCCGCGCTTCGACATCGACGTGTACCTCGAGCTCGCCGACTACCTCGGCGTGCGCATCGAGCACATCCTCGAGACCCACAACCACGCCGACCACGTCTCCGGCCACGGCCGGCTCGCGGCGGCGACGGGCGCGGCGATCCACGTGCACCGCGAGGCCGCGCCCGACTACGAGCACGAGCCGTTCGACGACGGCTGGGAGCTCGAGCTCGGGACGCTGAAGGTGCGCGCGCTGCACACGCCGGGGCACCGTCCGGAGCACACGGCGTTCGCGCTCGTCGACACCGCCCGCTCCGACCGGCCCTGGGCGGTGCTGACCGGCGACACGCTGTTCGTCAACGACGTCGCCCGGCCCGACCTCGCCGTGGAGAAGTCGGAGGGCGCGCGCGGGATCTTCCGCTCCCTGAACGCGAAGCTGCTGCCGCTCCCGGACGAGTGCGAGATCTGGCCCGGGCACCTGGGCGGCTCGATGTGCGGCGGCCCCGGCATGGACATGAAGATCTCCTCGACGATCGGCTTCGAGAAGGCGAACAACCCGACGCTGTCGATCGCCGACGAGGACGACTTCGTCGCCGACGCGCTCGCGAAGCTCGGCCCGCAGCCTCCGAACTTTCATGCCATCGTCGCGCTGAACACGGGCCCCCTCCGGTCCGGCGACGCCGCCGTCGCGGCGCTCTCGCCGCACCAGGTCGAGGAGCGCCGCGCCGCCGGTGCGCTCTTCGTCGACCTGCGCAGCGACCGGGAGTTCGACGAGGCGCACGTACCCGGGGCGATCTGGATCGGGCTTGCCCGCCCCGGCTTCGGCACGAAGATCGCCTGGCTGGCCCGGCCCGGTCAGCCGCTCGTCCTGGTCGGCCGCGACGACGAGGACGGACGGCGCGCGGCGCGGCTCGCGGGCGCGGTCGGCGTGCACGCCGTCGCGGGCTTCCTCCAGGGCGGGATGACGAGCTGGGGGGAGCGGGCGGTCGAGCGGATCGAGCGTCTCCCCGCCTCGGAGCTGCCGGCGCGTCTCGAGTCGGGTCCGCCCGTGCAGCTCCTCGACGTCCGCGAGCTGCAGGAGTGGGAGTCCGGACACGTGCCCGGCTCGACGTGCGTGCCGTGGCACGACCTCGTCGAGTCCCCGGCAGGGATCGACCGGGACCGCCCCGTCGCGGTCATCTGCACCACCGGCCCGCGCGCGGCGACCGCGGGCGGTCTCCTCGCACGGCAGGGGTTCCGCGAGGTGATCCACGTCGCCGAGGGCGGCGTCCGCACCTGGGTCGAGCTCGGGCTGCCGCTCGAGCGCTAGAACTGCCGGCCGGTACTCGTGACGGTTTTCGGTTAGCCGGCTTCGGCTTCCAGGGGTAGCTCGCCGGTCTCGACGAAATACGCGTACAGGATCTGGCGCCGCTTCGCGACGCCGAGCCTTCGCCTGATCTCGTCGGTATGCGCTTTCGCGGTCCGCGGCGAGATGCCGAGCGCAGCTGCAACCTCGAGGTTGGAGTGGCCGCGCGCGAGGTGTGAGATGACCTGCCGTTGGCGCGGCGTGAGCGAGACCATTTCGGCGCCGACACTACGGAGATTCCGGAAACAGGAGCGCCATCCGGCGGAAACGGGGTGGAAACTTGGGGCAACGGGTCGGTTGGCAGGCGGTCGGCGCCGCGCTAGCCTCGGCCTACGTCTGGTCAGCTGGAATTCCGGATCCTCGGGCCGCTCGACGTCGTGCGGGAGGGGCGGCCGCTCCCTCTCGGCGGTCGTGGCCAGCGCGCGCTGCTCGCGCTCCTGCTTCTGCATGCCAACCGCGTGGTCACCCGCAGCCGCGTGATCGAGGCGCTCTGGAAGGCCCCGCCCAAGACGGCCGACAAGATCGTCCGCATCTACGTGTCGCGCCTGCAGAAGCTCGTCGGCCCCGGGGTGATCGACTCCGGCGTCGACGGCTACGTGCTTCGTGCGAGCCCGGACTCCCTCGACGCCGCGCGTTTCGAGCGGCTGCTCGAGGAGTCGCAGCGCGCCGGGCCGGCCGCGGCCGCGGCGCTCCTGCGCGACGCGCTCGCGCTCTGGCGCGGGCCCGCCCTCGGCGAGCTCGCCTACGAGGATTTCGCGCGCGCCGAAACCGAGCGCCTGGAGGAGGCGCGGCTGGCCGCGCTCGAGCAGCGCCTCGCCGCCGACCTCGAGGTCGGTCGAGCCGCCCGCGTGATCGGCGACCTCGAGGCGCTCGTCGCCGCCGAGCCGCTGCGGGAGCGTCCCTGTGCGCTGCTGATGCTCGCGCTCTACCGGTCGGGCCGGCAGGTGGAGGCGCTCGAGGCGTACAAGCGCACGCGCACGGTCTTCATCGAGGCGCTCGGGATCGAGCCGGGCCCGGAGCTCAAGCGGCTCGAGCGCGCGATCCTCGAGCAGGATCCGTCGCTCGAGCTGGCCGGAGGCCAGGCTGCGCAGCCGCTGGCGGCGCCGTCGACGCCGCTGCTCGGACGGGAGCGCGAGCTCGAGCGTGCGGTGGCGCTGCTGCGGCGGCCCGACGTGCGCCTGCTGACCCTGACCGGGACGGGCGGCGTCGGGAAGACCCGCCTCGCGCTCGAGGTCGGCCGCAGCCTCGCCGGAGACTTCGCCGACGGCGTCCACGTCGTCTCGCTCGGCCCGGTCGCCGATCCCCTGTTCGTCCTGCCGACGATCGCACAGACGCTCGGCGTCCTCCCGATGGCGGGCTCGGCCACCTCCGCGCTGCGGCTCCACCTGCGCGAGCGCTCGCTGCTGCTCGTGCTCGACAACTTCGAGCACGTGATCGCCGCTGCACCCGAGCTGACCGACCTGCTCGCGACGGCGCCCGGACTGAAGCTGCTGGTGACGAGCACGACCGCCCTGCATCTCTACAGCGAGCGAGAGCTGGCCGTGCCGCCGCTCGAGCTGCCGGAGAAGAGCGCCGATCACGATCCTGCCGCGCTGCTCGCCGTGCCTGCGGTCGCGCTCTTCGTCCTGCGCGCCCAGGCCGTGAAGGACGAGTTCGCCCTCGACGTGCGGTCGGCGCCGATCGTGGCGGAGATCTGCCGCAAGTTGGAGGGGCTTCCGCTGGCGATCGAACTGGCGGCCGCGAGAACGAAGCTGCTGCCGGTCCAGGCGATGCTCGAGCGGCTCGAGCATCGGCTCGAGCTGCTCGGTGGAGGCGCCCGCGACCTGCCGCCCCGTCAGAGAACGCTCCGCGCGACGATCGACTGGAGCTACGGCCTGCTCGGCCCTGAGGAGCAGCGCTTCTTCGCGCGGATCGGCGTGTTCGCGGGCGGCGGCTCGATCGAGGCGATTGCGGCAGTGTGCGGCGGCGGCGAAGGGCTGATCGACACGCTCGCTTCGCTCGTCGACAAGAGCCTCCTCCGCTCGGCCCTCGACGAGCCGCGCTTCTCGATGCTCGAGACGCTGCGCGAGTACGCGCTCGAGCGGCTCGACAGGAGCGACGACGCCGAGGAGCTTCGACGCCGCCATGCCGAGTACTTCGCCTCGCTCGCAGAGCGGGCCGAGCCCGAGCTCGTCGGGCCGCGGCAGGCCGAGTGGTACGAGCGGCTCGAGGCCGATCACGACAACTTCGGCGCGGCGCTCGCGTACGGCCTCGCCGCGGACGGCACGACGACCGCGCTGCGGCTCGCGGCCGCGCTCACGCGGTTCTGGCACGTGCGAGGTCATGCGGGAGAGGGGCGCCGCTGGCTCGTCGCCGCGCTCGGCCAGGCCGGTGAGCAGCCCCCGGCGTTACGCGCGAAGGCCCTGGTGAGGGAGACCATCCTCGTCCTGCGCCAGGAGCGCAGCACGCACGCGCGGCCGCTGCTCGAGGAGGCGATGGAGCTGTACGCCGCCCTTCCCGACGCGGAAGGCATCGCGCTGACCACGCTCACGCTCGTCCATGTGCTGTCCGCCGAGGGAGACGTCCACGGCGCACTGGCCGCGGGCGAGCGCGCGGCCGACCTCTATCGAGAGCTCGGCGACAGGCGGGGCTTCGCCGTCGCGCTCAACAATCTCGGCAACACCCGGCTCCTGCTCGGAGACTACGCGAGGGCGGCTGCAGACTGCACGGAGGCTGCCGAGCTGAGCAGGGAGATCGGCGACTGGCAGGCGGCCGCCGCCAACTTGCTCAACGCGGCGTGGGCTCTGCTCGAGCTGGGGCACGACTCGGAGGCCGTCGCGAAGCTCCTGCAGAGCATCGCGATCGCGCGCGAGGTCGGGTTCAAGGAGCAGCTGAGCTACGCCTTCGAGGCCTTCGCCGCCCTGGCCTCGCGACGCGGCGAGCACGAGCGTGCCGGACGGTTGCTGGGAGCAGCCGACGCCCTGCGCGAGGCCCTCGGACTCGTGATCGACTCCCCCGAGCTCGCCACCCACGATCGTGTTGCGTCCGCGATCGGCGAGGCGCTCGGCGACCGGGCGTTCGCGGCGGCCTGGGCGCAAGGGCGATCGCTCGGCCTGGAGGAGGCGCTGGAGTACGCCCTCGACGGGGCGCCCGGCGCGTTAGGGTCTCCCGTGGCTGCGATCGACGCCGGCCCAGCGTGAGCAGCGTCGAGACCGTCCGGGGGCCCGTCGAACTCGAGCAGCTCGGGCCGACGCTCATGCACGAGCACGTGTTCGTCGTCGACCCGGAGGCGATCCAGAACTACGGCCACCTCTGGGGCGCGGGCTACTGGGACGAGGACGTGCGCGTCGCCGACGCGATCGCGACGGACTCCCGGCGCTCGAGACGCTGACGAAGGCGGGCGTCGATCCGAGGCGCATCGTGATCGCGCACGCGGGCGACAGCAACGATCTCGACTACCTGCGTGCGATCGCCGACACCGGCGCGAGCCTCGGCTGCGACCGCTTCAACATCGCGCACTTCAACCCCGACGCGAACCGCATCGAGACGCTTGCAGCGCTCGCCGCGGGGGGCTACACCAACCGGGTGCATCTCGGCCACGATGCCGCCTGCTTCTACGACTTCATGGTCGAGAACCCGCTGTTCGCCGGGGCGCACCCCGACTACCTGCACATCTCGAAGAACGTCGTGCCGGCGCTGCTCGCAGCCGGCGTGACGCCGGCACAGATCGACGAGATGCTCGTCGCCAACCCACGCCGGTTCTTCGGACCGCTAGACGGTTGACGCCAGGTCGGCCATGCCCTGCGCGAGCGTCCGGCCTTCGTAGCCCAGCCCGCGTTGAGCCCGAGGGTGGGGAAGGACAGGTAGAGCAGCTTCCCGGTCATGCCGGGCGAGGCGCCCGCCGAGGAACCCCGTCGCACCGGTGACGAAGACCCGCACCCGGCGAGCGTAACGTCAGCCGTGCGCGGCTGCGCAGAGCCCCTGGTCGAGCACCGCCACGAGCCGCGCATAGGTCTCGTCGAGGTCGAGCGGGATGCGGAAGCCCTCGCCGGCTTCGAGTGAGACGAACCCGTGGAGGGCGGCGCGGACGATGCGGGCGGCGTGTACGCCGTCCTCGCCCTCGAGGCCGTAGCCGCGCAGGACGGCCAGGATCACCTCGACCAGCTGGGCCGCGGCCGCGGCGGCCTCCGGATCTTCGAGGTCAGTGGCGCGCTGCGTGGCGGCGTACGTGCCGGGATGCTCGCGCGCGTAGGCGCGGTACACGCCGGCGGCCGCGACGAGCGCGTCGCCGCCGGCCCGGCCGGCCACCGCCGTCTGCAGCGCCGCGGCCAGCTCCCGCGCTCCGCGCGTGGCGAGGCGGCTGCGCAGGTCGTGCAGGCCGCCGACGTGGGTGTAGAGCGACGGCGCGCGGACGCCGAGGCGGCCGGCGAGCCGCGCGAGCGTGACGGCTTCCAGTCCCTCCGCGTCCGCCAGCGCCGCGGCCGCCGTGACGACCGCCTCGGGGTCGAGTCCGGCGCGGGGCATCAGCGGCCCGCCCGGGCGATCGCCCGGTCCATCGCCGCGGCGGGGTCGCGGTGGGCGGGACCGTGGCCGACGGCGAGGACGGCCGGGTCGAGCGCGCGCACTGCGCGGGCCGAGGCGAGATCCTGCGCCTTGTCCCAGGTCGCCGTCGCGGCGAGCGGAAAGCGCGGGTAGAGGTGGTTGGAGACGGCGACGCTGCCGTAGGCGGTGAACACGTCGCCGGCGATCAGCGAGCGGTCGCGCCGGTCGAGAAACGAGACGTGGCCCGGCGTGTGGCCGGGGCTCGCGACCACCTCGAGGCTGCCGACGGTGTCGCCGGCCGAGAGCCGGACGTCGGGCACGGTCCGGATCTTCGGCCAGCTGCCGGGGAGCTTGCCCTCGACGACCTGCTCGCCCGCGTGGATGCGTGCGTCGAGCTCGGGCATGAGCACCTCGACCGAGTCGCCGAGGCGCTCCCTGAGCGCGTCGAGCCCGCCGACGTGGTCGCCGTGGCCGTGGGTGAGGGCGATCCGGCGGATCGGGCCGCCGGCCTGCTCTGCGGCGGCGATCAGGTCGCGGGCGGCGCCGCCGCCCATGGTGGTGTCCACGAGCGTGAAGCCGTCCTCCTCGCGGACGAGGAACGCGTTGACGAAGTGCAGGCGGGTGAGCTGGATCAGGTTGGGGGTGACGACGGTGGTCTTCAAGGCGACTCCCAGGCTAGGCGATTACTACGATACGTAGGAATATACCTACGATAGATAGGATTCGTCAAGCTGGGCGTGAGCGCCGATGAGTTTCGGCGCTCATGTCCGTCTGAGGGGAAACGGTCGAGCCGAAAAGAGGGAGGGGACATGGACGCCACCCGGCCAGCACGGTGGACGAAGATCGAGGGAGCGGATCCTGGACGGCTCGGCCGTCTTGCACATTTCATCGCCCGGCACCGCTGGGCCGTGATCGGCGTCTGGATCGTGCTCACGCTGTTCGGCGGAGTCGCCGCCGGAAAGCTCTCGCAGCGGTGGTACCAGAGCTTCTCGATTCCCGGCAAGCCGGCGTACGAGGCGAGCCAGCGCGCGCTGAAGGCGTTCGGCGTCGGCGTGCGCCCGCCGAACGTCGTGGTGTTCCATACCGCCGGCGACGCGACCAGGAGCGCTGCGATCGCGCAGGCGATGCAGCGGGCGGCGCGCACGATGCCGGGCTCGCTGACGAGCTCCTACTTCTCGACGCACAACCTCATGTACGTCTCGCACGACCGGCACACGACCTTCCTCGAGGTCTACCCGCCGGGCACGCCGAAGTTCGACACGAAGAGCGGCGCGACGCGGATGCGCGCGGCCGCCGCCGCCGGGCTTCCGGCCGGCGTCACCGTCCAGGTGACCGGCCACGATCCGCTGGAGGAAGCGAGCACGCACGGCACGAGCGGCGGCTCGAGCGTCTTCCTCGAAGCGGTGGTCGGCGGTCTCGGCGCGCTCGTGATCCTGCTGTTCGTGTTCGGGACGCTGCCGGCCGTGCTGATGCCGATCGTCGTCGCCGTGGCGGCGATCCTCAACACGTTCACGCTCGTGTGGGCCCTGACGTACCTCACGAACGTGTCGATCATCGTCCAGTTCCTGATCGCGCTCGTCGGGCTCGGCGTGAGCATCGACTACGCGCTGCTGATGATCTTCCGCTTCCGCGACGAGCTGCGGGAAGGGAACGACGTCGAGTCGGCACTCGTCGAGACGATGACGCATGCGGGGCGCTCGGTGATCGTCTCCGGGTCGACCGTCGCGGTCGGGCTGCTGTCGATGATCGTGCTGCCGCTGCCGTTCATCCGCTCGATCGGGATCGGCGGCATGCTCATTCCCGCGGTGTCGGTGGTGGCGGCGATCACGCTGCTGCCGGCGCTGCTCGCCGTGCTCGGCGAGCGCATCAACAGCGTGCGCGTGATGCCGCGCCGTCTGGTCGACCACGGGCATCCGGAGGACGGGGCCTGGGGGCGCTGGGCGCGGCTCGTGCTGCGCCGGCCCGTGCCGGTGGCGATCGTCGGCCTGACCGTCGTCGCGGTCCTCGCCGGCCTGGGGACGCAGCTGAACCCGAACGAGTCGCAGCTGAAGAACTTCCCCGGCACCGGCACCGCGATCGCGGGACGGCAGCTGCTCGCGTCCGCCGGGATCAGCCCGGGCGTGATGAAGCCGCTCGACGTGCTCGTCGAGCAGGGCGGCGACCCGCAGGCGATCGCGGCGAAGCTCCGCACCGTGCCGGGGGTGATCGGCGCAACCGCACCGGCGTCGTGGCACCGCGGCTCCGACTCGCTCGTCGAGGCCTTCCCGGCGATCGACGGATCCGCACCCGGGATCCAGGGGGTCGTCAACCGCGCCGACGCGGCGCTGAAGGGCAGTGACGGCACGCTCACGGGTGTCGCTGCGACCGACCGCGACTTCGTGCACGCGATCTACGGCAACTTCCCCTACGTGCTCGCGTTCGTCGTGATCCTGACGCTGATCCTGCTCACGCGAGCCTTCCGCTCGGTCGTGCTGGCGGTCAAGGCGGCCGTTCTGAACCTCGTCTCGCTCGCGGCCGCGTTCGGGATCGTCGTTTTCGTCTTCCAGGAGGGCCACGGCTCGTCGCTCTGGAACATCACGGCGACGCAGGCAATCACGGCGTGGATCCCGCTGATGATCTTCGCCTTCCTGTTCGGCCTCTCGATGGACTACGAGGTCTTCATGCTCACGCGCATGCGCGAGGCCTACGACGAGACCGGCTCGACCGAGCGGGCGATCGAGCTCGGGCTGGCGCGCACGGGCAAGCTCGTCACGAGCGCGGCGCTGATCCTCATGTTCGCGTTCCTCGTGCTCTCGTCGAGTCCGGGCTTCGAGATCAAGGAGTTCGCAATCGGGCTCGCAGCGGGGATCATCTTCGACGCGACGGTGATCCGCGCACTGCTCGTGCCGGCGCTGATGCGCCTGCTCGGCAACGCGAACTGGTGGATGCCCGCATGGACGCGAACCGTCCTCCGCGTCAGCCACCCCGAGCCGGTGCCCGACGTCGTGACCGAGAGCGCCTAGGGTTTGTGCGGAGGCTTCCGGCGCGCTAGCGTGCACTCGTGGACGCCGACCGGGCAGTCGAGCTTCTCAAGGCCGAGCGCGAGCGGATCGAGCGCGTGCTCGCCCGGCTCGGGCATCAGGACGACGGCGAGCCCGCGGACGAGTTCGACCCGGCCAATCTCGCCTCGGATCTCTACCAGGACGAGTTCGACGAGAGCCTGGCCGAGGACCTGCGCCGCCAGCTCGACGCGGTCGACCGAGCCGAGGCGCGCCTCGCCGCCGGCACCTACGGTCTCTCGATCGAGAGCGGGCAGCCGATTCCCGACGAACGTCTCGAGGCGCTTCCCACCGCCGAGCTGACCGCAGAAGAGGAGCGCGCCGCCACCGAGCGGTGAGACACGCGGAACTGCGTTGCTCTTCGTGCGGCGCCTCGTTCACCACCCGGTCAGACCACTAGTTCGGTCAGCCGGCGCCGGCAACCACCTGCAATGCGGCTTTCCGCTCGCTCTCGTCGACCATCACCCGTGCGCCGCCCGAGAACTCGAACGGGTAGGCGCCACCGGCGTCGTCGGTCGCGAGCCACGCGGTGATCCCTGCGGCTGCGAGCAGGCTTTGAACCACTTCCGCCTGTGCTCGCGTCGCGAACGTGCCGATCGAGATCTGCGCTGCCACGTCGTAAGGCTAACCCGAGGCGGGCACGGACGCCCGGCCGATAGTCCCGACGCCCGTATACCCGTCGGCCCCCGCTGACTTCAGCGCGTGCTGGGCGGCACCTGCGTCGGTGATGAGCACGTTGACCATTCGCGAGCGCAGGACCGCGGTGATGGCGCTGTGCTTCTCGCGACCTCCGGCGACCGCGACGACGGTCGGCATGTTCTCGAGTTGTGTCGGCAGCACGCCGATGCGGCGCGCGTCGATGCCGTCCGGGCTGAGCAGGGTTCCGTCCGTTGCGATCATGAGTCCGCAGACATCGGCGACGACTCCGCGCTTCAGGAACGCGTCTGCCTCACTGCGCTCGAACGTGTCCATGAGGCGCGACGAGGGCGGTTCCCAGGAGCCGATGCCGGCTATCGCGATCGTGACGGAGTCGATCGTGCGCAGGGTCTTTGCGATCATCGGATCGTGCCGCAGCGATTCCGCTGCTGCGGAGGTGGTCACGATCAGCGGTGCGATGAGGGCCAGCCCTTCCGCGCCGGTGCGTAGCGCGAGCCGTCTGACGAGGTCGACGCCGCTCGTCGCCGATTCGAGGGACGCCATCCCGCCTACAAGCTGGACGACCTGCCGTGCCCGGAGTGGGGGGAGTTGGTCGACGATCGAGTCGAGCACACGCCCCCACGAGATCCCGACGATGTCGGTGGGTGAGATCAGCGCGGCGAGGCCGGCTGCCGCGACCTCGGCGACCGCGTCTCGAACCGAGTCGCTCGGGCCGTCGAGGCCGGCGACGACGAGCGCCCTTCTGAGCCCGTAGGCGCGTTCGAGGGCGGCGCTGAGCATGAAGTCCGTGTTCGTGCGGTTCGAGATCTCGATCCGAACGATCCCGTTCGCACGGGCCCAGTCGACGAGCCGGGCGGCCGTGAAGCGGGAGATCCCGAGCTCCGCCGCGACCTCCTTCATCGTCAACCGGTCGACGAGGTGGCGCTTCGCGGCGTAGGCAGCCTGGGTGGAGCGGAACGGGTCTTCGGCCCGATCGCGCACCGTATTTTTCCCCCTTGACGTCGAGCTCACGGGTGGAGTACCAGTATAAGGGTGATCATATGCGCAATATACTCGCTCATATGAGCGATCTTCGACGGCGGTGAAATCGTGGTCCAGTCGCTCCTAGTCGATCCGAACGAGGTCCGAAAGAGCTGCGAGCTCCGGATCGAGCCGATCCCGGTCGACCGCTACGAGACCTCGCTCGCGGACGAGCGGACCCGGTACGGCGATGCGCGCCTCCGCGCGGTGCTCCGGACCATGCTCGTCCATCGCGAGCTCGAGGCGATGCTGAGCGCGATCAAACGGGGCGAGGAATACCACGGTCTCGCGTACAACTACCGCGGACCGGCTCACCTCTCGATCGGGCAGGAGGCGGCTGCCGCCGGCCAGGCGCTTGCGTTGACGCTGGACGACCACACCTTCGGCAGTCATCGCAGTCACGGAGAGATCGTCGCGCGCGGAATGGAGGCGGTCGACGCGGGTGCGGGGCCCGAGCTCGACGAGCTGGCTGCGTTCGACGGATACGACCGCGTCGCCGCGGCTTTCCTGGCCAACCTCGGGATCGACGAGCCCGTGGAGCAGACGCGCGCGCTCTTCGTCTACCGGCTGGTCGCGGAGATCTTCGGGCGGGCGACCGGCTTCAACCGCGGAGTCGGTGGCAGCATGCATGCGTTCTTCCCACCGTTTGGGATCTACCCGAACAACGCAATCGTCGGCGGCGCAGCGACGATCGCAACCGGCGCGGCGCTCTTCAAGCGCGTGCAGCAGCGCCCCGGAATCGCCGTCGCGAACATCGGCGACGGCTCGACCGGGTGCGGCACGGTCTGGGAGGCGATGAACTTCGCCTCGATGGGCCAGTTCCGCACGCTCTTCGACGAGAAGCATCGCGGCGGCCTGCCCCTCCTCTTCTTCTTCGTCAACAACTTCTACGCGATGGGCGGCCAGCCGATCGGCGAGACGATGGGCTACGACCGCCTCGCCCGCATCGGCGCCGGCGTCAACGCCGAGAACATGCACGCCGAGACGATCGACGGAACCAACCCGCTCGCGGTCGCGGACGCGGTCGCCCGGGCGAAGGAGCTGCTTCTCGCGGGCGAGGGGCCGGTACTGCTCGATTGCCAGTGCTACCGCTTCAGCGGCCACTCCCCGAGCGACGCGTCCTCCTACCGCACGCGCGACGAGATCGCGCTCTGGGAGACACTCGACCCGGTGCCGCGCTTCCGCGACGAGCTGCTCGCAGCCGGCGTCCTCGATCCGGCCGATGCAGAGCAACTCGAGCAGTCGGCGGTCGACCTGGTGCTCGAGGCCACCCGCCTCGCGATCGACGAGGACCTCTCGCCCCGCCCATCCGTCTCCGAGATCGAGCGGATGACCTTCAGCGACGGCGACGGCGGCGCCGGCCCCGTACCGCCGGGCGAGACTCTCGTCCCGCTCGAGGAGACCGCCCGCTGGCAGCAGGTGAGCGAGCGTCCGCGAGACGCGATCCAGCTGCGCGAGGCGCTCTACGAGGCGATCGCCGAACGCGCGGCGAACGACGGTCGGCTCGTCATCTACGGTGAGGAGAACCGGGACTGGGGAGGCGCATTCGGGGTCTATCGCGGCCTGACCGAGCTGCTGCCGTACCACCGCCTGTTCAACTCGCCGATCTCCGAGGCGGCGATCGTCGGCACCGCCGTCGGCTATGCGATGGAAGGCGGCCGAGCCCTGGTCGAGCTGATGTACGCGGACTTCATGGGCCGCGCCGGCGACGAGATCTTCAACCAGCTTGCAAAGTGGACGGCGATGTCGGGCGGCTCCCTTCGCCTCCCGGTTGTGCTGCGCGTCTCCGTCGGCAGCGCCTACGGCGCCCAGCACTCGCAGGACTGGACGTCGCTAGTCGCCCACATCCCCGGCCTGAAGGTCGTCTACCCGGTCACGCCCTACGACGCCAAGGGGCTGATGACCGCAGCGCTCGCCCAGGACGACCCGGTCGTCTTCTTCGAGAGCCAGCGGCTCTACTCCGTTACCGAACGCTTCCACTCCGGCGGCGTGCCACGTGATCCTGTCAGCGTTCGCATCGGCGAGCCGCACGTCGTGCGCAGCGGCGCGGACGTCACCCTGCTGACGATCGGGCCGACCCTGTACCGGGCGCTCGACGCAGCGACCGAGCTGGCCGACCGCCACGGCATCGAGGCGGAGGTGATCGACGCGCGATCGCTCGTGCCGCTCGAGCTCGAGCAGATCGTCGCCTCGGTCCAGAAGACGGGCAGGCTGCTCGTCGCATCGGACGCGACCAAGCGTGGCAGCTACGCGAACACGATTGCAGCGGAGATCCAGCTGGCCGCCTTCGACTACCTCGACGCCCCAGTCGTCGTCGTCGGCAGCCGCGACTGCATCACACCGGCCGCCGAGCTCGAGGACGACTACTTCCCGAGCGCGCAGAGCATCCTCGACGAGCTCCACCGTTCGGTTGTGCGCTTGCCCGGCCGGCCGGAGTGAGAGCACCGTGGCAATAGAGCTGAAGCTCCCCCGTCTCGGTCAGGGAATGGAGTTCGGCACGATCGTCCGCTGGCTGCGCTCCGAGGGAGACCACGTCGAGCGCGGCGAACCGCTCTATGAGGTCGACACCGACAAGGTGAGCCAGGAGGTCGAGGCAGACGTCTCTGGAGTGCTGCTCAAGATCAACGTGCCTCGGGGAGAAGTCGCCGTTGGCCGAACAGTCGCCTACATCGGCCAGGAGGGAGAGTCCGTTCCGGACGACGCACCTGAGCCGGCGGGTGAGATCCCACACATTGCGGTCGCTCCCTCGCCCCTCGCGCCCCAACGACCCTCGGGGCGCGAGGGGCGGGTGAGTGCCTCTCCGCGTGCGCGCCGAATCGCCGGCGAGCGCGGGCTCGACATCGCCGCGGTAACGGGCAGCGGGCCGGGAGGGCGTATCGTCGCCGGCGACCTCGACCAGGCTGCTGTGACGGTTCGCGAGCCGTCGCAGGTGGGGCCCTCGAGCGCTCGCACGCAGGTCGAGGCGCGCCCGCTGACCACCATCCGCCGCACCATCGCTCGCCGCCTCACAGAGGCCTGGCAGGTTCCGGCCTTCCAGCTCTCGCGATCGATCGACATGGCGTCTGCGCAAGCGCTGCTGGCCCGGAGGCATGAGCTCGAGCCGGACGTCCACGCGACGCTGACGGATCTGCTCGCGAAGGTCTGCGCGGTCGCGCTGATGCGCCACCCGGACGTCAATGTCGAGTACACCGAGGATGCGCTGCTCGTGCATCCGGAGGCGGACGTCGGGATCGCCGTCGCGACGCAGCGCGGTCTCGTCGTTCCGGTGATCAGGCAAGCCGACCGGCGGACGCTCGCCGAGATAGCGGCAGTCCGTGCCGCCCTCGTCGAGCGCGCACGTGCCGCAACGCTCGAGGCCGCCGATCTCGAGGGTGGGAGCTTCACGATCTCCAACCTCGGCATGTTCGCCGTCGAGCAGTTCACCGCCGTGCTCAACCCGCCCCAGGCGATGATCCTCGCCGTCGGCGCCACTCAGGATCGAGTCGTCGCCGTCGACGGCAACCCCGCCGTCCGGCCCATGATGACCGTCGTTCTCACTGTCGACCATCGCGCGGTGGACGGCGCGGAGGCGGCGGCGTTCCTCCAGACGGTCACAAAGGTCCTGCAGGAGCCGGGGCTTGCACTCTGAGCCGGCGATCCCCTCAGAGATGCGGGCGCTCGTGCTCCGTGGAACCGGGTTCGAGCACCTCCGGATCGAACAGGTGCCGACTCCTCGACCCGGTCCATGCCAGATGCTCGCGCGCGTGGACGCCGCCGGGATCTGCACGTCGCTGATCAAGCTCGTCGAGCAAGGGCCGGCGCACGAGCTCCTCCATGGCTGGGACCCGGCCCGGTGGCCGCTGATCCTCGGCGACGAGGGCTCGGTCACGCTGGTCGAGGTCGACGAGCAGCTGCAAGATTGCTACGCCGTCGGCGAGCGCTTCGTGATCCAGCCCGCCGTCGACCATGCCCCGGTCAATCATCGCGAGCGCTACCTCAACGGCGCAGAGAGCGTGCGCAAGGTCGCGGTCGGCTACACGCTCGCCGGCCACCTCGCCGAGTACGTCCTGGTCACCGAGGAGGTTCTCGGTGCCGGCTGTCTGATCCCGATCCCCGACCCGGCGCTTCCGTTCGCACATGCCGCGATGGCGGAGCCGATCTCGTGCGTGATCTCCGCGCAGGACCACCACGTTCACCTCGGCCAGGAGACAGGCCGAGCTGCGCGATCGGTCAGGAGAGGGCTCAAGGCGGGCGGGGTGACGGTTGTGATGGGCGCCGGCGCGATGGGCCGCATGCACGTCGATCTCGCATTCGCGTACCGACCGGATGCAATCATCGTCACCGATCCGATCCCCGAACGGCTGGCGCGTGTGAGGGGTCTCTTCGACGAGCGCTCCGGCCGGCTCGGGATCGCCCTGCGGACTGTCCCGGCGTCGGCGATGCGCGAAACGGTCGATGCGTTCTCCGGCGGCCGGGGCGCAGACGACGTGATCATCGCGGTCGCGTCGCCCGAGGCGATCGAGAGTGGACTCTGTCTGGTCGGGCGCGGGGGCGTCGTCAACCTCTTCGGCGGCCTCAAGCAGGCGGAGTCGCACGTTCCGATCGACACCTCCGTTGTCCATTATCGGGAGATCAACATCACCGGCTCGAGCGGCGGCTCGCCGTGGGACGTCGCGCACGCTCTCGAGCTGACCGCTGCCGGCGAGATCGATCCCGCCCTGCACATCACCCGCATCGGCGATCTGAGCCACGCCACGAGATTCCTCGAGCTCGTCAAGGCACGCGAGATCGACGGCAAGGCGGTCGTCTACCCGCACCGGCGCAGCGACGAGATCCTCGCCGTCGACTCGTGGGCCGCCGAGGACGAGCGCGCCTACCTCGACGTCTCTCCGTCGGAGTAGCTGCGGTGCGTGCCGGCCGCCGTACGTTCGTCGGCTTCGGCTTCGGCCCGATCCAGACCGGGCTCTTCCTCTCCGAAGCGTTCGCCTCCGGCACCTTCGCCACGCTGGTCGTCGCCGAAGTGGTCCCCGAGTTGGTCGCCGCCGTCGGCGAGGCGGGAGGACGATTCTCGGTCAACATCGCTCACCACGACCGAGTGGAGCCGGTCGAGATCGGCCCGGTCGAGATCGTCGACCCGGCCACCGACGCGGGTCGACAGCTGCTCGTGGAAGCGATAGCGCAGGCGGACGAGCTGGCGACCGCACTGCCGAGCGTCGACTTCTACAGCTCGGGGATGCCGGGGAGCGTCCACCGGCTGCTCGCTGCCGGCCTTCGCGAGAAGGCGCGACGAGAGGGCCCACCGGCCGTGCTCTATGCGGGCGAGAACCACAACCACGCGGCGGAGATCCTCGAGGCGCACGTTCTTGGAGAAGTGCCCGCCGGCGAGCGCGCGGCTGTCGCCGCCAGGGTTCGCTTCCTGAACACGGTGATCGGGAAGATGAGCCGGCTCGTCGTCGACCCGGACGACGTGCGCGAGTACGGATTGACGCCGTTGACACCCGGCCCCCGGCCCGCGGTGCTCGTCGAGTCGTTCAACCGGATCCTCATCTCGAGGATCCGGTTCGACGCAGGCTTCGTCCGCGGCATCACCGCCTTCGAGGAGAAGGAGGACTTGCTTCCCTTCGAGGAGGCCAAGCTGTACGGCCACAACGCGACGCACGCGCTCGGCGGGTACCTCGGAGCTCTTGCAGGCATTCGCCAGATGGCGGACCTTCCGGCGGTGCCCGGCCTCGTGGCCCTGATGCGGGCTGCCTTCGTCGAGGAGTCGGGAGCGGCGCTCATCCGCAGACACCGTGGCGTCGACCCGCTCTTCACACCCGCGGGGTACACCGCGTACGCGGACGATCTCCTCGAGCGGATGACCAACCCGTACCTGCGCGACACGATCGACCGCGTCACGCGCGACACCGACCGGAAGCTGGGATGGAGCGACCGCTTCATCGGCACCATGCGGCTCGCACTCGAGAACGACGTCGACCCACGCCGGTATGCGCTCGGGGCCGCGGCCGCGCTGGTGACGCTCGACCCGCCCCTTCTCGACGGACACGGTGCGGTCGAGGCGGTCCTGCGCCCGCTCTGGAGCGACGCACCGGACGACGACCGGGCGATCATCGAACGGATCGCGACCGGACTCGACGCACTGAGAGCCTGGGTCGGCTCCGGCTTCGATCCTCGGAGGCTGGAGATCGGCTAGAACGAACACCGACGACGGAGGGTTACCCCGACATGCCTGATGCCGAGACCACATACCGCTTCTCGATCGGCCCCTGGAACATCAGTGAGGGCCGTGACCCGTACGGGCCGGAAACCCGCCCGGCAAAGGACCTCGCCTGGAAGGTCGAGCAGTTCAAGGCCGCGGGTTTCGACGCCGTGATGTTCCACGACGACGACGTCGTCTCCGACATCGACACGAAGTCGGGCAAAGAGGTGCTCGAAACGGCAAAGGCCGTCAGGAAGCTCGTCGACGACGCGGGGATGGCCGTGGAGTTCATCGCGCCGCGGCTCTGGTTCAGTCCGATGACCGTCGACGGCGGCTACACGAGCAACGACCGGAAGGCTCGAACGTACGCGATCGACCGCTCCCGCCAGGCAATCGACATTGCCGATGCGATGGGCTGCAGCCTCATCGTCCTGTGGCTAGCCCGCGAGGGGACGTATCTCCGAGAGGCGAAGCGCTATCACCGTTCAGTCGAGTACCTGGTCGAGGCAGTCGACGCGATGCTCGCCCACCACCCGACGATCCGGATCGCCATCGAGCCGAAACCGAACGAGCCCGTCGACATTGCATACCTGCCGACGATCGGTCACGCGCTCGCGTTCTCGCACCTGACGAGCGATCCGACCCGAGTCGGAGGTCTCGTCGAGACGGCGCACTGCATCCTCGCCGGACTCGACCCCGCGGACGAGCTCGCCTTCGCGTTCGAGACGGGCAAGCTCTGGTCGGTGCACCTCAACGACCAGAACGGTCTCAAGTTCGACCAGGACAAGCCCTTCGCAAGCGTGAACCTTCGCAGCGCCTTCGACCAGGTGCGTGTGCTGGAGCAGTACGGGTACGGCTCCGCCGGAGAGTACGTCGGCCTCGACGTGCACTCGTTCCGGACGACGACGGTCGAGCACGGCGTCGATCACCTGATCAACAGCAGGAAGACGTTTCTCCGGCTTCTGGAGAAGGTTCGTACCTATGACGAGGCCGCGGCTCAGGTCCTCATTGACGCAAGCGACTACCAGGCTCTCGACCAGATGGTGATCGACCACCTGCTGGCTTGAGCTAGTTCCTTCCTTCCGTCGCCAGCGATGCGTAGGGCTCCTCGCCTGCCATGTCGACGATCTCGTAGCCCGTGTCCGTGCCGATCGCCGGGCCGATCACGATCTGCACGACGGCGGGCTCGTCCCCGACGGTGATCGACGCGTGCACGACGCCGCCCTCGATGAAGACGGAGTCGCCCGGCCCGAGGATCTCGGACTCCGTCTCGATGAACTGCTCGAGCCGGCCGGAGCGCACGATGATCATCTCGTCCTGCCCCGGGTGCTTGTGGAAGTCGTGCCGCTGCCCCGGCCAGATGGAGGCGTCCATCACGACGAAGCGCTTCGCGCCGGTGTTGCCCGGCCCGCACCGCCAGCCGATCACACCCCAGTCGAACGTGTCCTCGCGGACGTCGCCGCCCTTCACGAACATGCTCATGATCCCACTCCCGTCTCGATGCCGAATCCGATTGCCTTGAAGCGGCGCATGTTCTCTGTCATCGCGGTCTCGGTCGGCAGCCGCTCCATCGACGAGGCGCCGAAGAAGCCGACCACCCCGTCGGTGCGCGAGAGCACGTACTCCGCGTCGCCCGGTTCGGAGATCGGTCCGCCGTGGCAGAGGCAGAGCACCTCCGGGTTCACCTTGACCGCCGCGTCGTGCATTGCCTGGACGAGCTCGACGGATTCGTCGAGCGTCTTCGCCGTCTCCGCGCCGATCGCGCCGCCGGTCGTCAGTCCCATGTGGGGAACGATCACGTCCGCGCCGGCCTCCGCCATCGCCCGCGCGTCCTCGACGTCGAAGACGTACGGGCAGGTCAGCAGGTCGAGCTCGTGCGCCTCCCGGATCATCTCGACCTCGAGGCCGAAGCCCATCCCCGTCTCCTCGAGATTCTGCCGGAACGTTCCGTCGATCAGGCCGACGGTGGGGAAGTTCTGCACGCCCGAGAAGCCCAGCTCCTTCAGCTGACGCAGGAAGACCGGCATCAGCCGGAACGGATCGGTGCCGCAGACGCCGGCGAGCACCGGCGTCCCCCGCACGATCGGGAGCACCTCGGCCGCCATCTCGACGACGATCGCGTTCGCGTCGCCGTACGGGAGCAAACCGGCGAGCGAGCCACGCCCGGCCATCCGGTAGCGGCCGGAGTTGTAGATGATGATCAGGTCGCAGCCGCCGGCCTCGGCGCACTTCGCCGACAGTCCGGTTCCCGCGCCGGCGCCGATGATCGGCCTGCCGGCGTCGGCCTGCGCGCGGAGCTTCGTGAGCGCCTGGTTGCGCGTCATGTTGCCTTCCTCTCATTGTCCGGCTCTCGCACGAGCTCGTGCAGCCGGTTCGCCATCGCCTCAGCGAAGGCCGGGTCGTTGATGTCCAGGTCGAGCTCGTGCACCTCGACCGCGTCCGACAGGGTCTCGCGCAGTCCCTCGCGCAACGCCTCGTCCGCGGCGGGATCGTGAAACGGCCCGCCTTCCACCGCGATCATCGAGACGCCGCGCAGCGGCACGAACAGGGCAACCGGGCCCCGTGCCGCCGAGAGCTTGCGTCCGATCGTGCGCCCGAGCTCGCGGCACTCGTCCGGAGTCGTACGCATCAGCGTGACCGTCGGGTTGTGCTCGTAGAGGTTTCGGCTCCGGAACCGCTCCGGCACCGTGTCCGGCGGGCCGAAGTTGACCATGTCGAGCGCGCCGAGCGAGACCACCTGCGGCAGTCCCAGCTCGCCGGCCGCCTCGAGGCGCTCCGGCCCCGCAGATAGGACACCGCCGACGAGCTCGTCGGCGAGCTCGGTGGTGGTGGCGTCGAGCACGCCGACGAAGTACCCGCCGCGGGCGAGCGCCTCCATCGACTGGCCGCCGGTGCCTGTCGCGTGGAAGACCAACACCTCGTAGCCGAGCTCCTCGAGCCGCTCGCGGGCATGGGTGACGCACGGCGTCGTGACGCCGAACATCGTCGCCCCGATCAGCGGCCGCGCCTCAGCGCGCGCCGGAACCTCCACCTGCGCCATGGCGGCGATCGCCGCCGCGGCGTTCGCGAGGATCCGCTCGGAGATCGCGTTGATTCCGGCGATGTCGACGACCGAGTACATCATCGCGATGTCGACGGCGCCGACGTACGGGCGCGTGTCGCCCGACGCCATCGTCGAGACCATCAGCTTCGGGACGCCGACCGGAAGCGCCCGCATCGCCTGCGTCGCGATCGAGGTGCCGCCGGAGCCGCCGACGGCGAGGATTCCCTGCAGCCGCCCCTCCTCGTGGAGACGGCGCACGACGGCCTCCGCGCCGCGGGCCATCGTCTCGACCGCCTCTCCCCGGTCGGTGAGGGCGGAGAGCTCGGCTCCTGCGGCCGCGGCAACCTCGGCGGCGCCGACGTCCGGCTCGACGAGCGGGGCGCCGCCGCTGCCGACGTCGACGAGCATCACGTCGACGCCGTGCGCGTGTAGCTGCCCGCGCAAGAACTCGTACTCGCTGCCCTTCGTGTCGAGCGTGCCGAGCAGTACTACGGTCGCCATCGTCCCTCGCTTCTCGATTTCGATGCCGGGATGCGCGCTGCAATGACCCTCAGGCCGCGACGGTGGCAGCACATCGGCGGCCGCCCCGAGCGCCGCTGCGCCGAACTACCGATGAGTCTCATCGGCCACCGCGGTGCTTGGTCAGCGTCTGGCGCGGGCCTCGGCGACGATCGCGCGGGTTCCTTGCGTGGATGGGTCGCCGTGGCCGAAGTAGAGAGTTTGAGCGTCCAGTTCCTCGATCCTGGACAGCGATTCGTATGCCTGGTTGGTGGAGGTGTTGGCTGCCTGGGGGGCGACGTGCGCGCCGGGCTGTCCGGTGACGATGTGGAGGTTGTTGACGGCGTCTCCGACGAACAGGGCGTCCTCGGATGGGGCGTAGAGGACGCAGTGGCCCTCGGTGTGCCCGGGGGTGTGAATGACTCGCAGTCGTCCTGGCACGTCGAGCTCGTCGCCGTCGTCGAAAGGGATGACCTCCGGGATCCTGGACTGCCTGGCTCCTCCGTTGGCGATCATGTGGCGCAGCGCGCGGCGGCTGTGGGCGTGCTTGAGCATGCCGAGCATGGCCAGCGGCGATCCCTCGCTTTGCTTGTTCTTGCCCTGCCGGGCGCGCTCGCTGTCTGCTCGGTGGATGTAGACCGGGATTCCGTGGCTTGCCTGGAGCTCGCCGGCGAATCCGACGTGGTCGGGGTCGGCGTGGGTCAGGACGATCGCCTTGACGTCGTCGATCGAGAGGCCCATGTCGGCCAGGGCGGGCTCCAGGGTGTCGCGGTATCCGCTCAGGCCGGCGTCGATGAGGGTGACCTCGCCGTCTTGCTCGAGCAGGAAGAAGTGCACGAACTCCGTTCCCAGCGTGCGGATCATCGGCGGGGCCTCCTGGGTGAGCCGGGACGGGTCGCGGATGCTCGATTTATGAAGAGGAGCACTACGTGTCCTCCTGGTACGACGAGATGCTGCGGCTCCGTTGCGTCGGCGCGGCGCGCGCGCGGACGGCGGCCTCGTCGACTTCGATCCCGAGGCCGGGTGCCGTCGGGAGTCCGACGTACCCCTCGACGGGCTCGAGGGGGAGGTCGACGAGCTCGCGTGACCGGTCCGCGTAGTTCACGAAGTACTCCGCGATCAGGAAGTTCGGCATCACGGCGGCGGCGTGGATCGTGGCGGCGAGCCCGAGCGCCGTGCTGTTGTAGTTGTGCGGCGCAACGGCGACGAGGTGAGCGTCGGCCATTGCGGCGATCTGGGTCAGCTCCAGGATGCCGCCGCAGCTCGCGACGTCCGGGTTGACGATGCCGACCGCCCGTCGCGCGAGCAGCGGCAGGAACTCGGCGCGGGAGTAGAGCGTCTCGCCCGCCACGATCGGGATCGTCGTGTGTGCCGCCACGTCTCGCAGGGCTTCGACGTTCCTGCATTCGACCGGTTCCTCGAGCCAGAACGGGTCGAGCGACTCGAGGTCGCGGGCGAGCCGCCTGGCCGCCGGGGGCGCCAGCCGCCGGTGCACCTCGACGAGCAGGTCGACGTCCGCTCCCACGGCATCGCGCACGGCGGCCACGCACTCGACCGCTGCGCGCACCTCGTCGGGGCTCACGAACGGACGCCACGGTCCGCGGAACGGATCGAACTTGAGAGCGTTCCAACCCGAGGCGACGAGCTCCCGTGCCCGCGCGACCGCCGCGTCCACGTCGCCGGTGTCGCCCGAGGCGCCGTACGACCAGCCGTTCGCGTAGACGCGGAATCGTGCCCGGCAGGGGCCTCCGAGAAGCGCGTGGACGGGCCGGCCCAGCGTCCTGCCGAGTACGTCCCACATCGCCTGCTCGAGACCGGAGACGGCGCACGAGAACTCGAGGGAGCCGCGTTTCGTCGCGATGTCGCGGTAGGCCACGGACGTGAAGTGGCGGATCGCGCCGACCTCGCGGCCGACGAGCCGCCGGCCGAGCTCGTCCGCGATCGCCCGGATCGCGGGCTCGCGCCCCGGCGCCGTGTAGCACTCGCCCCAGCCGACCACGCCCTCGGTCGACTGGAGCTTCACCCACACCCAGCTCTTCGCCGGGCCACCGTCGACGAGGAACGCCTCGACCTGGTGGACACGGTCCGTAATGCCCTCGCCGACGGTGGCCGGAGCGGGTGTCACTCTCCCGGCTCCGCGTACACGGTCTTGATCCACGTGAAGAACTCGCGGGCGGTCTGCCCCTGCTCGGGCGGGGCGTCTCCCGAACCGGAAGAGCGGCGGCCTGCGAAGGGGACGTGCGGCTCGCTCCCCGTCGTCTGGTTGTTCACGTGGAGGACGCCGACGTCGATCTCCGCGATGCAGCGGCGGATCCGCCGCTCGCTCGTCGTGAAGACCGAGGTCGACAGGCCGAAGCGGGTGCCGTTCGCGACGGCGATCGCCTCGTCGTCGTCCTCGACCGGGATCAGGGACGTGACGGGCCCGAACACCTCCTCCTGCGCGATACGCATCGCCGGGTGGACGCCGGTGAGCACCGTGGGCAGCAGGAAGAACCCTTCCTGGGCGGCAGAGCCCACGAGCGTCCCGCCTGCGACGGCGGTGGCCCCGTCCCGCTGTGCCTGCTCGACCTCGGACGTCACTTCGTCACGGGCCTCCAGCGATACCAGCGGCCCGATGTTCACCCCTTCTTCGAGGCCGTCTCCGACGCGCAGACGGTCGAGCTCCGCGACGACGAGGGGCGCAAGCGCGTCGTACACGTCGCGGTGCACGATCACCCGGCGCGTCGACGTGCATTTCTGCCCCGTGCCGAACATCGCGCCGGCGACGATCTCCCTCGCCGCAAGGCGGAGGTCTGCGTCCGGGAACACGACGGCGGCGTTGTGGCCGCCGAGCTCGAGCTGCGCGCGAACGCCTCGCCCGGTCGTGTCCGCTGCGATTGCACGGCCGACGGCGACCGACCCGGTGAAGGTCACCGCGTCGAGCCGCTCGTGTGCGACGAGTGCCTGCCCCACGCTGCCGCCCGAGCCGAGCACGAGGTTCAGCACGCCGGGCGGCAGCCCGGCCTCCTCGAAGATCCTCGCTAGCTCGACCGTCACTGCGGGATCGACGTTGGCGGGCTTCCAGACGACCGTGTTCCCGTGCACGAGCGCGGGGGCGATCTTCCACGCGGAGATGAGGAGCGGGAAGTTGAACGGCGTGATCACGCCGACCACGCCGATCGGACGCCGGACGGTTCTGATCTCCTCGTCCGGCTTGCTCGAGTAGTAGAGCTCGCCTGCATTCGCCCAGCCCTGCGCGGAGTGGTAGTAGAGGGTCTCGATCGTCCGCCCGAGCTCGCCCTGCGCTTCGGGATACGTCTTCCCCTGGTCGCGCGTGATCAACCGGGCGAGCTCGTCCCGCCGGGCCTCGACGATCGTCGCGACCTTGCGGACGATTTGCCCGCGAGCGGGTGCGGGCGTCGCGGTCCACGCCGGCAGGGCGTCGCCCGCCGCGGTGAACGCGTCGTCGACGTCCTTCGTGGAGGCGCAGGCGAAGCGGAGCACCTCCTCTTCCGGATGGGCCGGGTTGACGCTGACCGCGTCGGCGGGCGCTTCCGTCCAATGGCCGGCGATGTAGCTCCCGGCGGTGTGTGTGCGTGTGGCCATGGCTAGGTGAGAGGGCGCCTCCCGGCCGCCCGGTTCGCGTACTCGGTGCGGGCCGCTGCGAGCGCGTCGTCTGCGCTCACCTCGGCCGGCGGGATGTCCCACCAGACCTCGCCGCGAGAGAGGTGCCGGTCGGGGTCGCTCACGGCGACGATCACGGACGGCCCGGGATCTTCCCGGCTCTCCCGAAGCGCCGCCCGCAGCTCGTCGGGCGTCGTCGCCGTCCGGGCCCTCGCGCCGAGACCCTCGGCGACCTTCGCGAGGTCGAGGTCGAGCGGCTTCGCCGCCTGCTCCCGTGTCACACGGTTGCGTGTCGCGAAGACGTTGGCGAACGGCGCGACCGACACCAGGCGCTCGATGCGGCGGATCGACTCCATCGTGCCGTTGGCCGACACGATCACGGTGATCTTGATGCCGTTCTGGACGGCGGTGACGAGCTCGCCGGGATTGAGCATGAACGTCCCGTCGCCGACGAACGCGTACGCCTCTGCGTCCGGCCTGGCGAGGCGAACGCCGATCGCGGCCGGAATCTCGTAGCTCATGCACGAGAAGCCGAACTCGAGCTGGCAGTGCTTGCCCCCGCCGCAGTCCCAGAACTTGAGGATCTCCATGATCCCCGTGCCGGCCGCGGCGGTGATCGTCGCCTCGGGTTGAACCTCCTCGTTCACGACCGCGATCACGTCTGCCTGGCTCATCTGCCGGCGCCCGTCCCAGGTGACGAACTCGCGTGTCGAGCGTCGCCACTCGTCGACGAGCTCCTTGACCTCCCGGCGGTATTCCGTTGCCGTCGAATACGGGCCGAGAGCCTCCCGCAACGCGGCCAGCGTGACCTTCGCATCGCCGACGACGGCGGCCGCGTGCTCCTTGTACGCGTCGAGCCGCGTCACGTTGACCCCGACGAACTGCGCGTCCGGGCGGAAGATCGTGCGCGAGCCGGTCATGAAGTCCTGGAGACGCGTCCCGACCGCGATCACGACGTCGGCCGCGCGGACGGCCGTATTGGCGGGAGTCGTCCCTTCGACGCCGAGCCCGCCGAGGTCGAGCCACGACCCCTCGGCGAAGACGCCCTTCCCGGAGCACGTCTCGGTGACCGGAATCCCGAGTGCGTTCGCGAACGCCCGCAGCTCCTCGTCCGCGTCGGAGTAGAGCACTCCGCCGCCGGCGATGATCACGGGCCGCTTCGCCTGCCGGATGACCTCGGCCGCCTGCGCGACGCGGACCGGCTCGGGAACGGGGCGGTCGATGAGCCAGTCGCGCTCGTCGAAGAACGCCTCGGGGAAGTCGTACGCCTCGGTCTGCGTGTCCTGGGGCAGAGCGATCACCGCAGGGCCCGCCTCGTCGGGGCTCGTGAGCACGCGCATCGCGGCGGGCAGCGCCGTCAGGAGCTGCTCCGGACGGACGATCCGGTCGAAGAACCGGCTGACCGGCCGGTAGCAGTCGTTCACGCTGACGTCCGGGCCCAGCGGGTACTCGAGCCCCTGGAGGATCGGCCCCTGGAGCCGGGACGCGAACGTGTCGGCAGGCAAGAGGAGGACCGGGAGCCTGTTGATGTGCGCGCCCGCCGCGCCGACGAGCATGTTCAACGCTCCGGGGCCGATCGAGGAGGTGCAGGCCAGGGTCGCGGTCCGCCTGGACGCTTTCGCGAAGGCTGCGGCCGCATGGACCATGGACTGCTCGTGCCGGCCTTCGAGGAAGAACAGCTCTCCCGGCGGGAGAGCGCTCATGGCCTGGCCGATTCCGCCGGTGTTGCCGTGTCCGAAGATGCCGTAGAGGCCGGGGATGAGCCGGCGGCGCTCGCCGTCGCGAACGCTGTGCTGCGCGGTGAGGAAGCGGAGCAGCGCCTGACTCGTGGTCAGCCGCACGGTGCCGCCGGCCCGAGTGTGTCGCTCATCCGCAGTCAAGTCGAGTACGGCCATGTCGATGCACCTCCTGGCGCGCTCCCGAGGAAGGCGCGCCGAATGGGCTACTGGTCCTGGTCATGGATCTGCGGCGCGTGGAGCGCGTCGGTGAGATCACGCCTGCGGGACGATTGCCGGG
>Ga0265325_10000559_pt1 | contig 27025 bp, 17 predicted proteins | sample 41420metaG_FD_202090 | JGI IMG/M metagenome (GOLD analysis project Ga0265325, IMG submission 202090) | Rhizosphere microbial communities from Carex aquatilis grown in University of Washington, Seatle, WA, United States - 4-14-20 metaG | ecosystem: Host-associated > Plants > Roots > Rhizosphere... | reverse complement strand
CACCGGAGTCCCGGTGATGCCGATCTCGGGAGTCATGTCCTCGCAAACAATGTCGTCCGACGAGACGTCCTCCGACGAGACCGTCGTGACGTTCCCTTCGGAGCCCAGGAAATCCCGTTGCCACATCACCCGCCTGGTATCGACATCGATTGCATACACCTGGTCGTGTTCGGTGGCGACAATCACCAGATTGTGCAATCCACTTGCACCCATCGAGATGTTAGGTAGATACAAGGGCTGAGCGTAAATCTGGCCTTGGACCGGAATCGCGGCGAGACGGCCGAAGCTCACCACGTTGACATTGTCAGGCCGTAGTGTCGTTTCGCCAGAGTTGACGCCAGTCCTGCCGTTGTCGTTGTGATATGTGGCCACCACCGCGCGGCCGACCCGGCGCGCGGGCGTGCTGTTACCGTTGTTGTTCTCGGGCTGAGGGCTGCTGCTCCCGCCGCCGCAACCCAGACTCGCCAGCAGCACCAGCGCGGCAGCCAGCAGCGCCAGAGATTCCCAACCGCTACGTCGCTTGCGCCGCGAGCGGTTTGGACAGGAAACATCGTGGCGAGGCAGCGATAATTGACTAGGAAAAAAGCGAACTGTGCAGGACAGCCCAACCGCGCGACACGAACCGCGCACACCCAAAAACTTTTCCACTTGCACCCAATCCCGAAGAGATCTGCTTACTGACTACAGCCACAATACCCGAAACGCGCCTATGGGGCCAATGGATTCTTCCCTTCGGCTCCGGCCCTCTTCCACACTCCAGCAGCAAGCTTCCGACACGCCCAATTGCAAGGCGATCAACAAAATTGCCGGAAGCGTGCCGGCCGGGCTTCTTATTGCACCGTTAGCGTCGACGTGCCGATGACCCCGCCCAACGCAGCAGAAATCGTTGTGTTTCCGGTAGCCACCGCGGTGACAAAACCGCCGGTGGTGATGGTGGCTACACTGCTGCTGCTCGACCCCCAGGTCACGGAGTTGGTGACATCGCCATTGGAGCCGTCGGAGTAGGTGGCGTTGGCGGTGTACTGCTGTTGCCCACCGGCGCTGAGTATCAGGTTCTGCGGACTCACGGTAATCACGCTGATGGTCTTGTTGCTGACGGTGAGTGGCGCGATGGGCGATACCACGCTACCCGACTTGGCAGTGATATTGGTGGAGCCGATGGCGACCGCCGTCGCCAGACCGGAGGCATTGATGGTGGCGATGTTGACATTGGAAGAGGTCCAAGTCACCGAAGAGCTGACATCGCCGGTCGAATTATTACCGTAGGTCGCGGTCGCGCTGAACTGCTGGGTGCCGGTAGGCTTGATTTGCGCACTGGTGGGAGAGAGCGCCAGCGAGACGATGGTGTTCGATCCGGGAAAGAACTGCCCGCAACTCGAAAGCAGCAGGGCGCACAGCACTCCAGAGATTATCTTGCCGAATGAATTAAGCGCCATCACGTTGTTTATCCTATCACCCCCATGAGAACACAAACCGGCGGAGAAAGTTGGCACGGAAATCGCCTTGCGCCCTCCGCATTTCGTTTTTCGCTATTCCCCATACCCATCGGCTTGGCTCGCTCAACATGACAAGCGCTCAAGCATCTGCTCAGCACTCTGTGACTCAGTCGCCGCGAGCAGGCTCGTCGTCTGAGGCCGAGGCTGACCCCGAAGCAGCCGGGGCTGCTGCACGCTGCCGGCCCAGCACCGCGCTCACGTCGTTTTGGTCGCGCGCGACCCCGGCGCCGGCGACCAGGCTTGAGGTCAGGCGCTGGTAAACATCGTCCACCGAGCTGGGAGAGTGGTTCATGAAGAGGGTGTTGGTGTGTGACTTGGCGGCTACCTCCTTCAAGGTGTCGAAATAGTTGGTGATAACTACGAATTTCAGGATCTCGGTGGGGTCGATGCCGGCCAGCTTGTCCTTGAAGTCCTCGACCGACTTGGCCAGGCCTTCGACGATGGCAGCGCGCTGGCCCGCAGTTCCCTTCCCCAGCAGGATGTCGCGCTCCATCTGCGCCTCGGCTTCCTTGACCACGAGTATTTTGTCGGCCTCGCCCTTGGCCTTGGCGGCCTCCTGATCGCGGCGGGCGGCGTTGATGTTGTCCATGGCCTCGCGGACGTGGTCGGGCGGCGAAATCTTGGTCACCTGCACCTTCTGCAGGCCGCGGCCAAACTCGTCCATTGACTTGTCCAACTCAGCTTTGATGAAGTCGGCGATGCTGACCTGGCTGGTGAAGACCTCGTCGAAATCCATGCTGGGCACGTGGCCGAGGATGGCGTTGGCAACGTAAGACTGGATCTGCGCCTCCGGGTTATAGAGCTTGTAGTAGGCGTCGCGAATATGGTCGCTGGTGTCCTCCAGCACATAGAGCTGGATGGAGACGAAGATGGTGACGAAGACGTTGTCCTTGGTCTTGGTCTCGACCTTGACGTCGTACTGCTGGATCTGGGTGTTGATGCGGCGGACGCCGTCGATGATCGGGACCTTGAACTGGAGGCCGCGGCCGGTGACCCGCAGGAAGCGGGAGTAGCGCTCGATCAGCGCGCGCTCGGTCTGGCTGACGGTGAACACCGAGCCAAAAACCAGAATCAGAATGAAGAAGAGAAGAATTGCCAGAAAGATAATTGAGACTGCATCCATATGGTTCTCCGTGTTGCCGAACAGTTCAGTGTCGTCGCAGCGAAGCGGTAGCGCTTCTCTCCGCAGGCGGGTATCAGGGCACTGCTATGGGTGATGATGGGAGTGTCGTCCGCCGGCTGGCCGGTGTCAATTCGTAACCGGGTAGTACACAAGGCCTCAGAATGGGAAGCGGGTGGTGAGAATCCAGCCGTGATTGTAGGTGTGGAAGTGAGTAGCGGCGATCTGCACGCCGGTGCCAACGGTCGCGCCCAGCCGGCGCCAGATGGGGAATTTGCCGAAGACGACGCCCGGGGTCAGGAAGATCTGCTGCTTTCCGCCGTTGGGGCCGTCGTGGTAGAAGGTCAATTCATTTCCAGCTCGGGCCAAATCTTGCGCAGCACGCGGTATTGGCCGGTGAGGTTCCAGATCACCGGCTGGCCCAGCTTCTGGCTGTCGGCGGTAGGCAGTTGAATGCCGGCGGTGGTCACGATATCGAAATTGCCCCAGCCCTTGCCGAAGGCCAGCGTCGGCGTAATGACCGCGTGCAGCGCGCCGTTCTTGTAGGTGCCGGTGGGGATGGAAGCGCCCAGAAAGGCGGTGAGGATGTAGTTGCCCTTCTCTTCGTTGCGGGAGAGGAAGCGGTACTTCACCAGAAAAGTCTCGTCGCCCCAGCCGTCCTTCACCTTGGGCTCGTTGTGCACCAGGTAGGGAGGAATGCCGATGATGACTTCGACGTTCTTGGCCGGGATGAGTTCCAGTCCCTTGCTGCCACCGTAATTTTCCGTGGTGGTGCCATCGGCATGCCCCTGCCAGAAGATGTCGTAGCGAATTTCCTGCTCCAGGCGCGGGGTGACGGTAGCGACCGGGGTGACCCAGTGCGGCTGCTCGGCTTGTTGTTCGGCGACGCGGCGAAAATAGTCGTCCAGAAACGATTGCGCAAACAGGCGCGGGCAGATCGCGAAGAACAGGCAGAGGACAAGGAAATTCCGCAGACGCATCGGCTTCACCCTAGATGAGAGTTCGTCGATTTAATCGAATTTAACCGTAATTGTCAATCGTATTTATGCGATTACAGGGGCCGTGCGGCGGATTCTACAATGGAACCATGAGCACCAACGCCAGGCCGCTTGTCTTCAATCAGCCGACGGCGATGGAACGCACGTTCAACCGCTTCTTCGGATGGCTGGTCGGACTCGGCCTGGGAATGAAGCACAATTACCTGCTGCAAGTGCGCGGGCGCAAGAGCGGCAAGCTGTACTCCTCCCCGATCAATCTGCTGGAGATGGAGGGCCAGCGCTTTCTGGTGGCTCCGCGAGGGCAGACGCAGTGGGTGCGCAACGCCCAGGCGGCGGGAGAAATCATGCTGAAGCGAGGCAGCTTCCGGCGGAGCTTTGGGTTGCGCCCGATTGCGGATGCCGACAAGCCGCGCTATCTGAAGGAATATCTGGAGCGCTTCAAGACCACCGTGCAGCGCTACTTCCCCATTCCGGCGGGATCTTCGGCGGAAGCGTTTGTGGCGATCGCGGCCAATTATCCGGTGTTTGAGTTGGTGGCGAAGTAGCGCGGGGCGACAAGATTCAGCCAGCGCGCCGGGCCGCCGGCCGGAGGTTGGGCACTCGCTCAATCCATTGCCGGTCGCGCGCCTCCACCTGCTGTTGGGCACCGGGCCGGTCGAAACGATACTGCCGTCCGGTGGCCGGACTCACCACGGGAGATTGTCCGGAATTGACCAACTCAATACCGAAGATGGACGACCCCCGCGGGCGGCCTGCCGGGTTAAAGGCAATGGAATATGTGGGTTGAACAATTCGGGCTGCGGCAACGTAACTGCTTGCAATGAATTCCGAAGGTCCCGAGTCCCCCTATGCATGACATTCGTATCGCTTTCCGCCGGTTCTTCAAATCGCCGGGCTTTGCCCTCACCGTTATTCTGACCATCGCGCTGGGGATTGGCGCCAATACCGCCATCTTCACCCTGGTGTATGCGGTGCTGATGAAATCGCTGCCGGTGGTCGATCCGAAGACCCTCTATCGCATAGGCGACAAGGACGACTGCTGCGTCAACGGCGGCTTCATAAACGACGATGGAGATTTCGATCTCTTCTCCTACGAGCTTTACCGGCAATTTCGCGACAACACGCCGGAGTTTGAGCAGCTGGCGGCCATGCAATCGGGCAGCGGCGGGATGACGGTGCGGCGAGGCTCGGAGCCGGCGAAGTTCGAGCGCAGCGAGTTTGTGTCGGGAAATTACTTCTCTACCTTCGGCATCCAGCCGTTTGCCGGGCGCATGCTGTCACTGGCGGACGACACGGCGGGCGCGGCTCCGGCGGTGGTACTCAGCTATCAGGCATGGCAATCGGAGTACGGTGGCGACTATGGCCTGGTCGGTTCCACGCTCTACATTCAGGGGCAGCCGGTGACGGTGGCAGGAATTGCGCCGCCAGGATTCTTTGGCGACCGCATTCGCGCCCGGCCGCCGGAGATCTGGATGCCGCTCGCGATTGAGCCGGTCATTGAAGGCAGCAATACACTGCTCAACGTTCCGGAAAGCAACTGGCTCTACGTGATTGGGCGGGTGAGGCCGGGAGTGAGCGTGGGAGCACTACAGGCGAAGATTTCCAACACCCTGAGACTGTGGCTGGCGAGCCAGGAGGCTTATACCCGCAGTGGCGGCTCGACGGTGATTCCGCGGCAGCACGTAGTGATCACGCCCGGCGGCACGGGCATTCAGATCCTGCAACAGGAGACGGGCAAGGGCCTCTACCTGCTGATGGCGATCTCGGGACTGGTGCTGCTGGTGGCGTGCGCGAACATTGCCAACCTGCTGCTGGCGCGAGGCACAGCGCACAAGGCCGAGACTTCGATTCGCATGGCGCTGGGTGCGGCGCGCAGCCGGCTGGTGCGGCAGATGCTGACAGAAAGCGTGTTGCTGGCCTGCCTGGGCGGACTAGCGGGGCTGGCTGTCGCCTATGCCGGGACGAGAACGATTCTGTCGCTGGCGTTTCCGAATTCGCCGCAGGTGCCGATCGAAGCCAGCCCGTCGCTGCCGGTGCTGGGATTCGCCTTCCTGCTGTCGCTGGTGACGGGAATCGTGTTTGGCACGGTGCCGGCATGGATTACCTCGCACTCCGATCCAGCGGAGGCGTTGCGGGGGGTGAACCGCTCGACCCGCGACCGGGCTTCGCTGCCGCAGAAATCGCTGATCGTGTTGCAGGCCGCACTGTCGCTGGCCTTGCTGGTCACCGCCGGATTGCTGACCAGAAGCCTGCGAAACCTGGAGCACCAGGACCTTGGCATCCAGACCAGCAATCGCTACGTGCTGCACCTGGATCCGGCGGGCGCAGGCTATACGCAGCAGAAGCTGCCGGCGCTCTATCAGAGATTGGAGCAGCAGTTTGGCGCGCTGCCCGGAGTGCAAGGTGTGGGACTGGCGCTGTACAGCACGCTGGAAGGGGACAACTGGGGCGAAGGGGTCCGGGTGGAAGGGCGGCCGGAGCCGGGCCCAACGGAGGACAACACGTCGTCCTGGGACCGGGTGAACCCGCAGTTCTTTGAGACCGTGGGGCAGCCGGTGATTCGCGGCCGCGGCTTACGCGACACGGATACCGCGACCTCTCAGATGGTGGCGGTGGTGAACCAGGCCTTCGTCAAGAAATTTTTTCCCAAGGAAGACCCGATTGGGCGGCACTTCGGCGTTTTCAACCAGAAATATGCCGGAGCGTTCGAGATCGTGGGCATCGTGGCCAACGCAAAATACAGCACTCCGCGGCGGGAATACCGGCCCATGTATTTCCGGCCACTGACGCAAGCCCTACGAGTGACGGATCCGAATGAGGTCATGGCCGAGGGACGCTCCCTTTATATCGACTCGGTGACGCTGCACTTCCGCGAGAAGCCGGAGAACGTGGATGCCATGGCGCGGCATACTCTGGCGGAGATCGACCCCAACCTGACGATGATCGATCTGCGTTCGCTGGACGAGCAGGTCAGCGGGAATTTCAATCAGGAGAAGCTGATCGCGCGGCTGACCATGCTATTTGGGCTGCTGGCGCTGGTGCTGGCGTCGGTTGGGCTGTATGGCATCACCTCATACGCCGTCGCGCGGCGGACCAGCGAGATTGGACTGCGCATGGCGTTGGGCGCCGACCGCGGCAACGTAGTGCGCATGGTCTTGCGCGGCGCCTTCTTGCAGGTGGGATTGGGGCTGGCACTGGGTATTCCGGTCGCAATACTGGGGGCGCGGCTGATGGCAGACCAGCTCTATAAGGTACGCGTCTATGATCCGTGGAGTCTGGTGATAGCGCTGGTGGTATTGTCGCTGGCAGCGGCGTTGGCGGGATTCATTCCGGCAAGACGGGCGGCAAGCATCGAGCCCATGGAAGCCCTGCGGACGGAGTAGGAGCTTCAGGGCGGTGAGTCTGGGGATTTGCAATCTAAGTTAAGGGTGGTGCTGCATGGATAGATCCCGCGATCACCGTGTACCGGCCGGAGAGAGCGGGGACTTCGTGAACACCGCTCAAGATGAGCAAGACATCTCACAATTCCGAGTTGTTTACGACTATGTACGTTCCATCGTTTTGAGCTGGCTTGATCGTTTGAGATTCCAGCGTCGCCATAAGCCCTGATCTATTTGCGGCAGCGCATTGTCGAGCCGAAGCGCGGTTCTGCCATTGCGACCCACGCACATCCATGTGCAACATGTGTCACTGACGCGCGCCCCTAGGGGTGTGATAATGCGGAGTAATTGCGGTTGACAGATTTTCGACCCGCCCGCCGCAGGAGCTCGCCATGTCCAGCGCCAGCCAAGTTCCCGACCCCGAGGAGGCAGACACACGAGCGCGTGGGAAAGACAAGCAAGTCCCTCGCGAGCTGAAGCCCGTTGGTGATAGCAAGAACAGAGGACGCGACGTTCCGGCTGAGGGGGAAAGCCGGGATAGCGGCTCCTGGGATTTCGACTACATCGTCATCGGCTCCGGATTCGGAGGCAGCGTCAGCGCGCTGCGCCTGGTGGAAAAAGGGTACAAGGTCGCGGTCATGGAGATGGGACGGCGCTGGACGCCGGAAAATCTGCCGCGCACCAGCTGGTCCTTCCATCGCTGGTTCTGGCGGCCGGGGCTGGCGATGCGCGGCTTCTTCAATATGCGCTTCTTCCGCCACGTAACCATCCTGCACGGCTGCGCGGTGGGCGGCGGCTCGATTACTTACGCCTGCACGCTGCTGCGGCCTCCAGAAAAAGTTTGGGACAGCGGCGATTGGGAGGGCCTGGCCGACTGGAAACGGGAGATGCCGCCACATTACGACACGGCGTCGCACATGCTGGGGGTCACGGAAAACAGGATTCTTGGCCCGGCTGACCGTTTATTGAAGAGGGCCGCGGACTCGATTGGTGTCGGCAATACGTTTTATCGCACCAGCGTAGCGATTTTCCAGGCGGCGGAAGGCGAGCCGGGTGGACAGACCTTTCCCGATCCCTACTTCGGAGGCGAGGGTCCGGAGCGAACGACATGCACTGCGTGCGGCGGCTGCATGATGGGCTGCCGCCATGGCGCGAAAAACACCCTTGACCAGAACTACCTGTATCTTGCCGAGAAGCGCGGCGTCCAGATCTTTGCCGAGACCAAAGTTGTGAACGTGAAGCCGCTCGGCGGACGTGAAGATGGCAGTGGCGGGTACGAGGTGTCCACCGAGAAGTCCACCGCATTTGTGTTCAAGCATCCCCGACGCTTCACCTGCCGAGGTGTGGTCTTTGCGGCGTCATCGCTCGGCACTACCGAGCTACTGTTCCAGCTGAAAGAAAAAGGTTCGCTGCCGGCGGTGAGCAATCGAGTCGGCAAGCATGTCCGCACCAATTCGGAGTCGCTCATCGGGGTGCGTGTACCCGGCTCGCGAGACGATCTGTCCAAGGGCATCGCCATCGGCTCCGGCATCTACATCGACGAGCACACCCACATCGAAGCGGTGCGCTACCCCAACGGATCAGATTCGATGTCGGCCTGGGCCACCATCCTGACCGGCGGACGGCCGGGCGCGGGCAGGATTGGACTCTGGCTGAAGAACCTGTGGGTGTCTACGCTGCTCCATCCCATCCGGACGTTTCGCCTGTTTCAGCCCTTCGGCTGGGCGCGGGAGACGACGATCCTGCTCTGCATGCAGGCGTTGGACGCGCACATCGACATGCGCTGGAAGCGGACCTGGTTCTGGCCGTTCCGCAAGTTCCTGGTCAGTCATGGCGACAAGGTACCCACCTACATTCCGCAGGCCAACGAGTTTGCCCAGAAACTGGCACAACTGGCCGGCGGCACGGCCATGAGCATGCTGCCTGAGATCCTGTTCAATGTTCCGGGCACGGCGCATTGCCTGGGAGGCTGCGTAATCGCGGAGTCGCCGCAGCGCGGGGTGGTCGATGCCCGGCACCGCGTCTTCGGCTATAAGAACATGTACATCTGCGACGGGTCGGTTGTGTCAGCCAACCTTGGGGTGAATCCGAGCCTCACAATTACGGCCTTGGCGGAGCGCGCCATGAGCTTCATCCCGCCGGTGAAGGAGATGGAGTGGAGAGAAGGCGTGCCCCTTCAAAACCCATTAGCAAGCGTGATTATTCAGCGCGATGGCTAGAGCGGTTTCAAGAGCTGTGTGAACCTGCAAAGCTTCATTACCTCAGCGGCTAAAGCCGGGTCCCCCTTTGGCGCTTAAATGCAGGCCTGAAGGCCTGCTCCATCCGCACCGGGTCTACATTAACTCTGAAACCGTCTAGTTCCAACCCGGATGACAATGTTGCCGGATTGGTTCACGCAGAAATTTATTGTGGAATTCGGCAGATTTCGCAGTAAGATTGGCAGAAGTTCGAAAAGTCTTATCCGCCGTGGCATTTTGGTTGTTTGACAAAGACCTGAAGAAACAACGCTGCGGCAAGTCAGAACTACAAGTCTCTGCGCCGCTTCTGACAACTGAACGGGCCCAAGAAGGTTCGACCAACTGCTGTAGCCAGGAGTGAGCATGCGTCTCACCACAGCCAGAGCTTCCCTGCCGATTCTCTTGTTGCTTGCAGTTTGCTGCGCGCTCGCGGCCACCTCCGGAAAGGGGCAGACGGGCAATGCGCAACCGCAGTCGTCGGCCGCGCTTCCCGGCTCGGCTGGCGGCCAGTATGCCGACACCGAGATTTGCAAGACGTGCCATCAGGAAGTGTGGGAGAAACATTTTGCGAGCACTCCCCATTCGGCGCTGCTCAAAGGCAGTCAGCACGGATGCCAGTCGTGTCACGGACCGGGCCAGGCGCACGTTGACGGGGGCGGCGATCCCACCAAGATCATCCGTTTCGAGAAGCTGAGTCCGGCGGAGACGGCAGCCATCTGTACCGGGTGCCATCAGTCCAGCCTGGAGACGCAAAACTTTTCCAAGTCGGCGCACCTGGCGAATGGCGTCAGCTGCACCTCGTGCCACAGCCCCCACAATTCCAGCGACGTCAATTTCATGCTGGTCAAGCCGCAGACTGCGCTGTGCTATGGATGCCACGCCGCGCAGAAGGCTGAGTTCGCGCGGCCCTATCGTCACCGCGTCGATGCCGGACTGATCCAGTGCAGCGACTGCCACAATCCACACGGGACGCAGGTGGGCCACCAGGTGCGCGCGGCTGCCGGCCAGTTCGCGGTGTGCACCAAGTGCCACACCGACACCATGGGCCCGTTCGTCTTCGAACATGCGCCGGTGAAGACCGACGAGGGTTGCCTGTCGTGCCACACCCCGCATGGCTCGACCAATCCGCGGCTGCTGCAGGTGAACAACGTCAACTTCCTGTGCCTGCGTTGCCACACACCCAATATGAACGGAGCGGCGGGCCAGCCTGCGGGACCGGCCCACACCCAGTCCGCCAAGTATCAAGCGTGCACCATGTGCCACACGCAAATCCATGGTTCCAACTTTAGTCCGGTGTTCTTCCGGTAGTTGAGAGGCATGTCAATGGGTTCTCCTAGGAATGGCGCTTATTGTCTTGGGCTGGCCGCGATCGTGGCTTGCCTGTTGCTGGCGAGCGGTGCGTGGTCGCAGAATCCCCCGGCTCCAGCCACTCCCCCCAGTCCGCCGCCATCGGGCGCCGATGAGGGCAAGGACGTCGGCGGCTTCCATGTGACGCAGTCGATCGAGTTGGGTGGCCGCATCACCGAGGTGACCGGCAGCCAGCCGATGTATGACACGCTGATCGACCAGCAGACCGGCGTCCGCATTCTGGAGCAGTCGCTGACCATGCAGTCGCTGACTCACGAGGATTGGTTCGATACCCTGACGCTCAACAGCTTCGGATGGGGCGGCGATCCCGAGCAGGCAGCGCGCCTGCGGGTGTCGAAATACCGCTGGTACACCTTCAGCGGCAGCTACCAGCACGTGCAGAACTATTTCGACTACGACCTGTTCGCCAATCCGCTGAATCCGCCGACCGGCCAGCCGTATCTTCCGGTCCTCACCTCGCCGCACGGCTACTACAACCGGCAGAACCTGTACAACTTCGGCATCGTGGTGCTGCCCATGAGCCGGCTTTCTTTCCGCTTCGATTACAACCGGAACCGCTTCATCGGGCCGGCGTTCAGCAGCCTGCACGAAGGAACGGATGGCTCCACTTTTGAGAGCACAAACAACGCGTTGAATGGCTATCGTTTTGGCGCCGATTTCCGCGTCACCAAGAAAACCACGCTGAGTTACACCCAGCTGCTGCAGTACTATTCCGGCGACACGACGTATGGGCTGAATCCCGTCAATTCGTATCCTTTATCCAACGGAAACGAGGTCAGCTTTGGATTGCCCTGGTTTAATGGCGGAAGCCCGTGCGCTGCGCCGCTGAAGAACGGTATCGCCAATCCGACCTGCAACGGCTATTTCGGCTACAGTCTCTATCAGCGGCAACGCACGTTCATTCCCACGGAGCAGTTGAACCTGAAGTCGTCGTCGCTGAAGTGGCTGGACTTCAACGGGCAGTTCCAGTACAGTCACGCCGACATGAACACGCCGCTGACGGCGATCTTCAGCGGCCTGAGCAGCCGGACGGCGAACCTCGGCTATAACACGGCCGGGAGCAGCTCCAGCGCCAGGTGGAATTCGGCGTCGGCGGACATCTCGGCGACCATCCACCTCAGTGACCGGCTGCGGCTGGTAGAGATTTTTCGCTTCCGCAATTTCAGCGTGGCCGGCAACTACCTGAACATGACGTCCAACTATTTCAATGCGGCCAGCTTCGGGTCGGCGTCGCTGCTCAATCCAGTGGCGACCTTTCCGCCAACGCTGCTGTTTCACAGTTCTAGTTCTCCGGCCGACATCATCAACGAGACCACCATCAACATGACCGGCCAGAACATGAAGCAGAATGACTTCCAGGTGCAGTACGACGTGTCGCGCTTCTTCGGAGTGCGCGCCGGATTCGTCTGGGGCAACTACGTCATACAGCCGGGGAATACCTACCAGGCGTCGCTGGGTGACATATATTATCCGAACACTCCCAACCGCGGCGACTGCGTGGGGCTGCCATTGAATCCGGACGGCAGCTGCACGTTCACCGGAGTCCAGGCCGAGTGGGGCAGCCCGACTACCGAGATCAACCGCTACTCGGGAGTGCTGGGGGCGTGGTTCCGCAAAGGCAGCGGGCTGCACGCCAGCGTTAACGCGCAATTCGGCGGGGCGGATAACTGGATCTATCGCATCGATCCCACGCGCTTCTTCAACATCACCGGCAACGTGTCCTACGCGCCTCGCCCCTGGCTGACGGTAGGCGGCAACCTGATCTTCCAGAGGGCCACCAATAGCAGCAGCGATCTGGCCTACAACCAGCACAACTACAGCACCATGCTGAATGCCACCATTACCCCCAGCAAACGCTGGGGCCTGGACATGGCGTACAACTTCGACGCCATCCAGCAGAACATGAACCTCTGTTTCACGGGTTCGGTGGTCCCGTCCGGCTCCTTTACCTGTCTGGGGGACGACACCCTGATGGAAGTCCTCGGCGTCTATCAGACCCATACCCAGTACGGGTATTTTGCCCTGATGCTGACGCCGATCGAGCGCGTCACCATGCGCCTGGGCTACAACATCGTGGACAACCAGGGCAACACCACGTCGTTCAACACGCTGCTGCCGCTGGGAGCGCTCGCGTCGGTCTATCAGTCGCCCATGGCGGGCGTGGACATCAGCGTCTACAAGAATGTGACCTTCAAGGCGGGTTGGAATTATCACCAGTACAACGAGGATTCGTTCGTGGGGCCGACCGCGCCGCGCTACTTCCACTCCAATGAGACCACGCTTTCGCTGAAATACGCCTTCTGAAGGGATGAGGCCGGGAAAGTCATCGAAACAAAGGTAGAGCGATGATAGGGGTCCTTCGACTCGCGGCAAAACTCGCCGCTCGCTCAGGGTGACACAATAAAACAAATTCTCTCGCGACCTGTGAAGCTGTGCCCTTCCCAGGCGCATTTCCGAGGCAGCTTCCGGTGGCTACTTACGGGGCTTGCCCACGCGTTGCGCGGTGGCGAACATCAGGGTCACCGTGTCCAAGTCCTTGGGCTGGACCTTGCCCGGAGGGATGCGGGTGTGGGTGAGGTCTTCCAGCTTGACCAGCAGGTCAAGCATGCCCATGGAATCGATCAGGCCGGAAGAAATCAGCGCGGTGTTTTCGTCGATCTGCACATCGCGTTTGCGGACCATGCGGCTGACGTGGTCGATCATCTGCTGCGCTTCTGCGGTCACGAATTCATCTTCTCCTGGTCTTCCAGATTTACTTCCGGATGCTCCCTCAGCAAACCCTCGCGCGTCTTGAGCCGCTCAGCCAGTTCGTTGAGGAAGCGGGCCGCCATTCTTCCCTCCCCCAGTTGATGATCGAAGGCCAGCATCAAGTTGAAACTGCCAGCAGCGCCGGCAACTGGGAAGATCTCGCTGCCGACGCCAAGAATGGCGGACTGACCTTGGTTGATGAGCGGCGCGAACGACACCACACCTTCCGCCGAAAGGTCGGAGACGGTGAAGGTCCCGCCACTGAGATCTTCGGCGGAGAGCTCCTGGCGCAGGTACTTGTACATCAGCTCCCACATCTGCTCGGCGATCTCGGCCAACGATTTCTGGTCGGCGTTGCGGACCACGGGCACGAACAGACCTTTGTCGTAATCGATGGCGACGCCGATGTTGACCTCGTCGTAGTAGCCGGCGCGGCCGTCGGCGCACACGGCGTTGAACGCGGGATAGTTCCTCAGCAGACGCGCAGCCTCGAAGACGATGATGGGCGTCGGAGCCGTGATCGTTCCGCCGACGGTGCGCAGCAATTCGCGCCAACCATGAGTTGGACAGGCCACGGTCACCGAACTCAGCAGCGAGTTGGCGCGCGCGGTGCGAAGGTAGCGAATCTCGCCCAGCTTGCGCCGCGACAACTCATCCCAGTGCAGGAGGACGCCCGGCGCAACTCCATCGCGGCTGGGTGGCGCAGACATGCCTTCGTCCTCCGCTGGCGTCGCGGCGTCGATGTCGCGGGCCCGGACCAGCGGCAGGTGAGCGAACTGTGCGGGATCAAGTCCGCGCTCTTGCAGACGTTCCCAAGCACTCTTGCTGAAGCGCGAAGAGAATGAGCCTGGCTCCCATCCCGAGTCGGCTGCGTGCCGCCGAGTGTGCGGCGCGGCGTGGCCTGCCATCAGCATGGCGTGATGAGGCTCGGACGAAACCGGCAGCAGCGGCGCAGGCGCGGGCAGCGGCGTGTCGGCAGCCGCCGTGATGTAACAAATCGCAGCACCCACCGGAATCTCGCAACCGAGTTCGTACTGGTAGCGCAGGAAGCCGTCCGCGGGGGCGTGAATGTCGAGCAGCGCCTTGCTGGTTTCCACCTGGGCCACAAGCTGGTCGGCCTGGACCTTCTCGCCGGAGGGCAGCAACCACGAGGTCAGCTTGACGGTTTCGTCGTTCACGGTTTCATGCGGAACGAGAACAGGGATGACATCTGGCATCAGTTCATCAGCTCCAGGGTGGCGGCGAGGATGGAGTTCGTGGCGGGCAGGATTTCCAGCTCCAGCGGCTTGCATGAAGGGATGGGATGGGGCGTGGCGTTGAGGCGCGAAGTCCGCGAGATCAGCGCTGGTTCCTGCTCCTGGATGGCGGCGATCACTTCCGCGCCGAATCCGCAGAAGCCTTGCCCCTCTTCCACGATCAGCAATCTGCCACTATCGCGAACCGAGTCCAGGACAGGGTCGATGTCCAGCGGGTACAGGCGGAGCGGGCAGATGATCTCGGCGACGATGTCGTGCACATCGAAGAGGTGCTCGACCGCCCTTTCCGCCTCCTCCAACATGCCGCCGTAGCAGACGATGGTGACGTCGGGGGGCGTACCAGGCCGTAGGCGCGTGCAGGGGAACTGCTCCTGTGAGTGTTCCCAGCGAAATCCGTCAGGCGAGTCGTCCGACGTGCTCTTACCGTAGAGCACCTTGTTCTCCAGCACGATCGTCGGGCGGTCGACGGTCTTTAGAAGATCTTCGTAGAACTGCGCCGGATCGTGGCGGTGATGAATGGCGAAGACCTGGGTCCCCGGCACGCCGAGGAAATGCTTTTCCAGCGATTGGCTATGGGTTGCGCCGTAGCCGCGCTTGCCTCCGACCGGAGTGCGAATCACCACCGGAACCGAAACCTTGCCGTTGTACATGTACTCGAACTTGGCGGCGTGGTTGATGATCTGGTCACACGCCAGGGTGAGGAAATCGCCGAACATGATCTCGCAGACGGGACGCTCGCCGGCGATGGCCATGCCGGAGCCCAGGCCCACGATGGTGGCTTCGCTGATGGGGGTGTTGCGTACCCGGCCGGGAAACAGCACGCTCAAGTCTTTCGTGACTTTGAATGCGCCGCCATAGGGCGCTTCCATGTCCTCGCCGATCAGGATGACGCGGCTGTCGCGTTCCATCGCGGTGCGAAGGCCCTGATAGATACGCGCGGCCACGCGGTCCGGCGGGCCAACCTGCGCCGGCGACCATTGCAATTCGTCCGGCTCGGCTGCGGAATCAACCACCGGCGCGGCAAATGGGGCTGAGTCCGCCAGTTCGACGGCGGCGGCAACTCGTTCCTCAGCCTTCTGCTTGAAGGTCGCGGCTTCACCCGGGAACTCGCGCTCAAACTGGGTCAAGGGATCGATGCTCCAGTACTTGCGAACCTCTTCCGTATCGCGGTCGTCGTCGCCTTTGGAGTGGGCCATCAGGCGATAGTTGTCCACCCGCAGGAAACACGGCTTCGAGTCGCGGCGCACGTGCTCGACAGCTTCGGCCGCACGCTCGAAGAGGGCTTCGGTGTTCCAGATATCGGCGGCCAGGCTGCGAATGCCAAAGGCCTCGGCACGGAGGCAAATGTCGCCGGCGAGCGTTTGCCGCTGCGAAGTGCTCTGGGCGTAGAGATTATTTTCCAAGGTAATGAGCAGGGGCAGCTCCCACTTGGAAGCGACGTTGAACGCCTCGTAGATGACGCCCTCGCCCAGGGTCCCATCGCCGATGAAGACCACGACGATGTTGCCGGAGTTGGCGATCTTCTGCGCTAGAGCGAGTCCCGCCGAGACCGGAACAATGCCGCCTTGAATGCCGTTGCTGAAAACGCCCTGCGAGCAGATATGCTGGCTGCCGCCGCGTCCGCCGCAAACCCCGGTCTGGCGGCCCATGATTTCCGCCATCAGGCCGTTGACGTCGCCGGTGCGCGCGAGAAAATGGCCGTGGCCGCGATGGTTGGTGAAGATCAAGTCGCCATCGCGCAGGTTGCGGCAGACGGCTACGCCGGTGAACTCCTGGCCGATGCAGGTGTGGACTGTGCCAAACAGCTTTCCCGCCGAGAACAGGGCCAGGAGCTTCTGCTCGAAGGCGCGGATCAGGAAGGCCTGCGCGAAGTCCCCGGGAGCGACGACCGGGGAGGCCGGACGAACTACCACCTGTGCCGGTGCCGAACCTTTGATCGCTTTAGTTCCCTGGGTGAGCGCCATCGATACCGCAGTATAACGCAATGAAATCGCGGGGTGGTCGCAGGAGAGTGCGCTCCAGTTAGCTGCGCGGATGCTGCCGCTGAATGGATGGGGCAGAGTGCGTTCGCGGCAAGTGTGGTCGTGGTAATCTCGAAATTCATTCCGAATTGTCATTAGTCCTAGGTGAGGAATGTTCTTGCAGGGAATCCTGTACGCTCTGGTACTTCTGCTCGGCGTCGTGGTGCTGACGAAGGTCCGTTCCGCACGGCCGCGGCAGATATTTCTTCTGGTGGCCAGCTACGCTCTCTATCTCAGCTGGGGGGCGTGGTTCGCCGCGGTACTTCTGTTCTCCACCCTGGTGAACTTCCTCATCGGGCAGTGGCTGCGGCGAAAGACTTCGGCAGGAGTCTTGTGGGTCGGCATTTTATTCAACTTGGCGCTGCTGGCCACTTTCAAATACCTGCCGGCGGTTGCGGTCTCGATTCCGTTTTCCTCGCTGCAAAGGTTCTCGCACATCGTGCTGCCGCTGGGCCTGTCGTTCTGGACCTTCCAGGCGATGAGCTACCTGTTTGATCTCTATCGTGGCGAAGAACTCGACCCATCGTTCTTTGAGTTCGCGCTATACATGGTCTTCTTTCCAGTAGCGGTCTCGGGGCCGATCTGCCGCATGCCGGACATGCTGCCGCAGTTTCGCTCCTCGGACCCGGTACGCCGCGAGGACATCGGCCGCGGCATCAGCCGCATTGCCATTGGCCTGTTGATGATGCAATTGGGACGGCTGCTAGGACAGGGCATTCTCAGCGCCGGAGGAATCAATTTCGGCTTCGACCAGCTCACCCACTGGAGCGGCTCCGACGTATGGTGCCTGGCCTTCGGCTACGGGCTACAACTGTTCTTCGATTTTGCCGGCTACTCACATATTGCGATTGGCGCAGCCAAGGTGCTGGGCTTCACCTTGCCGGAGAATTTCGCCCGCCCATTCACGTCCACGACCGCGTCGATCTTCTGGACGCGCTGGCACATGTCGCTGTCATTCTGGATCCGCGACTACGTTTTCCTTCCGCTGGCGGTGTTGCGCCGTGAGGTGTGGTGGCGCAACCTGGCGCTGATCGTAGCGATGGTGCTGTTCGGACTGTGGCACAAGGCTACGTTACTGTTTGTGCTGTTCGGCTGTTACCACGGAGTGCTCCTCGTCTTGCATCGTCAAGCGCAACAACTGCAGCAGAAGCTACGCACGGAACCTCCCGCCGCCATCTGGACGCCGATTTCGTGGATCGCCACCATATCCCTGATCAGCCTGGGCTGGATTTTCTTCCGTGCCAATTCCCTGCCCCAGGCTGCTGCGATGTTCCGTTCGCTGGTGTCCCCATCCTCTTATATGGAACACTTTGTACCGGGGACCGTGTACCTGCTGGTCGCTGCTCTGGCGGTGGGATACGCCGCGGTGCTGCTGGTGAGCGGAGCTTTGGATCGCTATAGCGACCGGTTGGACCGCCCAGAACCATCGCAGCCAAACATGCTTATGCTGATCGCCCAAGAGCGCTGGATCTGGATAGCGCCGATGTACGGTTTCGCGATGGTGATTGTGGTCTGGCTGGTGACGCGGGCGCAGAGCGCCGGCGCGTCTCCATTCTTGTATCGGAACTTCTAGAGGGTGCCTGGTCCCAGAACTGTCTCCCCAAGACCTTAGAGACCTCGCCGCGTGGCACTCCGACTGTGGCGAGCTTTCCCAAATTGGGTAATAATTGCCCGCCAGTCTTCAGGCGTTTTTAGTAAGTCCCGTATTTTCAGTAAGAAGCAGTTTGGCACTTTCGTTGCACTTCATTCAGGCAATGGTGGCCGGCAGGACAAGGTCACGGAGCAACCCGGGACATTGCGCCCGGGTTCCAATCCATCGAACTTGACTGGCCGCAGGCAATAACCGAAAGACCGGAGGTTGAGTATGAAAAAGGTAATCTTGAGCGGAATTTTGATGCTCTCGCTCGCCAGCGTCGGCTTCGCGCAGCGCGCGGGACGAGGCGCGGGCGGCAACGCCATGGGCCGGACGAATGTTGGCCCAGGCGCGACCGCTACACTGGGTAGCCCGAACGTAGGGAGAATGCCCGCAAACGTTCCGGCAGGGGCGGTACCCGGCCCAACCGCGGTAAACAGGATGGGCGCTAATGTCGGTCGGCCCGTTACGCACGTCGGGGTCCCCGCCAACGTCGGGGTCCCTGCCAATGTAGGGGTCGGCGACACCGCGGGAACGAACGGCCGGACGACGATCCCTCCCGACGCGACCAGAGTCACTCCTAACGCACCGATCCCGCGCTAGGACTTAAGCGGCTGCTATAAGAACGCGAGCATTTGGAAGAGCGGGCTGGCCTTGGCCAGCCCGCTTTGGTTGTGACCGCAGGTCGCGATCCGAAAACCCCCGCCGGAAGAAAATAGGCCTACCCCTTCTCCCTGAACCCCGCACCACGGCTTTCCATCGGCCTCGAGTTTGGCACTCACCCGTCTCGCTGGCCGGCTATTCGATGTCATTTTGGGAATGTCGAGAATTTCACTTGCATCTGTGTCGAGAATCACGGGCCGAACACCACCTTTGAGGCTAGAATATATGGCACAAAGATGCGACACTGCTGGGGCGCGGATCGTGCCCCACGACTGGCGAGTGTGCTGCCATGCAAAGTCGCTCGGCTGGTGAGACGCCTGCGTTCTCAGGAAGCGCGTCGCAAGGACATCTGGCCCTATGGATACACGCGAGGCTGTTCCAGCCCGACCGGCTTCCCGGACTATATTGCAAAGACGGTGCGATGAAGTTCGTACGGGCTGGCTTTCCTACCTATTGGCGCTGGCTGTCACCTGCTTTGTCTTTTGGCTGCATCTGGCGCTAGGCCTCGCCACTGTGCTGTACATGCGAGCGCTGCAAGTACACACCCAGGGCGACCTGCGGGGTTTCGTGCTGCTTCTGGCGGCTGTCATTGTTAGTGCCTATGTAGGAGGTGTGGGCCCCGGTCTGTTTTCTACTTTCCTGGCCGCGGGTCTCATGGACCGTCTTTTCCTGCCACCCTTGAACAGTTGGTACATTGCAAGCCCGGGCGATCGTTGGCGTTTGGCAGCCTTCGTGGCAGCCGGCATTGTTCTCAGCGCGCTGATTGAGGTGCAGCACCGTACCCGGCGATTGTCGCAGGCGAGTCATCGCTTGCGGGACGTAACGCTGGCCAGCATTGGTGACGCTGTGATTACCACGGACGGGACCGGCGACACTACTTTTCTCAACGGTGAAGCCGAGAAGCTCACCGGGTGGACGAACCAACAGGCGGTGGGGCGTCCGCTCAGCGACGTCCTCAATGTCCTCAACCAGGAGACGCGCGCGCCCGCGGAAGATCCGGTCAGGAAGGTCCTAAGCTTAGGGGCGGCGACCAGATTGACCAACCATGCGCTTCTGGTAAGCAGAAGCGGGCGGGAAATTCCCATCAGCGAGCGGGCCTCTCCGCTCCGGCATCCGGACGGCAGGATCGAGGGTGTGGTTCTTATTTTTCGCGATGTGTCAGAAAGCCGAAAAGCTGAAGTTGAACTGCAAAAACGACTCGAGTTGCAAGAGCAGATTGCCCGTATCGTGAACACCGCCCCGGCGGTGATTTATTCCTTCCGCCAGCGACCGGATGGCACCACCTGTTTTCCTTTCGCCAGTCCCGCGATCCAGGAGATTTTGGGGGTTTCAGCGCAGGATCTTACCCAGGACGGGGCCGCAGCTTTCGCTCATGTGCATCCGGACGATCTGGCCCAGGTGTTGGCGGCGACCGAAGAGTCGGCACGAAAGCTGAAAGTCTGGCAGTGCGAGTTCAGGGTCTCGAGCGAAGTGCGGGGCGAAATCTGGATGGAAGGCCGCGCGGTCCCGCAGCGGGAAGCCGATGGCGGCACGCTGTGGTATGGGTTCTTCAATGACATCACGGAGCGCAAGCAATCCGAAACGGCGATTCAGCGGAGTGAACAGAAGTTCCGTTCCTATGTCGAGAACGCGCCCCTCGCGGTTTTCGTGGCTGACCCGGAAGGCCGCATCGTCGAATACAATCTGGCGGCGGTCGAACTGTTTGGATACGGACCGGCAGAGTTCACCAACGTGAGGGTCCTTAACCTGCATCCACCTCGGGACCAGGAACTGGTACTGCGTGCTTTGGCCGACTTGCGCCATGGCGGACGCGTCGAAGGCGAGTACCGGTGCATCCGGCAAGATGGGCAAGAGATTTGGGTCCTATTGCGCGCGGTTTTGTTGGACGGTGGTTACTCCCTCGGTTTCTGCCAGGACATAACCAAGCGGAAAAGGGCGGAGCTGGAACTGCGGGAAAGCCAGCAGCGTTTGCAGCTTGCCATGGATGCGGGGCGGCTTGGCGTCTGGAGTCACGATTTCACTAACGATGAACTGGTATGGGACGAGCGTTGCCGGGAGATCTTCGGGATCGCACCTGCCGACCCGATAAGCTTCCAACGATTCGTCGACAGCATCGATCCCGAAGCTCGCAACGAAGTCATGCAATCGTTGGCGCCTACCAGACTAAGGGAGGAAGGAAAACTGGCGATTGAATACCGCATCAAGCTGCCGGATGGCAGAGACCGATGGATCATGGCACGCGGTAGGGCCACGCTTGGCCCCAGCGGCGATCTGCTGCGGGTCGATGGTTTGGTGTTGGACATCTCGGAGCAGCGGCAGGCCGAAGCGAAAGTGCGGCAACTGGAGGAACAGTTCCGCCAGGCCCAGAAGATGGAAGCGGTAGGCCGGCTGGCGGGAGGGGTGGCGCACGACTTCAACAATCTTCTCATGGTCATTCAGGGATACACGGAAATGCTGCGCGATGAGATGCCGGACACCGGCCATGGGAAAAAGTACTCGCAGGAAGTCTTGAAGGCGACGTCTCGTGCCGCGGGGCTGACTCGACAATTGCTGGCCTTCAGCCGAAAACAAGTCTTGTGCCCGGTGGTACTCAACTTGAACCGAGTGGTGCAGGAAACATCCAAGATGATGGCCCGGCTGCTGGGCGAGGACATCGTTTTCACCCTCGATCTGGCGCCTTCCCTCTGGGCCGTAGAAGCGGATGAGGACCAAATGGGCCAAGTGCTGATGAACCTGGCGGTGAACGCTCGCGATGCCATGCCGCAAGGTGGCACGTTGACCATCACAACCAAGAATGTCTGCGTCGAGCACCACGGTGTTGACGGACGTTCGTGGGTGGCCGCCGGGGACTATGTCGGGCTGACCGTCTCCGATACCGGGATAGGGATGGACCACGAGGTGCAAGAGCACCTGTTCGAGCCTTTCTTCACCACCAAAGAGGCGGGCAAAGGAACCGGATTGGGGCTGGCCACCGTATACGGGATCGTCCGCCAGAGCAACGGTTACGTGTGGGCGGACAGCCAGCCGGGTCACGGGGCCTGCTTCACGATTTACCTTCCCGCAACCAGAAAAGCTGTCTTGGAGCCGCCTTCCGGCGCCAAGCAGCAAAACGCTCGAGGAACCGAGACGTTGCTGCTGGTCGAGGACGAAACCAGCCTGCACGAGACTTTATTGGAATTCCTAAGCGGGCTCGGTTACACCGTCCTGGCTGCCAAGTCTCCCCAGGAAGCGCTAGCTGCCTCCGGCCAATACCGCCATGCCATCGACTTGCTGATCACCGACGTCGTCATGCCGGGCATGTATGGGACCGACTTGTCGCAAGAATTACAACGGCTCCGTCCCGGCATGCGGACCATCTTCATGTCCGGCTATATCGACGACGCTATGGTCCGGTCCACCATGATGAAGTCGGGCTCCGCATTCTTGCAGAAGCCGTTCACGCTTCACATCCTGGCGCAAAAAGTCCGGGAAGTCATCGGACAGACGGTCGCCATTGAATGAGATGGGAGCTTGCCAACCATGGCGAACCTTGGGCCGCTTTGCGGGCGTGAGCGCAGCGGTAGCCCGCGGGCGAAATCCCGAGCGTAGCGCGGGACTGCGCAATGGTTATGGTGGAGCTAGTCGGGATCGAACCGACGACCTCATCGTTGCGAACGATGCGCTCTCCCAGCTGAGCTATAGCCCCATGCAGGATTGGTAAACCAGGGACATGCGGGCATCCCGCGACGCCCCTTGTCTCGACCATTATACAAAAATGCGAACCCTGGCTACGCGGCGTTGGCTGCGTAGCCTATGGCCCTTGGTTCGCGCTCTGAAGATGGTACTGGGCGAGGCCGCAGTTGCTACCTCGCCCAGGAATAGTAACGCGTTGAGCATCCGCCAATACAGCTAGTTACTGGAGAACGCCTGTACAGCCGGGTTGAGGTCCGTGGTCGAAATCCAGACGGTCTTGGTCGGCGAGACCACATAGAAGACCGCGGACGGCGTTCCGCTCACGACTGCCCTCCCCGTGTTGCCCACCTGGTAGCTGAAGTTCAACGTGCTGGGAATGCTGGTAGTACCAATTCCACTCCCATTGCCATCGGGGAACAGGTAGCTCACGGCATTCGTAACACCGAGCGTGCCCGGCGTTTCCGAACCGCCCCAGAACGGGCCGATGACTAACCCGTTGTTGAATGGCGAACCAGTCTGGGCTTCAAACTGGCCCGACGTCACAGAGTTGTCCTGACCAACAACGAAGGCTTGATTCTGGTCGACCAGGTACAGAATGGGTGGGTTGTTGGTGAAGCCGCCGCCCAAGGTCACCCGGCCATAGCCCGCCACGCTGTAGGTGCCGCTGGAGGTTTGCTGTCCAGAGAAGACCCCGCCGGCATTCTCGTCGAGACTCGCCGTAGCATTGCCGTTGCCGTCGCTGGTAAACAGGCCAACAGTCGCCGAGGCTTTGCTTGACGAAACCCCATTGAGTTCAACCACGCTTGCACCGTTGAGGTCGGCGTTGCTGAACGAGTTGTCTTGCTTCGCCTGCCGCACCAACGATTGCAACCCTATGTAGAGAGGGAACGAACTGAGGTTGTCCACCGGAAAGAGGACGGCTTCATTCGCGGACACCACGTAGTAGACGTAGTTCAGTTGTTGACCATTAATGAACACGTTAAACGTTGTGCTTGAGCGCCCAGTTGTCGAATCGGGGGCGGGGAGGGCGGATTCCGTGGTCGTATATTGGGTTAGAGTTCCGCCATCATTGACGTCCGCCGGGTTAAGGGTTTGGTTCTGGTTGGGGTTGCTTTCAAGCACGCCGTTCAATCCGATGACGTAGGCACCGGCGCCAGCGAGCCGAACGACGTTCCTATCGACTCCGGAAAAGCCCGATGCGTAATTACCCTTGAGATCCGCTAGCGTCACTCCCAGGGTTTGAGTCTTGAAGACACCCGCCCCCTGCGGTATTGGCGCTGGACCGTTCATAGTGATGGTGCCGTGGCTGGCGGTCCCGCTATTCAGAACTGCCACGTTGAAGGTGAAAGCGCCTCCAGCAGGGCTAATTGTCATCGTACCCAAACCATTCGCCTGGATGGCGTACGTACCGGTGAAGGTCGCGTCCGTCACCGGACCGCCGGCAGCAGTGTTCTTATCCAGCACGCCGTTTGAAATAACGCCGGTCCCGTCGGCAGTGAACCTCCCCGCCAGGAAGATTGGGTTGTTATTGTTCCCAACATAGCCGCTGAAGGTGAAAGCGTAGTCTCCGGTGATGGCTGCGTTGGCAACCGACTGGGTGATGTTGATGGTGAGCTCGGCTTGCGTTGTAAGCGCGGGGTTTGAGGAATCGGTCACCTGCACAGTGAAGGTCTGGTTCTGTGCATTCAGGGTTGGAGTACCGGAAATCACGCCCCCAGTGCTGAGACCCAGCCCAGTGGGCAGGGTGCCGCTGAACAGGCTCCAGGTGTAAGGCGAAGTCCCACCCGCAGCCCCCAGGGTCGCGCTGTAGGAGACTTGTCGGGTGCCGGTTGGCAGGGCTGCGTTGGTGACGATGATGTCCGCGACGGTAATGCTAAGGGCTTTTGTCGCGGTGGCGGGTGTCGACTCCGAATCCTGCACTTGCACCGTGAAATTGGAGGTGCCTGAGGCGGTAGGTGTACCGGTAATTTCTCCGCCACTGCTCAAGCTCAAACCAGCCGGCAGGGCTCCGGATCCGGGAACGACGCTCCAGGTATAAGGCGAGGTCCCACCGGTGGCGGTCAAAGACGCGTCGTAGGCGACATTGATCACGCCTTCGGGCAGCGATGAGGTGGTGATCTGCAGCGGATTGAGGATGGTGATGCTGAGGTCTTTGGTCACCGTGGCCGGCGTCGCCTCGGAGTCGGTCACTTGCACCGTGAAGTTCGAGGTGCCAGCTGCCGTCGGCGTCCCCGAGATGGCGCCACCACTGCTCAGGGTGAGTCCTGCGGGCAAGCTACCGGCACTGATGCTCCAGGTGTAGGGAGGGGCGCCGCCGCTGGCGGCCAGGGTGGCGCTGTAAGCGGCGCCGACCGTTCCTCCCGGCAGCGATACGGTGGTGATAGTGAGCACAGCACCACCCTGAATCGTGATACTCAAGGCGGCGCTGCCAGTCCGCGAATTGGAGTCAGTAACCTGCACGGTAAAGCTGGAAGTACCTGCCGCGGTGGGCGTACCGCTGATGGTGCCGCCGCTGCTCAAGCTCAGGCCCGCAGGCAAACTGCCCGACACGATGCTCCAGGAATAGGGCGGAGTTCCACTCGTAGCTGAGAGCGTCGCGCTGTAGGCAGTGCCCACCGTCCCTCCCGGAAGGGATGAGGTCGTGACCGCCGGGCTCGAACCGCCGCCGCCACCTGAATTTGAGTTGCTACCGCAGGCTGCCAGAAACACGCAGAAAATGATTGCTACCGTCAGGAATGCGACACCGCTACGTGACCTCATGGTTCTCCTTTTTGAGCTTGAAGTTGCGTGCTCCGCTTTGCAACCTTAAGAGTCGATCGACTTTCGTGTCAGCGAAAGCGGATGCACTTTTTGCCGGCAACGGGCGAAGAATGTTGCGTGCTTTTCGATGCGGCGCAGGGCGCAAAGGCTGCCGCCACAATTGCACGTTTCATCAGTAGCGCAGATGTGCTTTCATCCTACCTTGGATTGTCACTTCTTGGTAGTGGAGGTTGTGTAGAGCGCGCCTCGAGTTGGTTGTTACTCTTTTGGTTCGTTCTGCCCGGCGGGAACCTAAGGAGCGGCTTCAAATCCACGGAGGCGGTCACACAACAGGCCGTAGTATGGCCACTAGGTGCGGACTCTTCGAGGGATCAGCGCCCCCTTCTGTGAAGGGTTCTCTAGGGATAATGCGACAGGTCTGTGCACACTTCATTGGGACATGGTCGTTAAACTGTTCAATTTACGCTTGGTTATTTGGAGTCAAAAGTGCGGATGTATCAAATGTCAGGTCGAAAGGAGGGCTACCCTTGAAACTGCGTATCGCTTCGCTCACGGTTCTAATCCTGGCTCTGGCGGTTATTCCGGCGTCAGCGCAGGTGCTGTACGACAACGGTCCGATCAACGGTACAGTTGATGCTTGGACGATCAACTTCGGCTATGTTGTCAGCGACAGCTTCACTGTGTCGTCCGCTACCACCGTTGCCGGCTTCGACATCGGCGTTTGGGAATATCCTGGCGACACTGCTCTGACGGTGGATTGGTCCATCACCTCGGCTGAGTTCGGCGGCACCACGTATGGCAGCGGCACGGCCAGTGTGGCTCAGGTGTTCTACTCTACGAATCAGTATGGGTACGACATCGACGGGCTGTCTACTGGACGTCTGGACCCCGGGGTTCCTCTGGGCGCTGGCACCTACTGGCTAAACATTCAGAATGTCACTTCTGTACTCGGCGACCCGGTGTTCTGGGATGAAAACAGCGGCCCGTCATCGGCCTCGGAGAGCGCAGTGGGAACGATTGCTTCGGAAGCGTTTGATATCATCGCGACTGAGGGAAATACCCCTGAACCCAGCAGCATCATACTGTTCGGGTCTGGCATCGTTGGCCTGGCTGGCTTGCTGCGCCGCAAACTGTTCTAGGCCGTTAACCCTCCCCTCGATTTTGTCAACCGACCTGGGAAGCCGGAGCCCGAACTCCGGCTTCCCTTTTTTCCTGCATGCGTCCGGTTATTGCGGGTGTACGCAGGGCAATTTCCTTTCGCTTGGTTTACGGTGGCTGACACCGTGCCCAGACCCCAATAGCGCCTTTTTCTGAGGCTCCCCTCCTCCCCGGAGCGATTCGACATGGACGCGAACGGCCCCTTGCTCGCTGGCACGATGGTCTTCGGGATGACAAGCGCTTTGTTAAGTTTTGTTTCCTGTCTGCAAGTTGTTCCCAGGTGTAGCATTAGCTTGTAGACGGGGGAGGCTGCCCAGCGAAACACCGTCACGGGCACGGTGTTTATGTAAATGCAGTGCGGAAAGTGGACACAACGAACTGCGTGCAAGAAGTTCGCCTTCGAACGTTCGAAGGTAAGAGGAGTGTCAAAATGAAATCACGGCGGCGGATTACATACTTATTGGCGGCGCTGCTGTTTGTCGCGGTGTCGGTGGGGACCCTTCTGGCGCAGGACG
>Ga0265325_10000558_pt1 | contig 27032 bp, 25 predicted proteins | sample 41420metaG_FD_202090 | JGI IMG/M metagenome (GOLD analysis project Ga0265325, IMG submission 202090) | Rhizosphere microbial communities from Carex aquatilis grown in University of Washington, Seatle, WA, United States - 4-14-20 metaG | ecosystem: Host-associated > Plants > Roots > Rhizosphere... | reverse complement strand
CATGCGCCGGGCCTGGAAGGCTTCGAAATTCGAGCAGGAAGAGATCTCGCGATAGGTCTCTTGCGCCGGCAGCCAGACCTCCAGGTCATAGGTCTTGGCTGCCGAAAAGCCCATGTCGCCGGTGCATAGCGCCATCTTGCGGTAAGGCAGGTTCAGCTTTTGCAGAATCGCCTCGGCATGATGGGTAAGGTCCTCATGCGCCTGCCAGGAATTCTCCGGCTTGACGATCTGCACCAGTTCCACCTTGTCGAATTGGTGCTGGCGGATCATGCCGCGGGTGTCGCGACCAGCGCTGCCCGCCTCGGAGCGGAAACAGGGCGTGTGACAGACGAACTTAAGCGGCAGCGATTCCGCGGCGAGGATCTGGTCACGGACCATGTTGGTCACCGGTACTTCGGCGGTCGGGATCAGGTAAAGCCGGCTGCCATCCGAGCGCGGCACGCGGAACAGGTCCTCTTCGAACTTCGGCAACTGGCCGGTGCCGAACATGCTCTCGGGATTGACCAGGTAAGGCACATACACTTCCGTATAGCCATGGTCGGCCGTATGCGTATCGAGCATGAACTGGGCAAGCGCCCGATGCAGGCGCGCCACGCCCCCTTTCATCAACGAGAAGCGGCTGCCGGCGATCTTTGCTGCCGTCTCGAAATCGAGCCCGCCCAAGCCCTCGCCGATCTCGACGTGATCCTTGACGGGGAAGTCGAAGCTCGTCGGCGCGCCCCAGCGCAGCACTTCGACGTTGGCCGATTCATCGGCACCGACCGGCACGCTCTCGTGCGGCAGGTTCGGAATCACGGCAAGGAAGGCATTCTGCTCGGCAAGCACCTCGGCCAATCTCGTTTCGTTGGCCTTCACCTCGTCGCCCAATCCTGCCACCTCGGCCATGACGGCGGCGGTATCCTCACCCTTGCCCTTCAACATGCCGATCTGCTTCGACAGGCTGTTGCGCTTGGCCTGCAAGTCCTGGGTACGCATCTGCAAGCCCTTGCGTTCGCCTTCCAGTGCCTCGAAGGTCGAGGTATCGAGCGTTACTCCGCGTGTAGCGAGGCGTTCGGCGACAAGGGCAAGATTGCTGCGGAGAAGTTGAATGTCCAGCATGTCTATGCCTCCTGAAGGGCCGCCCCGAAGGAGGCAGCGCCCCCCGTGGGGGCAGCGAACGTAGTGAGCGTGGGGGCCATATTTCTTCCTATTTGTTGCGGGCTTTGCCGTCGAGGTCGCGCAGGTACGCGAGCTTTTCGGCGATCTTCTGTTCCAGGCCGCGCGGCGTCGGCTTGTACCAAACCACGGCGGGCATGTCGTCGGGGAAGTAGGTCTGCCCCGGCGAATAGGCTTCCGGCTCGTCGTGCGCATAGCGGTACTCGGACCCGAAACCCAATTCCTTCATCAGCTTGGTCGGCGCGTTACGCAGATGCTCGGGTACCGGACGCGATTTGTCCTGACTGATGAAACGGCGGGCCGAATTATAAGCGACGTAGGTGGCGTTCGACTTGGGCGCCACCGCCATGTACAGCACGGCTTCGGCCAACGCCAATTCGCCCTCCGGCGAACCGATGCGCTCGTAAGTCTCCCAGGCATCGAGCGCCAGACGCAGTGCCCGCGGATCAGCGATGCCGATATCCTCGGTGGCCATGCGGATGATGCGCCGCGCCAGATACAACGGATCCGCACCGCCGTCGATCATGCGCACGAACCAGTACAGCGCGGCATCCGGATTGGAGCCGCGCACCGACTTGTGCAGCGCCGAGATCTGATCGTAGAAAGCGTCGCCGCCCTTGTCAAAGCGGCGCAGGTCATGCGCCAGCGTCGCCTCCAGAAAGTCGGCTGTGACGGTGCGCCGTTGCGCGGCGAGCGCTGCGGTCTTCAATGTCTCCAGCACATTCAGCAAGCGCCGCGCATCGCCGTCGGCATGTCCGATCAGGCGCTCCTTGGCGTCGGCGTCGAACTCCAGATCGGGGAGCGCCTTCTCCCGCGCCCGCTCGAACAACTGGGCCAATTCCGCCTCTGTCAGACTCTTCAGCACATACACTGAAGCGCGCGAGAGCAGCGCCGAGTTCACCTCGAACGATGGGTTCTCGGTCGTCGCACCGACGAAGGTGAGCAGGCCTCGTTCGACGAAAGGCAGGAAGGCATCCTGTTGCGATTTGTTGAAGCGATGCACCTCGTCGACGAACAACAACGTCCGCCGCCCTGATTGCGCCAGCGTCAGCTCCGCCTGCTCGACGGCGGCGCGGATATCCTTGACACCGGAGAAGACGGCCGACAGGGCAATGAACTCGGCGTCGAAAGCATCGGCCATCAGGCGCGCCAGCGTGGTCTTGCCGACTCCCGGCGGCCCCCAGAGGATCATCGAATGCGGCGTCCGTGACTCGAAGGCCAGGCGCAGCGGCTTGCCCGAACCGAGCAGGTGGGTCTGGCCGATCACTTCGTCGAGCGTCTGCGGCCGCAGCAACTCCGCCAACGGCGCATGCGCCAACGGCCCGTCGAATAGATCGGTCATCGCTGCTCGACGATATCGGCGCCTTTCGGCGGCACGAAGCGGAAAGTGTCGGCCGGCAGCGCGCCCCGCGTCTCGAACTGGCTCAGCACCAGGGTGCTGGTCTGGCCGAAGTTGTCGACGATTTCCATGCGCACCGGCAGGTTTGCCCGCATGCCGATGCGCAATCTCTCGAAGCCGCCCTCCTTGGCCTTCGGCACCGCCTCGACAAACTCGATGCCGTCGCGACTGCCGCCATCGGCAAGGACGAAGTTGTCGTCCAGCGACTCGCCGGCCAACAACGCCGCCGGACTGGCGCCGAGGGCCTTGCCGACAACGCCGATGGTCACTTGATTGAGATCGGGGTCGTAGCTCCACAGCTTGTGGCCATCGCTGACCAGGAGCTGCTGGTACGGCTTCTCATAGCTCCAGCGGAATTTTCCCGGACGGGCGAAGGCGAACAGGCCGGCCGACTCCTTGGCCTTGCCGCTGTCCTTGCCGGTCACGGTCTGGATGAAAGCTCCGTGCGCTTGCCCGGTGGAGGCCAGGAACTGTCGCAGTTGTTCTATGCCGCCGGCACTGGCGGCCATCGGCAGCAGCGCTGCCAGGGGAAGTATCAGTCGTCTCATGGGGAGATTATCCCCGAGTTGGCGACAGCCTGCTCAGTTCGCGGTTTCCGGAACCAGCACTTCCCTGCCCCCAGCGGCATTCATCGGCGACACCAGGCCGGCGCGCTCCATGGCCTCGATCAAGCGCGCGGCGCGGTTGTAGCCGATGCGCAAGTTACGCTGCACGAGGGAAATCGATGGCCGGCGGGTCTTCATGACAACCTCGACTGCCTGGTCGTACATCGGATCGGCCTCGGCATCGGCAGCACTATCACCACCCATATCGCCGCTCTCGGTCGCCGGCGCCGACAGTATGTCTTCGATGTAGTCCGGTCTCGCCACCTTGCGCAGGTGGTCCACCACCCGATGCACTTCGTCGTCGGCGACGAAAGCACCATGCACGCGCACCGGCAGGCCGGTGCCAGGTGCCAGGTAGAGCATGTCACCCTGGCCAAGCAAGGCCTCGGCGCCCATCTGGTCGAGGATGGTGCGCGAGTCGATCTTGGACGACACCTGGAAGGCGATTCGCGTCGGAATATTCGCCTTGATGAGGCCGGTAATCACGTCCACGCTCGGTCGCTGGGTGGCCAGGATAAGGTGGATACCGGCCGCGCGCGCCTTTTGGGCCAGGCGGGCAATGAGCTCCTCGACCTTCTTGCCGACCACCATCATGAGATCGGCCAGTTCGTCGATGACCACCACGATGTGCGGCAAGGTCGCCAGCGGCTCGGGCGATTCCGCCACCAGGGGGAACGGGTTGGCGACGTGGCCGCCATTCTTCTCGGCATCGCGAATCTTGCCGTTGAATCCGGCCAGGTTGCGCACGCCGAGTGCCGACATGACCTTGTAGCGACGCTCCATTTCGCCGACGCACCAGTGCAGCGCGTTGGCCGCCTTGTTCATGTCGGTGACCACGGGCGCCAGCAGGTGCGGGATGCCTTCGTAGATCGACAGCTCGAGCATCTTCGGGTCGACCATGATCATGCGCACATCGCGTGGCTCGGACTTGTAGACCAGCGACAGGATCATGGCGTTGATGCCCACCGACTTGCCCGAGCCGGTGGTGCCGGCAACGAGGAGATGCGGCATCTTGGCCAGGTCGGCGACCACCGGACCGCCGGCTATATCTTTGCCCAGCCCGATCGCGAGTGGCGAATGTATCTCGTGGTAAGCCTTGGAACCGATGATCTCCGACAGGCGCACCGTCTGCCGGCGTGGATTCGGCAATTCGAGCGCCATGCAGGATTTCCCCGGAATGGTCTCGACGACACGGATGCTGACCAGCGACAATGCGCGCGCCAGATCCTTGCTCAGGCCAACCACCATGGAACCCTTGACGCCTGAGGCCGGTTCGATTTCATAGCGGGTGACCACCGGCCCGGGATGAGCCGAGAGGACCTTCACGTCAATGCCGAAGTCGCCGAGCTTGCGCTCGATCAGGCGCGAGGTGAATTCCAGCGCTTCCGCCGCCGGCGCGTCGTCCGCTTTCAGTACCGCCTCGTCGAGCAGGCGCAGGGGCGGCAAGCCCTCGCCCGGCGCGTCATAAAACATCGGCACTTGCCGCTCTTTCTCGATCCTCGCCTCGGCCTTCGGTGCCCGGGGAATTTCCAGGTCCAGCGGCTCGATGCGGATCGGCAGCGGATTCTCATCCTGCTTGCGCCGAGCGGTCTCGATGACGGCCTCCCGCTTCTCTGCCACCGTCCGGCCGTAGCGGCGATCCTGCCAGCGTTCCCACAGTCGGCCAGTGCCAAACCACAGGATTTCGAGCAGTGCGCCGGTGCGCTCGGCGACTTCCAGCCACGAAATACCCAGAAACAAGGTCAGTCCGGCCAGACAGAGGACCAGCAGCGCCAGTGTCCCGCCCGTGAAACCGAGGGTCGACATCGTGACATAACCGATCTCACGCCCGAGCATGCCGCCGGGCGCCAGCGGCAGGCTGGCCTTCAGGCTCCAGAAACGCGTGGCCTCGATGCTGGAGCAGGCAATCTGCAGGATGACGAAGCCGGCCAAAGCGATCAGCAATGGGCGCCGGTCCCCGGCGAAGATCCGGTTGACTCGACGATAACCCCAGGTCACGACAAAGAACAACAAGCCGACGCACCACCATGCTGACAGGCCGAACAGGTATAACAACAGATCCGACAGCCAGGCACCGAAACGGCCGCCCGGGTTGACGATGCCGTGAGCGTGGCCCGCGTGCGACCAACCGGGGTCGGCCGGGTTGTATCCCCACAAGATGAGCGCCAGGTACAGCCCCGCGGCAGCAACGACCAACCAGCGCGCCTCATGCACCAGGGCGACGATCTTTTCGGGCAGCGGGACGGAGGAATTCCGTTGGGCCAGGGTAACGTTCATGACGGCTGACACTCTTTGGCTAACGTACCGATTCTGCGCAGAGCATGACCCGTCGAAGGCGGGAACAGGACGAATTATTCGTCGCTATTGGCGGCATTGGAACCGGCTATCGCTCCCATGCCTATAATCGCCGCATCTGCCAATCGTCTGGAGCAAGCACTCATGAGCACCCGTCACTGCCGCCTGCTGATACTCGGGTCGGGACCCGCCGGTTACACTGCGGCTGTATATGCCGCTCGTGCGAATCTGAATCCGGTATTGATCACTGGCATCGCCCAGGGTGGTCAGTTGATGACCACCACGGATGTGGACAATTGGCCAGCCGACGCCGACGGCGTGCAGGGCCCGGATCTGATGGCGCGCTTCCAGAAGCACGCCGAGCGCTTCAATACCGAAGTCATCTTCGACCACATTCATACCGCGAAGGTCACCGAGAAGCCCTTCCGCCTGATTGGCGACGCGAACGAATACACCTGCGACGCGCTGATCATCGCCACCGGCGCCTCCGCGCAGTATCTTGGCTTGCCGTCTGAGCACGCCTTTGCCGGCAAGGGCGTCTCTGCTTGCGCCACCTGCGACGGCTTCTTCTATCGCAACAAGGCGGTCGCAGTCATCGGCGGCGGTAACACGGCCGTCGAAGAGGCACTCTACCTGGCCAACATTGCCAGCCACGTCACCCTCGTGCATCGACGGGACAAGTTTCGCGCCGAGAAGATCATGCAAGACCATCTTTTCGAAAAGGAGAAGGCGGGCAAAGTGACCATCAAGTGGAACTCGACGCTCGACGAAGTGCTGGGCGACAAGACCGGCGTCACGGGCATGCGCATCAAGAACGTCCAGACCGGCGCCAACGAGGAAATACCGCTGCTGGGTGTATTCGTCGCCATCGGCCACAAGCCGAACACCGATTTGTTCGCCGGCCAACTCGAGATGGAGAATGGCTACCTGATCAGCCACGGTGGCCGACAAGGTAATGCCACGCAGACCAGCGTCGCGGGGGTGTTTGCGGCCGGCGACGTGCAGGACCAGATCTATAAGCAGGCCGTCACCAGCGCCGCTTCCGGCTGCATGGCAGCCCTCGACGCCGAAAAATACCTCGATGCGTTGAAGGCTTGAGATGTCCGGCGGTCGCGGTGGCGACGATCCCGGGGCCCTGTTTCGGGATGCCATGGCGGACGTGGCACGGATTTCCAGCGACCGCATCCAGCCGAGCCCGCCAGCGCTGCCACCGGTTGCTCGCCAACACAACATCGACGAGCGCGCGGCGCTGATCGAATCCATTACCAGCCCGGATTTGCTCGATCTGCATTTGGAAGGTGGCGACGAGGCGGCGTGGTCGTGCGCCGGCATCGACCGCCGTGTGCTGCGCGACCTGCGTCGCGGCAAATGGGTTACCCAGGCCCACCTCGACCTGCACGGCTGCAACCGGCACGACGCCCGCAGCGAACTGGTTGCATTCCTGGGTGAGTGCATGACCCACAGTCATCGCTGTGTTCGCATCGTCCACGGCAAAGGTTTGCGCTCGCCCGGGCGCGAACCCGTACTCAAGCGGCTTGTTCTCGGCTGGCTGACCCAGCGCTCTGAAGTTCTGGCCTTTTGTCAGGCCCGTGCCGCCGAAGGCGGCGCGGGCGCGGTCATCGTACTGCTGCGGTCAGCTCGCTGACCGCTTGGTCGGACAAAATCAGAAGACGAAATCGCCGGACGTTACCGATGTCGGCGCGACGCCCTGCAATAGCACGTCCTGTCCGCCGAAAGAAATCAGAGTGCCGCCGTTGAATGCCGTGATGGTCAGCCCCTGTCGATTGGCGATACCGGTGACACTGCCAACACCGCCGACACCGGCATCATGGAAGTTGAGCTTATCAGTGCCATGTTTGAAATCGGTAATGACATCGTGACCCCAGTTCTTGCCGAACGCGAACACATCCTTGCCGGCTCCGCCCGTCAACTTGTCATTGCCCAGACCGCCGATCAGAATGTCGTCGCCGCCACTGCCCAGCAAGGTGTCGTCGCCACTGGTACCGGTCAACTTGTCGTTGCCGCCACCCCCATCAACCGAGATCTTGCCAAGGAAGGAGGTGCCGCTGAAGTCGAGCGTATTGTCGTTCCAGTCGCCGATGATCCGGATGACGCCCTGAGCACCGCTGGCGTCAATCACCTCGATACCGTTGGTCGGTCCGAAGGCGGTCATGCCGATATCGACGGTGTTGCCATACGCGACGATGCGGTCTTTGCCGGTGCCACCGTCGTAGCTGTCGTAGTCCTCGAAAGCCGAGTTCTTGTTGCCGGTGACACGGAAAGTGTCGTCGCCGGCACCGCCATTGAGTACATCGTTGCCGGCACCGCCATGAATCACGTCGTTGCCGGCGCCACCGGAAATATTCTGCTCACCCCAGTCGCCGCACTCGATGACGTCATTGCCCGCTGAACCGATGATCGTATCGTTGCCACCACCACCGTCGATGACGATATTGCCGCCCAGCAAGCTGATGCCGCTGAAATCGAGCACGTTGTCGTTCCAGTCACCAAGCAGGCGAACGCTGCCCGTGGCGCCAGTGGCATCAATGGTCTCGACGCTGTTCGCGGTGCCGAAAGCGGTCATGCCGATGTCGACCTTGGTTCCGTAGGCAACAATCTTGTCCTGGCCGGCACCACCGTCGTAGCTGTCATAACCCTCGAAGGTGCAGTCAGTAGCCGAATTGCAGCCGGTGACCCGGAACGTGTCGTTGCCGGTACCACCGGACAAGACGTCGTCACCGCCACCGCCGTGGATGACGTCGTTGCCGGCCCCGCCCGCTATGCTCTGATCGCCCCAATCACCGCCTTCGATGACGTCGTCACCGGCAGAACCGGTGATCGTATCGTTGCCGCCGCCGCCATCGATGACGATTTTGCTGCCGAGCAAGCTGACGCCGCTGAAATCCAGCACGTTGTCGTTCCAGTCGCCGAGCAAGCGGACGGTGCCGGTAGCACCGCTAGCATCGACGACTTCGATGCCGCTGCTCGCTGCAAAGGCGGTCATGCCGATATCGACGTCGCCACCAAAAGCGCGAATCGTGTCCTTGCCGGCACCACCGTCATAGGTGTCGTAACCCTCAAAGGTGCAGTCGGTGTCAGAGTAACGACCGGTGACGCGAAATACGTCATCCCCGGCACCACCCGCCAGAACGTCGTCACCACCCTGACCATAGATCAGATCATTACCGGCGCCGGCATTGATGGTGTCGTTACCCCAGTCGCCATAGATCAAGTCATCGCCGCCAGCGCCATTCACCACGTCATCGCCGCCGCCAGCGTTGATTTGTTCGGCGCCATCGGTGCCGGCAATGGTGTTGTCGCCCCAATCACCCATGACCACCGTAGCGTTGTTGTAGAAGAAGTTGAGCCAGGTCGCCACCTGATCGACGCCGACATTCAAGTCACCATCCTCGTTGAGGAAGCGGCCGTCGCAGATCTGAAAGCACATGTGGTAGATACCGTCGGCGACCGTATTGACCAAATTGTCGCCGAGGAAGTTGGCGTCCGCGCCGTCGTTCTGGATCAGGTGATAGCCGGTTTCATAGGTATCTTCGTCGTCACCGTGCAGGGTGGTCCATTTCTGCAGCAGCGCCGGATCAGAGCGGATGATGGTGTTCATCGCCGTCACTTCTTCGCTGGTGATCCAATGATCATCGTTGGCGTGCAGCGAACTGATCATGCCGACGATCAGGCCATTCATCTCGTTGGCGTCGGCAACGCCGGTACTAATGTCGGCCGCCGAGGTGCATTGCGCCAGTCCGGGATCGCGCTTGGCAAAATCGACCATGGTATCGAGACCGGTGCCGGTCGTCGTCTGGTCGGCGAGGAAATAGTTCAGCCAACCGGCGACATCGCTCGTGGTAGCGGTCGCCCGGCCCATTTCGTTGACCAGTTGGCCGTTTGCAGCACCGAAGCCAATGTCGTAAATGCCCTCAGCCACGGTGTTGACGAGACTGACGCCGAACAGGTCGCTCCAGCCGCCGTCACCCTTGACCTGGTGGAAGCCGGTCTCACCGGTGGTCTTGTTGTCCGAGCCATGGAGCAGCTTCCACTGCGTCAGCAAGCCGGCATTGCCGTTGATGTACTTGGCCAGCGTCGTCACGTCATCCGCCGAGATCGACTTGTCCTTCAGCACGCCGGTGGCGTCAATAGCCGCCATGAGCATTTTGTTAAGGCCATTGGCGGCATCGGCGCCAGCCGCGATTTGCTTGTCGCCAATCGAGCAGCCGAGCCCCTGGTCGCCCTGGATCAAATCGGTCAGCCGATCGAGCGGAGTGCCTGTCGTCGAGTGATCGACATAGAACTGCGTCAGCCAGCCGGCGACATCCTCGACGCTGGCGTTCTGGTCGCCGTCTTCGTTGAGAAAGTGGCCAGCGCAGATTTCAAACCCCATGTGATAGACACTGTCGATCACGGTGTCGAGCAGGTTGTCGCCGCGGTATTCGGCGGTGCCACCATCGTTCTGCACAAGGTGATAGCCAGTCTCGTAGGTCGGCTCGTCATCACCGTGCAAGGCGGTCCATTGATCCAGGCAGTTGGCCCGAATCCAGGCGTTCATGGCGATGACTTCGGTCGTGGTAAACACGCCGTCATCGGCGGCATGAACGGCGTTCGCAGCCTGGATGATGAGTTTGTTCAGCTCATCTGCGTCGTGTGCGGCAGTGGCGATGTCCTGGGCGTTGGCGGTGCCCGCCAAGCCGACATCGGCGAAGATGAAGCCGACGAATTGGTCGAGTCCGGTGTGCGTGGTACCGGCAATAGTCGAAGTCGCGAGCGAGTAGACTTGCGGCTCGCCAGAAGTTGTTTCACACATGACAGGCTCCCTTGGCAGCCGGATTAATTCCGGTCAGGAAGCCCCATTTGACGCCATGGTCAATGCCGGTTCAATTGTCTCCGGCGCACGACGGACGCAGCGTGCGCCCCTCGTACGGACGGAAACACGCGCCGCGCCGGCGCGCCTTCAGATCGCGGCTTCGTTGACCTCGCCGGTACGAATGCGCACGATCTGGTCGACGGCAGTGACGAAGATCTTGCCATCGCCGATCTTGCCCGTGCGGGCCGATTTGACGATCGCCTCGATCGCCGGCTCGACGGTAGCTTCCGCGACCACCAGCTCGATCTTGATCTTGGGCAGGAAGTCGACCACGTATTCGGCACCCCGGTACAGCTCCGTGTGGCCCTTCTGGCGGCCGAAACCCTTCACCTCGGAGACGGTCAGACCGCTGACCCCCACCTCTGAGAGCGCTTCGCGAACCTCGTCGAGCTTGAAGGGTTTGATGATGGCTTCGATCTTCTTCATGCGTCCTCCGTGACTACCATTCGTCGGAATAACGTGATGTTATCGGATATCGCCAATCTTTGCCGAAACCGCGTCGCGTGACCCGGATGCCGACTGGCGCTTGCCGGCGCTTGTATTCGTTGCGCTTGAGCATCGCCACAACGCGACGCACATCCCTTTCCGGCAGGCCCAGGGCAACGATTTCGCCGCCTGACAGGTCGCGTTCCATGTAGGCTTCGATGATGGCATCGAGCACTTCGTAGGGCGGTAGCGAATCCTGGTCGGTCTGGTTCGGCTTCAACTCCGCCGACGGCGGTCGGACGATGATGTTTTCCGGAATCACCGGCGAGATGCCATTGCGGTAGTGCGCCAGACGATAGACAAACGTCTTGAAGACGTCCTTGATTACCGCGAAACCACCTGCCATGTCGCCGTAGAGCGTCGCGTAACCCACGGCCATTTCGCTCTTGTTGCCGGTAGTGAGCACAATCGCGCCACTCTTGTTCGACAAGGCCATCAGGATCATGCCGCGGATGCGCGCCTGCAAATTCTCTTCGGTGGTGTCGGCAGCGGTACCGGCAAACTGCGCTTCGAGCATCGTGGCCATGGTGCGCATCGCCGGTTCGATGGCAATCTCGTCGTAGCGAATACCGAGCGTCTGCGCCATCTGCCGCGAATCGTCGAGGCTCATCTGTGCGGTATAGGGCGAAGGCATCATGACCGCACGCACCCGCTCAGCGCCAAGCGCGTCGACCGCCACGGCAAGCGTGAGGGCGGAGTCAATGCCGCCCGACAGACCGAGAATGGCACCCGGGAAGCCGTTCTTGCCCAGGTAGTCGCGGACGCCGAGCTTCAAGGCCTCATAGACCTCCGCTTCCGGTTCCAGCATTGGCGCGACCGCGCCCGGCAACAGATGGCCATCGTGGTACTCGACGAGCATCAGCGACTCGACAAATGCCGGACACTGGTGGGTCAGGCGGCCAACGGCATCGATGGCAAACGACGCGCCATCGAAGACCAGTTCGTCCTGGCCGCCGACCATATTGACGTAGATTACCGGCATGCGCGTTCCAGCGACGCGCTGGCGCAGAATTTCATGCCGACGCGCCAACTTCTGCATATGGAAGGGCGAGGCATTGAGGGTCAGCAACAATTCCGCGCCGGCCGCACGTGCCGCTTCAGCGGCGCCCGGCTGCCAGACATCCTCGCAGATCGCCAGGCCAACGCACACGCCACGGATGGCAATTACAGCTGGCGCGTCGCCGGCGTCGAAGTAGCGTTCCTCGTCGAACACGTCGGTATTCGGCAGGCGCTGCTTGCGGTAGGTGGCGGCGATCCGCCCGTCAACCAGATAGGAAGCCGAGTTGAACCGCCGACCGGCGCATTCTTCGGCGTGGCCGACGACCAGCGGTAGTGGCGCCGCGCTCGCCAGCGCTGTCAGTTCGCGCGCGCAGGCACGGTAAAAATCGGGACGCAGAAGGAGATCTTCGGGCGGATAGCCGCACAAGGCGAGTTCCGGGGTCAGCAGCAGATCCGCGCCCAAATCGCGCGCCTTGTTCGCGGCATCCAGAATGCGCTTGGCGTTGCCGGCCAGGTCGCCGACCAGGCAGTTGATCTGGGCAACGGCAATCTTTAGGGAAGGCATGCCTCGAATATACCGCAGCGACGGCCGACCCGCCCAGCCTCAGAATGCCGGCTTTTCGCTGGCCAAGGTATAGCGCTCGACGCCGGCGACGATTTCGCGCTTGGCATCCTCGATTTCGCCCCAGCCTTGGACCTTGACGAATTTGCCGGGCTCGAGATCCTTGTAGTGCTCGAAGAAGTGGGCGATCTGATCGAGGATGATCTGCGGCAGGTCGCGCGGCGAAGTCACGCTACGATACATCGGCGTCAGCTTGTCCACCGGCACTGCCAAGAGCTTGGCGTCGTCACCGGCTTCATCAGACATCTTCAGTACACCAATCGGCCGGCAGCGGACTACCACTCCCGGAGGCAAGGCGAACTGCGAGACGACGAGCACGTCGACCGGGTCGCCGTCGCCGGCGATCGTGTGCGGAATGTAGCCGTAATTACAGGGATAGTGCATCGCCGTCGACATGAAGCGATCGACGAAAATCGCCCCGGAAGCCTTGTCGACCTCGTACTTGATGGGCTCCGCATGCATCTGAATTTCGATGACGACATTGAAGTCGTTTGGCAAATCCTTGCCCGCCGGTACGCGATCCAAGCCCACGTCTTATGCTCCCGCAAAATACTGATTATATCCACAATGCTGCACCGCAGCAAACTGTCCGGCCGTTACGCGGCCTCGAATCCGGCATCTTCGACCACCGCCACCATCTGCTCGCGCTGAACCTGGGCAGGGTCATATTCGACTCTCGCTTCGCCTTGATCCAGTGACACGCTGGCGCCGGCCACGCCAGGCAGGCCTTCCAGAACCCCGGTAACACTCTTGACGCAACCGCCACAAGACATGCCTTTGATCTTGAGGACTATGCTTTCCATGTGCTCACTCCTCCGGTTTCCACTTACGCAAAAGCAGCGAATTGCTGACTACGGACACCGAGCTCATCGCCATCGCTGCCCCCGCAACAACCGGGTTGAGCAGACCGAGTGCGGCCGCAGGAATCCCAAGAACATTGTAGACGAGTGCCCAGAACAGATTCTGCCGGATCTTGCGCAATGTCGCTCGCGACAAATCGATGGCGTCGACGACGCCGTTCAGGTCGTTGCGCATCAGCGTGATGTCGGCCGTCTCCATCGCCACGCCAGTACCGGCCCCCATGGCAAACGAAACGTCCGCGGCGGCCAGCGCCGGCGCATCGTTGATGCCATCACCAGCCATGCCGACCGAGGCACCCTCACCCCTGAGACGCTGCACTTCAGCCGCCTTGCGTTCCGGCAGGACGCCTGCCTCAAAGTGATCGACACCGGCCTCGCGAGCCACGGCCGCCGCGCTCTGAGCGTTATCGCCGGTCAACATGATTACCCGTACGCCCTTTGCCCGCAGCCGCGCCACCGCAGCCGGCGAGGAAGCCCTGATCGGATCCGACAGGCCAATGACACCGATGACGCCATCGTCCTTTGCGACAACGACCGCGCTCTGCCCTGGGTTACTCAAGCGCAATTGATCGGCACAAGGAAGTCCAAGCGTCGCCAGCCAGTCCGGTGCGCCGACCATTACGCGCTGGCCGTCAACCTGTCCGACGACACCCTTGCCGGCTTCGCTGCGTACGTCCCGGGGCACCGACAACGTTTGCCCTTCCAGTCGCGCCTGCGCCGTCAGCGCTACGGCCAGGGGATGCGTCACGGCCTGCTCGAGACTGGCGGCAAGCCTCAGCAACTCACCGCGTGTGCAGCCATCGGCGACCACGACTTCGGTGACTGTGGAGCGGCCTTCGGTCAGGGTGCCGGTCTTGTCGACCACCAGCACTTGCACCTTCTCGGCCAGCTCGAGCGCCTGGGCATTGCGGATCAATATGCCGGCGCGCGCGCCCTGTCCGGTTCCCACCATGATCGCGGTCGGCGTCGCCAGTCCAAGTGCGCAGGGACAGGCAATCACCAAGACGGCGACCGCATTGACCAGGGCGTTGGTGAAATCGCCATCGATCAGCCACCAGCAGAAGAAGGTTGCCAGAGCAACCGCCACCACCACAGGCACGAATATCGCCGCGATGCGATCGGTCAGTCGTTGCACTGGCGCCTTCGAGCCTTGCGCGCTCTCGACCATGCGGATAATGCCTGCCAGCAGGGTCTGGCTGCCAACGCCGACGGCCTTGCAACGGATCAGGCCATCGCCGTTCAGCGTCGCGGCAAATACCTTGTCGCCCCCGTTCTTAGCCACCGGCAGGCTCTCGCCGGTCAGCATTGATTCATCGATCGCAGAAACGCCGGAGAGGATCTCACCGTCCACCGGAACCGGTTCGCCGGGTTTGACCACGAACAGATCGCCCGGAATCATCCGGCTGACCGCCACTTCCACCAACTGCCCGTCCACCTCGGCGTGGGCCACCTGCGGTTGCAGCTTGATCAGCGCTTCGAGCGCGGCCGAGGTCTTCGCCTTGGCCCGCGCTTCGAGAATCTTGCCCAGCAATACCAGCGTGATCACCGTTGCCGAGGCCTCAAAGTACACGTGGCCATGCGCCCCAAGCAGGGTCACGACGGCGCTATAGGCCCAGGCCACACTGGTGCCCAGTGCCACCAGCACATCCATGTTGCCGGAACCGCCCTTCAAGGCGTTGAAGCCGCCGACATAGAATCGCCAGCCGATCCAGAACTGCACAGGCGTCGCCAGCAGAAACTGCAGCCAGCGCGGCAGGACCTCACCGTGCTCGCCAACGCTGCCGCCGAACATGAACAGCATCTGCCCGAGCAGGGGCAGCGTCAGTGCCGCTGCAAGCCAGAAGCGGGCAACCTCGGCGCGATAGGCGGCAAGCTTGCGCGCCTTTTCTTCGGCGTGGCTTTCCGACGTCGACACGGTCGCGGTGAAACCGGTCTTGACGACAGTCTCGAGAATACGCTGGACGTTGATCGCCGCGGGCTCATAGCGCACATGCGCCCGTTCGGTCGCCAGATTGACTGCCGCCTCGACGCCAGGCAGCTTGTTCAGTTGCCGCTCAATCCGGGCCGAGCAGGCTGCGCAGGTCATGCCGCCGATGGCGATCTCGACCGTGCTGGGCGTAGAGGCCATCGACTAGTCGAAGTTGACCGGAGCAGGCTTTTCGGTTGGACGATTTTCGTTGGCCCAGAGCTCAAAGCCCCCGGCCATCGAGACGATATTGCCGTAGCCGATCTTCTGCAACTGCACCGCTGACAACGCCGCCCGGCCGCTGGTGCGACAGTAGAGCAGGTACGCCCCGTCCTTGTCGGCACATTCGGGCACGGTGCCGATCTTGAACTCCAGCACGCCACGCGGAATGTTGATTGCGCCCGGCAGGTGGCCAGCGACATACTCATCGTATTCGCGGACGTCAATGATGATGCGCTGGCCGAGCAGTGCCTGGCCCTCGATCGTGGAAATTTCCTTGATCTGCGCCTTCGCCTCTATGACCAAGTCATGCGGACTGACTGCCATGCTTCGCTCTCCGTTGGATGGTCTCATGAATCGCCAATTGTATTAGGGTCTGCCGGCAATGGTGCCGTCCAGCGCTTCAGAGTGGCGAATTCAGTGCCCGCAGCAGGCCGAGCAGGCCAAAACCGAGAACGATCAGCCCGGATAGCACCCGCGTCACCCGCGCCTGGGCGAAGCGGCGGAAACGCACCAGCAGGATCCCGGCTAGAAGGAGATTTGGCAAGGTGCCGAGGCCGAACACGAGCATCACCAGTGCGCCTTGCTGCGGCGATCCCGAGACCATGGCATTGACCAGAACGCTATAGACCAGGCCACAGGGTAACCATCCCCATAACAGCCCAAGGGAGATCGCCTGGCGAAAATTGCGCACCGGTAGGAGACGCCCGGTCAGCGGGCTCAGGCGCTGCCAAAGCCGTCTGCCGAGCCCTTCGACGGGACCGAGAACGGCCGTGAAACCCATCAGGTAGAAACCCAAGGCCACCAGCATCGCATTGGCCAACAGGTAGAGGATCAGTTGTACTGCGGCAACCGGAACGAACACCCGACCCAGGCCGCCGACCGCCCCGACCAGCGTTCCGGCCAGGACATAGCTGGCGATGCGGCCACAGTTGTAGCCCAGATGCAGCCGCCACTGACCGCCGAGCGAGCCGGCCTGGGCACTGAGGGCGCCGACGATGCCGCCGCACATGCCGACGCAATGCGTACCACCCAGCACGCCAACCAGGAAGATCGACAGAAGACCGCCGGCCGACAACGGCTAGATGACCTTCGAATAGCGCGCGCGTTCGCGGTCGGTGCGCAAGTAGCGGTCGAAGGCCATGGCGATCGCCCGCACCAGCATCCGCCCGCGCGGCAGGACGCTGATCCAGCGGTCACTGATCCGCAAAAGCCCCCCTTGTTCCATCTCGCGCAAGTCGGCGAGCTCGGCGGCGAAGTAGGACTTGAAATCAATCAGGTGGGCAATTTCGATCGACTCCAGCGACAGCTCGAAGTGGCACATCAGAGCCTGGATGATCGATCGGCGCAGGAGGTCGTCGGCAGTCAGTTCCAGGCCACGCATCACCGGCAGCTCATCGCCATCCAGGCGCTCGTAGTACTCGTCGAGCGTGCGGTAGTTCTGACAGTAGGTCGGCCCGACTTTGCTGATTGCCGAAACACCGAAAGCGAGCAGGTCAGCGTCGGCGTAGGTCGAATAACCCTGGAAATTTCGGTGCAATCGTCCCTGCCGCTGCGCCACCGCGAGTTCGTCTTCGGGCTTGGCGAAGTGATCCATGCCGATGAAGACGTAGCCGGCGTCGGTCAAACGACGGATTGCCGTCTGCAGGATCTGCAACTTGGCATCGGCACTCGGCAAGTCCTTCTCGTCGATCCGGCGCTGCGGTTTGAAATGTCCCGGTAGGTGCGCGTAGTTGTAGATCGACAACCGGTCGGGCGACAGCTTGATGACTTCGTCCAGGGTATGGTTGAAGCTGATGACATTCTGCTTCGGCAGGCCGTAGATCAGGTCGACCGAAATCGATTTGAAGCCGAATTCGCGCGCCGAGTCGATGACCACCTGGCTCTCTTCGAGCGACTGAACCCGGTTGACGGCTCGCTGCACAGTCGGCTCGAAGTCCTGCAGCCCAACGCTCATCCTGTTGAAACCGAGTTCGCCCAGGACCTTGACCGTCGCGCGATCGACCTTGCGCGGATCGACCTCGATCGAATATTCGCCATTCGGCAGCAAACGGAAATGCTTGTTGATCAACTCCATCAACCGGTGCATCTCCTCCGCCGCCAGAAAGGTCGGCGTGCCACCGCCCCAGTGGAGCTGGACGACGTCGCGGCTGCCATCGAGCGCCTCCGCCTGCATTGCCAGTTCCTTGCCAAGGTAGCGAATGTACTTGGCGGATCGGCCATGGTCTTTAGTAATAATCTTGTTGCAGGCGCAGTAATAGCAGATCGTATTGCAGAACGGGATGTGGACGTATAATGACAATGCCCGACCGATCCCGCCAATCGTGCGCCGTCCCAGCCACGATTTGTAGGCCTCGGCGTCAAAGGCTTCGACAAAGCGATCGGCAGTCGGATACGATGTGTACCGCGGTCCGTTCACGTCGAATCGACGGATCAGTTGGGGATCGAAAATCAGTTCTTGAAAGTTGCTCGACATCGGGAATAAAGGCGGGTATCGACGCAAATGAGCGGCGAGTTTCAAAGATGCCGGAATGCGGGGCAAGAGGCTTTGACACAGATCAAAGGCCCAGCTGAGAGCATGCCTCATCAAAACGTCATACCACTGACCCTAACGTCGCTCAAGGCCGCCTGTTCCCAGTGCAATCTGCGCGAACTTTGCCTGCCATTCGGCCTTTCCGAGAAGGAGGTCGTCAAGCTCGACAAGCTTGTTGGCGCTCGGCGGCGCATCAAGCGCGGGCAACATTTGTACCGGGCAGGCGAGACTTTTGAGGCTATTTATGCCATCAAGACCGGCTTTTTCAAGACCGACGTGCTGCTCGAAGATGGCCGCGACCAGGTGACTGGCTTTCAGATGGCCGGCGAGATTCTCGGCATGGATGGCATCAGTTCGGAAACCCATAGCTGCAACGCGGTTGCCCTAGAGGACAGCGAAGTCTGCGTCATTCCGTTCAGCCTACTGGAAAGCCTTTCGCGGGAGATTCAGACACTGCAGCACCATTTTCACAAGGTCATGAGTCGTGAGATCGTTCGCGATCATGGCGTGATGATGCTGTTGGGTACGATGCGCGCCGAGGAACGGCTGGCCGCGTTTCTGCTCAACCTGTCACAGCGCTTCACTGCCCGCGGCTATTCCCCCCAGGAATTCCACCTGCGCATGACGCGCGAAGAGATCGGCTCGTATCTCGGCCTGAAGCTCGAGACCGTGAGTCGGGCTTTTTCGCGGTTTCAGGAGGAAGGCTTCATCAGCGTCCAGCAAAAGCACATCCGCATCCTTGATATCGCTGGCTTGAAGGAATTGCTAACGCACCAGGGCGCGCCTTGAGCGCCGAGATGAAGTGATTGCCGGGAAAGGCTTGCCACTCACAGTGTCGCGGTCATGAGCCATCGCCCTTCTCCGCCAGCGGGCCTCGACATCGCCTCGGTGCTGGCTCGCTTGCCCTTGTTCTCCGCCCTGACGCCAGAGTTGATTGCTCCCCTGGTTGCCACCGTACGCGAACGCTCCTTGGCCCGCGGTGAGGTGTTGTTTCACCGGGGCGATCCGAGCAAGGGTTTCTACGTGGTGGTCACCGGTCAGATCAAGTTGGCTTTCTCCTCGGAGCGGGGAAACGAGAAAGTCGTCGAACTGATCGGGCCACAGCAGAGTTTTGGCGAGGCCGTGATGTTCATGGACCGCCCCTTTCCAGTCTTTGCCGAGGCGCTGGCTGACTGTCGCCTCTTGTTCATCGGTAGAGACGCCGTATTTCAGCTGATCGAGACAAACCCGGCGTTCGCGCGCAGCATGCTTGCCGGCCTGTCGATGCGTTTGCACTCCTTGATCGCCGATGTCGAGTCGTACTCGCTCCAGTCCAGCATGCAGCGCGTGATCGGCTACCTGTTGCAGCACGTGCCCGAGCAAACCGGCACGATCGAGCTGGCCTTGCCGACTTCGAAGCAAGTCGTCGCCTCCCGTCTCAACCTGACGCCCGAGACCTTGTCGCGCATCCTGCACGAACTCACCGAGGCAGAGCTGATCCGTGTTCATGGCCGCCAGATCACGATTGTCGACTTGGCTCGCTTGCGCCAATTCGGTCTCTAGCGCGGACAAAGCGCAGCGCCGCTCGACTCACGTTCACCCCTAGCCACGCTGATGAGATGGCGAAGGCGGCGCCCGCCAAGGTGGCTGCGGCGGGCCAGATCGACGCCGTGAGCAGCGAAGCCACGGCAAGGAAATGCACGCCCATCTGACCGCGCATGGCGGAACCTGGGAGCATTTCATGAACATTGGGCACCGGCGTGCCGGGTGACGCCAGGCGCTGCAGCTCCAACCAACTGATGAAGGGCACGATCTTGTACAACATGCCGTTGATGACCGAGACGAAGACACCCGGGATCAGCAGCACGCCAAGCAGCCAAGAAACACGCGGGCCATCGACCGCTGCGGGCAATGCGGCTAGCGCAATCCCGAGCAGGGCAGCAGCCAGAAGGCAACACATGGCGAAGCGGAAGAACCAGAATACTGGGTCGCCGATGCGACGGCGTCGGCGCTGCTGAAGCCAGAGCGTTATTGCGGCAAAGGCGCCCGCCAGAGCCAGGCCGCAAACCAGCACCAGTTGCTGCGGTATTGGCGCGACCAGTTGCAGTGACCAGGCCAACAAGACGGCAAGGAGCAACAGCGGTAGCCAACGCGAAAGGCGGGGTGGATAGGGCGGCGTCAGCTGAAACATCGGCACAACAAAGTACGATACGCCCGCCAGGAGCGTGAGCGCCCAGCCGCCAAGCCCCCAAGCAACGTGAATGCTCGTCAAGTCTGCCAGCGGCCAGCTTCTCTGCCCCGCGAGACCATCCGCCAGCGCCGCTCCCAACAGCACGGTAACAGCAAGGCCGCCGACCGCGAGTCGCAATGCGAGGGCAGTGGCTCCTTGGGCCGGCGTGCGCAACAGGGCGCGTCCTGCAGCGACGACGACGATGGCAACGGCAAAGAGGAATAGCGCCGCCGCGCTTCTCAGGGCGATGGCGACATTGCTGGCCAAGCCGAAGGCGAGCAGCAGCACGGCGGCCAGCAGCATGGGATGGACGACGCGGGCAACTCTCAGCGGCCTGGCGATGTTGCAGCCAGCGGCCACCGGCAGGAACTGAAACAGCGCACCGGTCATCGCCTGTAGCATGAATCCTGCGACCAGGAGATGGGTCAGAGCCAGGGTCTCGCCAAGCCAGCGTGACGTCGGCACGTCGGCGCCCCACCAGCACAACAATGCCCCGGCGACAACGCCGAAGAGCGGCGCGCTCAGGAAGAAACGCAGCGGCACCGAAATCGGCGGCGCCTGCTCGAAGGACAAGTCCGCATGCATTACGGCTCGCCGACAGTGCTTTTGCGGATGGTGATCTCGAAGCTACCGTCATCCTGCGCGCGTTCATGCCAGAAATAGCCATGGCGCCGCAGAATGCCGAACAGCGGCGCCGGCCGGCAATTGAGCAGCAGCAGCAAGTCGTCGCCCTCGGTCAGTTGGTCGAGAGCGGCCAGGGTCAACTCCAATGGCTCCGGTGGCAGCAGATTGCGGCCGTCGATCACTCGCCGCATGTTGAGGCCGTGCGCTGACGCAGATCATCTGCGACCGGCAACTGCGCCGACGCCAGTAGCCGATCGCACATCGGGTACAGAATATGTTCCTCTTTCATGTTGTGCTGTTGCATCAGCACCAGGAGCGTCTCAGCCAGGCCGGCAAATGCCTTGGCGCTACGGGATTCCAGCGCCTGGGCCATTTCGCCCATCAGGCCCCTCATTTGCTGATGCTCGATGCGCATTACCTGTGGGGGACCGCAGGTACTGCCGTTGGCCGCCTCGAAGGCCGGAAACAGCAGCTGTTCTTCGGTGGCAAAATGGCCTTCGAGCTCGCCGCGAAATAGCGCGAACTGATCGCTGCACTGGTCCCAGCGCAGACGATGAACGCCTTCTTCGGCGAGGGCAAATAGCTCGTCGCAGTGCTTGTGGTGTGCGTGTAGGGCTTGGGTGACGGTCATGGCATCGCCTCGGTAAGTGATGCCTGGATTGTCTGTGATCCGTCGCGGCGGTTGCCTTGACCGCCGTCAAGAACGAATAGCCGGCCGTCAGCCGGCGGCAGTCCGCAGGGGCAAACCGCCGAGCATGAATTCGACCAGGTCCTTCACCGGCCGAATCACTTTGCCGAAGGGCAGACGCTCCGCGCCACGGAAGAACAGGCCCTTCTCGAAATCGCCGTGCAGCGCTGCCGCCAGCTGATTGTCGATGCAGAACTGACCGGCTTTCGGCAAGCTATCGCGCAAGCCACAGGAGAGCAGGCAATCCCACGCCAGCGTGCACTTGTGAGCCTTCTCGGCAGCGGCTAGCGACAGCTTCTCCGCGCGCTTGAGATAGTTGGCCAGCCACGGCGTCCGAACGGCACGGGCCGGTAGTCCGGCGGCGCTCATGAAGGTAACGATGTCATCGGGCTCTGCCTCCGCCAATACTTGCTTGAAAGTCGGATGAGCATCGCCTTCCTGCGTAACGGCAAACGGTGTTCCCAGCTGAACCGCGGAGGCCCCCAAGTTGAACAATTCCCGTACCCGCTGCGGGTTGTTGATACCCCCGGCCGGAATCAGCGGCATGGTTGCTGGATCGATCTGCAATTCCCTGAATGCTGCCAGGGTGCCCGGCAGCACGGTCTCGAAATCGAACCGGCCATCGGCGAGGTCGGCCAGCTTGGCCGCTCCCAGATGGCCACCGGCGAAGCGCGGATGTTCGATGACAATCGCGTCCGGCAACCGCCCCTTGCGCAACCACTTCTTGATCAGCAGGGCAATGCCGCGAATGTCTGAAAGTATTGGAATCAGCGCCACATTCGGGAAGGCGGCGGTAATCTCCGGTAGATCGAGCGGCAGTCCAGCACCCATGACGATGGCATCCGCACCGCTTTCGCAGGCCTGGCGCGCACAGGCTACGTACTCGGACACCGCACGCATGACGTTGACCGCAACCATGCCACGACCGCCGGCAATCTGCTTGGCCGCCCTTATTTCGCGATCCAGGGCGATCAGATTCGCCTCGTTGACGGAGTCTTTGACCTCGGCCGCCGTCTGGCTGCGCCGACGCGTCGTCCGTTCCATCAGGTCGGGGTGCAAACGCCGCAGGTCGACACTGGCGATCGTGCCAACTCCGTTCTCAGCAGCAACCGCGCCGGCCAAACGATGCGCCGACACACCGACGCCCATGCCACCTTGGACAATCGGCAACAATTCGCGCCCCTTCAAAGTCAACGGCGGGTATGCACAGACGGACATTTGTGGCTCGAACTAAAGTTAGGGGCGGTAGGTTACCCCGTTTCGCTGCCGCCGTGTGGAGATGATGCCCCTATTGCTCAAGCACATAGCTCCCCGGCGCGTCCATCAGCGGCGGATGCTCGGCGTTGGCCAGCGGCGGCGCGACCCGCAGTTTGCCCGACTTCGGTTGCAGCCAGGCCAGCCAGTCCTCCCACCATGAGCCTGCCCGACGCTCGGCGCGGTCGCGCCAGGTTTCCGCCGTTTCGTGGCGCTCGGCATCGGCTACCCAAAACTCGCGCTTCGGTGGCGTGACGGGCGGGTTGACGACCCCCAGGATGTGTCCCGAACTGGACAGCACGTAGCGGCGTTCACCGGCCACCTGGTTGTTGATGCGGAAGGTCTGCTTCCATGGCGCAATATGGTCGTCGACAGCGGAGACCGCATAGATCGGCTGCACGATGCGGCCGAGGTCGATCTTCTCGCCGGCAACAGTCAGTGCGTCCTTCTTGACCAAGGCGTTGTTAAGGTAGAACTCGCGCAGATACCACGAATGCATCGCCGCCGGCATCCTGGTCGTATCCATGTTCCAGAACAGCACGTCGAACGGCGGCGGCGTTTCGCCATAGAGATAACCGTGCACGACGTAATGCCAAATCAGGCTGTTTGAGCGCAGGAGCCGAAAGGCTGCCGCCATCTCCTTGCCATCCAGATAGCCCTTGCGCTCCATGGTGTGGGAAAGCCAGCGCACACTGCCTTCATCGAGGAATACCTCGACATCACCCGGACGTTCATAGTCGACTAGGGTGGTGAAGAACGTCGCCGAGGCGACTGGTAGCTCAGTCGGTTCAAAATGCCGATTTGCCCAGGCCATATACGTCGCGACGGCCGCCCCGCCAATGCAGTAGCCAACGAGATTGACTTGCGCAGCGCGCGAGATCGATCGCGCCACATCGATGATGCTACCGACGCCTTCCGTAAGGTAGGCGTCGAAGCCGACGTCGCGCAGATCCTCGCCAGGGTTCTTCCAGCTGGTAATGTAGACGTCATACTGCTGATCGAGCAGATAGCGGATCAGACTCTTCTTGGCGTTGAGATCAAGGATGTAATACTTGTTGATCCAGGGCGTGACGATGACGATCGGCACGCTGCGAACTTTTGCCTGGGTCGGCGCATAGTGGATGACTTCGAGCAGCCGGTTGCGGAAAACGACTTTGCCTGGCGTGTTGGCAACATTGCCGCCGACCTTGAATTCGTCCGGGTTGGTCATGCGCACGTTGCCCGCCTGGAGGTCCGCGAGAAAGTTGCGCATCCCTCGCGACAGACTCTCGCCATTGCTTTCCATGGCCTTCCCTAGTGCCGTCGGATTGGTAACCAGGAAGTTGGTCGGCGCCATGGCATTGAGCCACTTGCGCCACCAGAAGGCGGCCCGGCGACGCTCTTGGCTTGACAGTCCGGGCGTTCGATAGAGCATATCCTGAGAATGGTGGGTCACCAGCAGGTACCATTCCTTGGCAATGTCCCACGTTGCCGATTCGCTCCACACCGGATCGGCGAACCGAGTATCGTCGGGATGCGGCTTCTCAACGTCGCCGCTGGCCTGACCAAGTGCGCGTCGCCAGCAGTGCCACTGCAGCGCCAGCATGCGCGTGGAAAACTGTGACGCAACTTCCGCGAGTTCTTGCGGGTGCAGCATCCAGGCAGCCTGCGCATGCAGCAACGGCAAGATGACACCCATGGGATCAATGTTGGCATCCATGGCTTGATGGGCCGCACGCAACGCATTCTGCGGCAGCAAGGCTTCATTTTTCATGGCGCGACTCCAAGTCGTCCGAAGGCAACGGACCAGCGGTTACGTATTGTGGCACGTCACGAAAAACGCACATCCGATTTGGCACACGCCGTGGCGTCAATTGGCACCGTGGGGGTTGACATGCATCAACCGTTCCGGGCACCCTGCAAGGATAATGAATTTGCCTAAAGACGAGGAGTGAGCAAATGTTCAAGCATATTCTCGTGCCAACGGATGGCTCGCAACTGTCTCTGGAAGCAGTTCGCAAAGCTGTCGCGTTCGCCAAGGAAGCGGACGCCAAGGTCACATTTTTCTTCGCCAAGCCGGATTACCCCGTCGCCTTCTATGGCGAAGGCGCTCTGATCGACCCGACGACGCCCGAACGCTTTGCCGAGATGGCGGACCGTCAAGCCGACGACATCCTGAAACAGTGCATCGAGGTTGCGCAAGGCGCGGCTGTCGATTGCGCTAGCACCAGCAGCGTCAGCGATGTCCCTTTCCGGGCGATTATCGAAGCCGCCGCCGACACGGGTTGTGACCTTATCTTCATGGCCTCGCATGGACGGCGAGGCTTTAGCGGTCTGTTGCTCGGCTCCGAAACCCAGAAGGTCCTCACCCATTCGACGATCCCCGTACTTGTGTATCGCTGATCGTCGTGCAGAACACAGCCATTGCCATTATTCTCGACGAGCACCGCTCTCTGGCTGCGGTGCTCCATGGCTTGCGACACCTCGTCAGGGAGATGCGCGAGCATGGACGGCCACCGGATTTTCGCCTTCTCGGCGCCATGCTCTACTATCTCGATGCGTTTTCGGAGAAGCTGCACAACCCGAAAGAAAGCCTTTACCTGTTTGCGCGCCTGAAGCAGCGCTGTAGCGAGGCGGACGACGTTGTCGCCGAGCTGGAAAAGCAGCATCAGGAAAGCGCGCAACTCGGCCGTGACCTCGATCACGCCCTGGCCCGCCTTGAGGCCGGTGTGCCCGACGCTCTCGAACTGTTCAGCGCCACCGTTGAACGGCTGCTTCCTGAAGCCTGGCAGCACATGGCCACCGAAGAGAAAGTGCTACTTCCCTTGGCAAGGAAGCATCTCACGGAAGCCGACTGGGCGGAGATCGCCGCGGCTTTCGGTGAAAATGGCGATCCCCGCTTCGGAGCGAAGCCGGATCATGAATTCCGCGACTTGTTTTCGCGTATCGTCAATCTGGCGCCACCGCCGATAGGCGTCGGGCCCGACCGCTAGCCAACAGTATGGGAGGATCAGGGCGGCCCTGGGGCCGCCCCGAAGAACTCCCGGACAACAGACTTACTTGGCGTTGCGGGCGTCTTCTGCCATGTGTTTCTTGGCGTATCCCCAGAGGTAAAACGCCATCACCACGACGAAGCCAATGGTGAATACGCTCAGCAAGCCAATGTCGGTACCAAACAATTCCTTCAATGCCATGGTCGTTCTCCCCTTGCTAGTTGCTACGAATATCGGCAGGTGTTTCCCCGCCAATCACCATTTCACCCGATGCAGGTAACTGTACGCTTGCCATCAAGCGCCAAGTCTTCGCGTTGTCCTCGATAAGCACCAGCCACTGGCCAGAACGCGGCAGGTTCAGCTTGCCAACATAGTATTCGCCATCTCGGACCAACGCCTGCATCTGATCAACCCCCGCTCGAGTCGGATGCGACAGTGTTACCCTCACGATAGGCGGCGCGGAGAATCCGGATTCAACTCGTCCGCTCAAGCGAATCCGCACCATGCCTTCGGTCAGCGACAGCCGGGCCACTATGCCTTCAGCGCGGGCACGATCGCTTTCCGCCAAGGTCTCGCCGGCCTTCAGACCTTCCTTGTAGTAGTCTTCAGAGACCAGACCGTCGGTAGTGGAAAGCGCCAGCCACGCCGAAAAGATTGCGGCGACGACGACGATCGCCGGCCCGGCCATCAGGAACCAGGGCCAGAATTCCCGGTACCACGGCCTGAGCGGTGGTGTCGAATTGCTCATTGCGTTCATTGGATTAAGAACATCGCCTTCTCGTGAATTGCAATCTTGTCGTCATCGAGTGCCTTGACGTCGAAGTAGATCGGGTTCGATCCGCGAATTCCCGACTCGGGCGGCACCCGAACCTGGAGCATCACGTTCTTGTTGCTGGCGGCCGCGAGTTCGACAACTGAATCGCCGATCAACTCGGCATGCTCAAGACCACTGACGGCAAGCGAGTATCGATGCGGCTGCTCGGTAACGTTCATTACCTGCAATCGGAAGACGTTCTCAATCAAGCCGCCTTCGACCTCTCGAGACAGCGTACCGCGGTCGCGGATCACGTCCACACGCAACTGCGGCTTGGTCGCCAGGCCCCAGATGAACGCAATGGTGATCGCCGCGAGGATGACGGAATACAGTAGCGTCCGTGGCCTCGCCACATGCTTGACGATATCGGCGCTCGTCCAGTGTTTGGCGAGCGCATTCTCCGTGGTGTACCGAATCAGACCGCGCGGGTATTCCATCTTGTCCATGACCTCGTCACAG
>Ga0265325_10000555_pt1 | contig 27074 bp, 30 predicted proteins | sample 41420metaG_FD_202090 | JGI IMG/M metagenome (GOLD analysis project Ga0265325, IMG submission 202090) | Rhizosphere microbial communities from Carex aquatilis grown in University of Washington, Seatle, WA, United States - 4-14-20 metaG | ecosystem: Host-associated > Plants > Roots > Rhizosphere... | reverse complement strand
GATCGGCAGGTTCTGGAAACTGGAAAGCTGGAGAAACACAGCGATCAAGCCAGAAATTGCTGCCTTGAATTCTGGTTTCCAGGAATCGGAAAGCTGGAAAAACAAGGCGATCAAACCAGCAATTGCGGGCTTGATCCGTCGGCAACCCACTCGGCCGTTTCGACATCCATCAAGCGGGTGTCAAGCCGCCCCACCGCCGATCATGCCAGCACGGGCTCTTCGACCGGCTTGCGGCTGAACGACAGCAGGTAATCGACGGCTTTCGAAGCCTGGGCAGCGGCCTTGAAGATAAACTTCGGGTCGCCAGCCATGCCGTCGAGCCAGTTTTTCAAGTAGCTTGCGTGATTGTTGAGGTTGGTCGTCGTGGACAACCCGAGTTCCGCCATCAGCAGGCAGGCCGAAAGCTCGGCCACAAGCTCCAACATTGCATAGCCATCGCTTGCCCGATCAACACCAATTCGGCTTTCCGACCAATGACAATGCTCGTGAAAGCTGGTTTCCAAAAACGCTTCAGGCGTGTCGAATTGGTGGCGGTGCGGCAGTTGTATGTAGTCCTCTTGCATGTTGTAGAAGGCTTGATTTCCACCGTAACGGATGTCGGCACCGATTGCGGCAATGGCGGCCTCGGCGATTTCATACCGATGCTCGTCGATTTCGGGCTTGCCGAAGCCCACACGAAACTTGTCCAGCCCTGTGCATTGGTCGGCATTGAAGACAACGAAACTTCGCAAAACAGCGAACTTGTCTTTCACTTCGTCGCCATCGTCATCGAGCTTCGTCCGTTCGATCCGTTTGAACAACACGACGTGCGTGCCCTTCTCGCCCTTGTTGACCGTGGCTTTGTGCTGCTGAATCTGATGATATGTGGCCCACCATTTGCTCGTGAAGCCGTGCCGCATGGCGGCGACCATCAACAACAATTGATTTATGCCCCGATAAGGGCTCTTTGTGCTCATGGACGTGTGCAGGCCAGGAGCATTGGGGTCGTCGGCCCACGGCTTGCGCCACGGGGGCAGTCCACCGTTGCTCAGGGCCTCGATGATCGTGTTCGTGACGGTTTGGCGGAGGTCTTTCATTTCTTGATCCTTTCGTTCGAGGTTGAATCGGAACGAGGATCAAGCGGGTGTCAGCGACTCCGGGTCGGGACGGTTAATAGCGGCCAGCGGGCACGAAATTTTTTTTGCTGGGCGTCACGGCCAGGACACCCGCTTGTTGGTAACCGCAATCGACCAAGACGGGACGCTATTAGCCGACCCATCGCATTGGTCGATGTCTAGGTGCCAGCATTGACTTGCACTGCTCGTCGCACGGGGTAAAATACGTGCTGCAACCAACCCTCGTTGGATGCCCATGTCATGTTGCTCGACCTTTGCAGATCGGTTCACCCAACGCTTATCGCTGGGAAGTGCCCTTGGTGTGGCGGAAAAATCCGCAAGGGCAAGGCGATTAGTGGCCCAATCCGCTGGATCGAGGAAGTGAGCCACAGCGACCCAGACCGACGCATCAACGCCATTGATCGTCTGCCAACTTCTGGACCCGCCGCTGAAGACGCCGTTGCCGTTGCTCGCCGCACCATCGACGATCCGCATAAGAGAGTCCGTTACGAGGCCCTGCTGTGGCTCAGGCGTTTTGCGGCGGAACTTACCCCAGAAGACGTGGCGAAATGGCAGGAAGCCTTGGATCGATCACCCCACGACCGCTCGTTGCGAGTCATCCTGTTTTGCTACCACGATTCGCCGCTTGCAAGGCAGAAATGTCCCGATCCCAAGGCACGATACGAGCAAATGTTATGGCTCGTCTGGAACTGGCCGGATGTGCCGACGATCATCGGATATCATTTGCGCCCCGATCCGGCCGAGGACCAGCATTCCTACGATAGAGCAGCATGTCTTTGGCTACAGCACGTTGATGCCAGCCCTTCGAATCTGGCTATTCTGGATAATGCCACTATGTTCTTCTGGCATTTTGAGCCGGACATAGCCGAAAGGCTCGCAAAGAGTGGGCAGAATCTCGATCCTGAAAACAGTTGGTGGCCAACCGTCCTCGCAGGCATCTACCTGGACAAGATGGCCAAAGCCAAGGGCGACGAGCGACGGTTGTTCGCCGCTGAATTAGTCCGGCATCTCGAAGCCGAACGTCGGCTTTGGGGAGGGAAACATTTCCACGAACTATTCGAGCTTGGCTGGGCTGCTGTCGAGTCCGGTGACATTCCCAAAGCGCAGGCTTGTGCGGACGAGTTGCTGGGGCAGACAACCGATAAGATGCGACTCGTCCGAATGCGAGCGGTGCAGCAGGAAAACCTGTTGCTTGGTGAAATTGCACTGGCCCAAGGCAATGTGGCCTCGGCATTAGTGTATCTGGGCGAGGCGGGTCGTGCCTATTCGAAGGAGGGATTTCAAGGAGGATGCCACAGGATTGCCCTGGCCACAAAACTTCTGGAGCGTGGTGAAACCGAGGCGGTCATTCAGTTCATCATGGACTCCGCTTCGCCAATGAGATTGTCGCCAGCCGAGGTGGAAGATTGCCTCCAGGTGGTGAAAGACGGTGGATCACTTCATTTCGATCCGTTCAACAGCACCTACCCGCTTTATTGTGGTCCAGACCCGTTTAAGTCGTGAACGCCCCAGCGTCACGGCGAAAGACACCCGCTTGCTGATAATTTCTGCCGACCGAGATTGGGCGTTATTAGCGAGCCGCCTCTACCCTGCACGGGGCATCGACGCCGACACCGTTTTTGGTTGGGGGTGGTCCAAGCAAAATCGGCGGTTAATACCCGATTGCCGCCGCCAAGGTTAATAGCCGTGCCGTTATCATGCGGGCGGTTATTAGCCGCCCCGCCCCCCAGCATCGTCGTCACCTCCTCGGCAGACCGGGCTGTCACAGGTGTCACAGGAGGAACAGGAGAAATGGCACTTCCATACCGCTTTGAAAATTTCATTTTCCCTTTCTACTTCCAACTTTGAATTTTCCAATAGAATAAGTGATTTGCCTGTTCCTCCTGTGACACCCTGCGTTTACCCCTTATTTTCCAGTGTCAAAGCGTCACAGGCAAAATCAATTTGCCTGTGACAGTCCTGTGACACCCGTGACACTTTCGGCTCGATCAGGCACCGTTCCGTCGATTGATAACGTCGGTGCGGGCCTCGGGGGTGAGGCGGACGCCCAAGTACCATCGATCCCGTTGACCGTTGGTTCGCTTTTGAACGTCGTCAATCCTCGGAATTGCTGCCCGCAACTTGCGGCCAAACTCGCCGTGGCTACCCGAAATGTGGCCGTTGTCGCTGCACCAGATGCTCCAAGCCAACCGCAGGTCATTGCGTTTGACCTCCTTATCAACCCCCACCTCGCAGCACTCGTCGAGGAAAGCCTGTACCGGTGACGACAGGTAGACGAAATCCCGCAGAATCTTCTCGCCAGCCTGGGGATTGTTAAACCTGCCCACGCTCCTTAATAGCCGTAGCCCTTCCAAGGCCCAGTTGGTGATGCCGGGGATCTCGGTTAATAGCTCGTCAAGCAAGCCGAAGTCCTCGTTGCCCTCGTAGGTGTTGAAGTAGGGGATGACCAGCAAACGGGACCGCATCGCCGCTGACGAATCGGTCAACCTGGGAAGTTCATTGACGGCGATGGTGAACCGAATCTTGAGTGCCACGCTGGCGACGGCTGGCAGCCCTTTCCGATCCACGGTTTGTTCCGAACCACCGGAAATCGCCTTGAGGCGCTCAAGCACCAGGGCAGTGTCGGTGAATTTTCCCAAGTGCCCTTCGTCAATCAACGCAGCCAACTTGCCGACCAAGGGCTCCAGTCCAAACCTGCCGCCCAATGAGGCGAGCGACGAATTGGCGACGTTGTGGTTGCCCAGTATGGCCGACAAGACCGCCATCGTGGTGCCCTTGCCGCTTCGTGGCGGCCCGATCAGCATCGCCAATTTGTGCTGGCGATTGTCGGCGATCAGGTTGTAGCCAAACCACTGCTGGAGGGTCTTGATGCGCTCCTCGTCGCCGTCGAACACCTGATTCAAGAATTCGATCCACCTGCCGCACGTGGCATCAGGCTCAAACGGATGCGGCAGACAGTTGGTTGAAAACCAGTTCGGCGTGTGGTCGATCAGTCCCGTTGAGCCAGCCAGATACGCTTCGACATCGAGCAAGCCATTGTCGAAGGCGATGACGCTCTTGGGATAAGCCGCTCCGTCCAACCAACACGGCATTTCCATGTTCGACGATTGGTTTCCGACCGCCTTCAGGGCGTCCATGATCCCGGTCACGGCGTTTCGAGCAGGTTGGTACTGGATTCGCCCCTTTTTCTTCCAGCACCAGCAGGTCGCCAGCCATTTCCACAGCTTGGCCTTAATGTCGTCGTCGAAAACCGTCTCGTACCGTTTGCCGTTCCAGCGAAACCACGTGCCCTGGTGGTGAACGAGCGATTGATCGCCAAACTCCGCCTCGAAAAACTTCGTGGCCGTGTCGAGTTGATCCTTGGCGTCGATTACGACAATGTTTTCCGCATCGCCAAATCGAGCCACGTCAAACGGCTCAATGAATTGATCGACATCAACATCCAGGGCGAAACCGCTATGGAGCCGGTCGCCCAATTCGCCGTCGTATGCCTGGCCCACGCACCAGTCGATCTTGCGAGAAAGCTCGGCTTCCGTCCAAGGATACCAGTGACCATGCATGTCCAGTTGGTCCGCCTTTTGGCCCCATTCGGCGAGCATCCCGAGGACCAACTCGGCAGGTAATGCAAAACCGTTGAGCAACCGCATGGTCAAACAGGTGCAGGAACGATCCGCACCGGTGCCCTCCTGTGTGCCTGGCACGGCTTCGAGATACACTTGTGCCTGTCGCTCCCGCTCGGCCATCGGGACAGTTACTTCCAAACTTCGTTCGTCATGATCACCAGCGTCAACGTGCCGTGGAGCGCTGCTCGATGCACGAGGTGGCTTGGTTTTTCCTGCCCTTTCGCAGACCAACCAGGTGGGATCGTAAACTGGGCATTCTTCAAGAAGTTCCAAGGTCCACGGCGAATCTTCTCGATACAGACGCCCAGTTTCTGGGTGAATTGATCCTGGGGCCATAATGTAGCCGCCGTCGGCTCGAACATCGACGTTGTATTGCTTCCCGCCCAACCAGGTCTTTTGGCGGTTTGGAATGTAGAGTTCGGTGGCTGGTCTGCGGTAGACTCGATGCACGCCGCCTTTGCCCGTGATTTGTCGCATCGGGGATTCGGGGTAATGCCTTCGGACCAGCTCGTCGGCTTCTTCATCGTCCGTGTCGATGACGACCGTGCCAGGGTTTTTCTCGGACCAGGGCGTCGGGCCAGTGAGCATGGCGAAGTTGAGGTTTTCGGCCTTCCAGTCGCTTTTTCCGTCCTTCGATGGGAACCGTCCCCGCATCCATTCTTTAATTTCCTCGGGGCTGACTCGTTGGGTCTGGTACGGCTTCCACTCGATGCAGGGTGGGTGCTTGCCGTTTACGGGGATCAGGTTGAAATCCATGCCGTAGAGGCGGGAGAGGATGTCGGTTCTTGCTGTTTTTGTGTTTTGATCGACAAGAATTGTCGCTGAATTACTTATATACAATAGATCCTTTCTCCGGCGTGAAGGCCGGACAAGTTGTTAAAGTGTTGGACGAAGACAGAAGGCCACCGGTGAATACGCTTCACCGGTGGCCGTTTGCCTATTGGCTTTCCTTGCCGAGGCGATCTACCTCGTCGGCCGTAAAATAGCACCGCTTTCCCAGGGGGATCTGCGGCGCTGGCAATTTGCCTGCCCGAATTCTTCCGTACATGTCCTGCACGGGCAATCCGAGGAGCCGAGCCGCCTCCGAGACGTTGAAAAGCTTGAGTATCGTTCTCCGTTGTTGTGCTGTAACGTTCATTGTTTTCCTCCTTAAAATGTCCTCCATATAGTAGTGCTGCTGCCGCAAGAATTCGTGGCGGATTCTTGGGATTTTGTCGAGCTTGCCCGCCCCGGCTGCTTTCGTTAGCCTGACGGGGACACACGGCCCCAGAAGGTATGCCATGAAATTCCCCGCAGAAGCTCTGGTGCCAAAGGGCGGCCAAATCTACTGCCACATCTTCGAGAACCGCCTGGCACGTAGTCTGTCCTGGTCGATCACGGTCGAGTTCGAACCCCTTCGGTATGGCGACGAGGGATTCTCCTGCTCGATGACCTGCGAGTGGATACGTTGGCCGGTTCGGAATTGGCGGGAGCTTGACGGACGGCGACTTGAAGGAGAAGAGGGGATCGAGTCCACGTTCTACATGACAGAGCATGACACAGGCAGGCACACCGAGCTTCTTTTGCGTCGTAGCCGGGCAAACATTTTCACAGTGAAGATGGACATGCTGGTGGATTTCCACGGCCACTACGGCGGCGATGGGAACCCGGCGATGGCGGTACACGCCGAGGTCGATGTGCCTTTCGTTGGCCTGCTCATCATCCGTGACAAGCCTGCCACGCCCGCCGAACTGCAAGAGATTGCGGCCGAGTTCGTTGACCTGTCGGCCTACGAAGCGCCGGAGCCGTGGCGACAGCATGGTTTCATCTTTCGGCCCTTGGTTGCCGAGGCTGAACGGGCAGTTCAGAAGGGCCAAGAATGATCGACCGCTTCGAAATCATTGGTCACGCTTATCCTCGTCCCGACGCCGAACGCATCATCTTCTGCGACGGCACGGGCGGCGACCTGTTCCGTGCCGGGACCGATCTTGAATTGAGCCACTGGCGACCGAACCGAACGCCGACCGAGTATCGGGCTGGATCATCAACCGAGATTTGCTTCCGCTTCTTGGACAATCCCAGGCCCGGCTCATGGACGGCCGCCGTGAACAACCACGTGGATGTGGACGGCATCTTGTCGGTTTACGTGCTCGTCCACAGCAGCCTCGCATTGGCCCGTCGTCAAACGATCATCGACGCCGCCGAGATGGGCGACTTCTGGGGCTGGGGAGAGACGCCTGCACAGCGGGTATTTCAGGGGATCACTCGGCTGATGAATTCAGGCGAAGGGAAGGCGATCTACGCAGAGGCATTTCGCCGGATTCCGGCCTTGATCGACGGCTGCGGCCCGGAAATCTCCCCGATTGAAGTCTCGCTCGCCCCGTTGCAACAAGGCGTCGAGCTTGTCGAGCAGGGCAAGATCACTCGCTCGCTGATCGGAAGCCGATTGGCCCAGTACATCGTGCCGAAATCTGTTGCTGGGGACGACGATGAGCGAGCGTCGTATGTTCCCGAATTCAACGAGGCCATTTCAACCAAGGCGGTACTCTGGCCGCATGTTCGGGCTCGTTGGGACGCCGAGAGAGTTTGTCTGGTCTCCACCGAGCGAAAGACTGGTTGGTTTCACGACCTGTGGTTCCCCGGTTATCTTTGGGCCGACACCGAGGGAAAATGGCTCGTGCCAGGAATGACCTATCACGACGGCATGGGGAGCTACAAGATCAACAATCCTCGCCTGGTCGCTGTTTTCGACCAGTTGCAGAGGCGGGAGACCGCACCAGGTCGATGGGCACTGGGCGGCGACGAACTTCAAGACCGTTTTCCGCTGGTTGGTCGATTCCTCGACGACGGTGGACTACCTGCCGTAAGCCAACTTTCGCCGGATCAAGTGGGAAGAGCATTGGATGGGGTCTTCGGCTGATCTGATTCGGAACATCCACGGAATCGCCGTGGCTGAACTCGGCGACGAGGAGCCGAATGGAGATGCTCGCCATCGTAAATCCTCTCCGGCGACTCCCAGAGCGGAGCCGGAATGCCGTCTAGCTTGTTCGCCCGCAGGCAGTTCAGGAGAAAACCGCCATGTCGGGCACGTTCAATCGCAGCCATTCCTCTGCGGAATTGGCAGGTCGGTCACTGAGCAAACCAGACGAGAGGTTCGCCTGGGCACTCTTGATCTGCCTAGCCACCATCCTGCCTTCGATGGCTTTCGACTCGCCCATGCCGAGCCGATGGAGCACGTTGTACAGCCAGTCGCCGGAGAATTGTTTCATCAAGGGATCATGCAGCGAGAGATGAAACACCAATTCACATGGTCGGCCGAGTGTGCGGCCGAAGGAGAGAATGGCATCGTCCTTCTCTCGAACAAAGTGTCGCTCGGCCACGGGGATCACCAGCCCTTCCAGCGTATCGTTGATCTCCATTGGAAATTCGTCGCACGGCAACGAACCTGCCTGGACAAGAAGCACCTTTCGCTGACCGGCTTGATCAACCAGCCCCGCTACGTCTTTGCGGCTCAATCGGCGACGATGAACCTCGCTGGGAACGCCCGTTGCTGACAATCCCTCCTCGACCTTGGCAAGCGTGGTCGGGAAGTGCGCAAGAACGAGCACAAACCGTTTCTTATCGAGCCACCCCCGGACCTGGGCAATGATGCCTTTGAGTTTTGCCTCCGGGGTCAGCCAAATCAAGTCGTCGGGGAGCAGCACGTCGAGCTTCGTCGTGAAGAGATCGAGCAAGCCCACGGTACATTCCTTCGAAGAGGGCAACAATCCTTGCACCAACTCGATTCTAGTCGGGCTGGATTGCGGGCAAGTTAGTTTCGGGTTAGCATTCCGTGAAGATTGGTCGGGCACCAAGCTGGTTCTTGCGGAGGCGGAATCCAACCAGACCATCTACTTCCGTGAGCCTGGTCGAACTGACGACACCTGGGAAATGGGCGATATACTGGCGTTGGATCGAAAAAACGATGGAGCACGCCAGCGAGTGGCTGTTCTGCGATAACCACTCAACATTCATGCCAAGGAGATGACGAGTGAATCCGTTTGTTCAAGCGATGCAGAAGCGAGTGGCCGAAGATGCAATCGGTGTGTCCACTGTTCGGCGGCATGGATCGAAAGGTACGGCAGAAGCAGCCAAACGCTTTCTCGCTGACGTGTCCCTTCAACAGTTTGTGGCGTTGGACGAGGGATCATTCCACGATGTCCTGGATGAAACAACGGACCAGTTGATGCGTTTCCTTCCCAAGCATTCTCGGTCTTGGGGTTTGGCCCGAAAGTGCTTGAACATTTTTCTGCGAGACGCCCTTTACAACGTCTATCTGCGGAACGAATACGGCTTGTCGAAGGCGGAACAGTGGTGCGAAGTTCCGTTGGATGGGAAAGTTGCCAAGAAATTGCGACGGGCGGCTGGGCGGGGCGTTTTGCCAAAGTGGGACGGAGTCAAGCGTCTTGATCCTATGGATAGTGCCATTTATCAGAAGTTTGCTCAAGACTTCGCATTGGAAATGGGGATCGCACGTGTTCACCTGGACCTATACCGATGGAGGACCGAGGCAGAACCACCGAACCAGCGTGAGCTACAAATTACGCAGCCCGATGACGATGCCTCCCCTCCGCCGTCGTCAATTTCACCGCCACAGGCTCTTGATCCGCCAACCGATAAAGGCAAGAAGAAGAATCGGGGAAGCAGCCTGGATCAAGGCCGCTGACAAGGTGGATTTGTCGGCCGTCAGGCCACGATTCACACCGCCACTTCCGGCACGTTCAATCGCAGCCACTCCTCAGCGGAATCGGCAGGTCGGTCGCTGAAAACCCCAGACGAGAGCTTCGCTTGGGCAACCTTGACCCGACTCGCCACCATCTTGCTTTCGATGGCCTTCGACTCGTCCAGGCCAAGCCGCAGGAGCACGTTCTCAATCCAGATGCCAGCGAAGTGTTTCATCAGCGGATCATGCAGGGAGAGATAAAACACGACTTCACATGGGCGACCAAGTTTGCGAGCAAAGGACGAAATCGCCTCATCTTTCTGTCGAAGAAAATGCCGCTCGGCGACGACGAACGTCACCTCTTCCACCGAGTCGTTGATCTCCAGCGGCAATTCGTCGAACGCCAATGAGTCCGCCAGAACAAGAAGCACCCTTTGCCCATTGGCCTGATCGATGAGCGACACAAGGTTTTTTCGAGTCAACCGGCCATCATGGAATTCGTTTGGAACGCCAGCAGCCGACAATTCCTGCTCGACCCTGGCAAGTGTCGCCGGGAAGTGGGCAAGAACGAACACGAACTGGTCTTCATCGAGACGATCTTGAACCTGGGCAACGAGGCCGTTGAATTTCGCCTCTGGGGTCAACCAAATCCTATCGGGGCTGAAAACCACGTCGGGCTTCGTCGTGAAGAAATCGATCACGCTCACAGCACATTCCTTTGGAGGGGGAAGAAGAATCCTTACACGCATTCGATTCTACGGGCTAGACGAACTTCGGGCCAATTAGTTTCGAGTTAGCTTTTCGTGCGGATGGTTTTCGGTTGGTGCGGTTGGCGGCGAATGCCAACCGAGCCGAACTATCTTGCCGTTGTCGTTGAGCGTTGCCCGATATCACCCTACAATGGGGCTTTCCCGGCTTGGCTTCACGATAGGCGGCACGATGCCAAACAAAACGATGCTCGGCATTTCGCCCAAGGATCAGCCCCCGAATCATTACCGGCAGCGGTCGCTTGAACTGTTCGAGGACGACCCCGACGCCATCTCGAATGCCGCCGACCGGCAAATGGCCCACCTACGAACGTTTCAGACTGGCCCACACTCGGCCCTGACCCACACTCTCTCATAGCGCAAGAATTGGGTACTGGCCAAATCACAGGTAACAACAGGCGAGGAAAAGGTTGATGTTCATACAAGAGATGACGGAAGCCGAATGCCTCAAGACACTTACCCGCACTCGATTCGGCAGACTGGCGTGTGCGCACGAGAATCAGCCCTACGTCGTTCCCATCCATTTTGTCTACGAGAACTCGTATCTTTATGGCTTTACGACGCCCGGCCAGAAAGTCGAGTGGATGCGCTCCAATCCGCTGGTCTGCGTCGAACTGGATGAAAACGTGGATGAGATCCAATGGATGAGCATCGTCATTTTCGGGAGTTTCGAGGAGTTACCGGAAACGCAACAGGATAAAGAGCGATGGAATCAGTATCGTTCCTTACCACACCACGATAGGCTTCAAGAAAGTGGGGGGGAGTTGCGACATGCATACGAGTTGCTTCAACAGAACGCAGAATGGTGGGAGCCGGGCTGTGCTTCCAGCACTCATCGCAATCCCGTTCTACCGTTGCTGCCTGTCTTCTATCGCATCCGCATCGACCGAATCGGCGGCCGTCGATTCACGCCACGCCCTAGCAGTCAAGCAGTCCCTTATACGGATTAGGCCAGCCGAACGGGTCAACATGCAATCCACCGCCAGCTTGAGGGGAACGTCGCTTGCTAGGCCGCTGCTAGATCATCACGTCGCCTTGACGGTCGCCAGGATCTGCTGCAACTGTCCGAAGTCGGTGGGCTTGACCAAGTGGTGGTCAAATCCTTCCTCCTGCGAACGCCGGTGGTCTGATTCGTGCCCATACCCGCTCACGGCGACCAGTACGACATGCTTGAGGTCCGGCTGCTGACGCATCTTCTTGGCTACCTCATAGCCGTCCATCCCAGGCAAGCCGATGTCGAGCAACACCACGTCAGGCCGGTAATCGAGAGCGGTTGCCAGTGCGGTTGGACCGTCGTGAGCCGTTCGGAAACCATGCCCCGACGCTTCCAGCAGCATGGTCAAGCTATGGGCCACATCCACGTTGTCATCCACGACCAGCACTCGCAAAGAAGGTCCGGTTGGTTTGGTGTTTTCCGTGGAAGGCGATGCAGGCAGTGCGGAAATCACCACGGGCAAACGCACGACGAACTCGCTGCCCTGCCCCAACGTACTGGTCGCCTCAACCCTACCGCCGTGCAACTCCACTAGCCGTTGCACTAGGCACAGACCGATGCCTAAGCCGCCTTGCGAGCGGGCCAGTGATCTTTCCGCCTGGGTGAAAAGATCGAAGATGTGAGGGAGCAAGTCGGGGGCGATGCCGACACCCGAATCCCGCACCCGCAGTACCGCCTCATCGCCTTCTTGCTGGGCGGACAGCCAAATGTGACCTCCTTCGTCGGTGTACTTGGCGGCGTTGTTGAGCAAGTTCACGACCACCTGTTCCAGCCGAACAGCGTCGGCGTAAAGCCAAATGGGTTCGGGCGGCAGAGACACCTTGAGCGAATGTCGGCGTTGTCCGATGAGCGGGCGAACCGTCTCGACCGCATTTGTTACGATGCCGTTCAGGGCGATCCGTTCTTGAAGGAGGTGGATTCTTCCGGTCGTGATGCGGGACACTTCCAGCAATTCATCAACGAGGCGAGTCAATTGGCCCACTTGACGCTCGATGATGGCGTTGGCTCTCTGCTGGAGTTTGTCTTCGCTTTTCTCAAGCCGAAGAAGTTGCCCGGCATTCGAGATGGCGGCGAGCGGGTTGCGAAGTTCATGGCTGAGCATCGCCAAGAATTCGTCCTTGCGGCGATGCAGGTCGGCCAAGGCTTCCGTTTGCTCCTGCATTTTCCGCTCCATGCGAGAGCGTTCGGTGATGTCCCGAATGTTGCACTGGATCACGCTATGATGGTCCTCTCGATAGGCGTTGGCGACAATCTCCACCTCGACTCGTCGCCCCACGTTTGATTCAAGAGGTAAATGTTCGTATCGAATGTAGCCTTTTTCTTGCAGTTCCAGAACGGCGGCTTCATTTGCCGATTTGTCGCCGAACAGACCGATCTCCCAAAGTTCCTTGCCCAAGAAGTCGTCGTGCGAGTAGCCCAACAATTCGCTCATGAATGGATTAGCGTCGATGATTTTCCCGGTATGGTCGTCGAGGATGAGGATACCGTCCTTGGCCGCCTCAAAGAGCCGCCGAAAACGAATCTCGGAGTCATGCAACACCATCTCGGCCAGCTTGATGTCATCAATGTCGGTGTTTGAGCCAATCCACATTAAGACCCGTCCCGCATCGTCCCGCATCGGCAACGCCCGACTGACGTGCCAACGGTACTCGCCATCGGCACGCCGGAAGCGATGCTCGAACTGGAATGGCTCGCCGGAGTCGATAGAGTGCTGCCAGGCCCGGATGTTCTCGGCCACGTCGTCGGGGTGGATAATCTGCTTCCAGCCCCAATCGCTGATTTGCTCGAACGGCAGGCCGGTGAACTCGATCAACTGCGGGTTGACGTAGTCAACGTCACCGTTGGGCTTGGCCGTGAAGATTTTGTCCGGCATCGAATCGAGTATGAACCGCTGGCGTTGTTCGCTCCGTCGCAACTCCTCTTCCGTCAGTTTGCGTTCGGTGATGTCCTCGATGGCGAGCAGGATCAATTCAGGATGCGTGGATTCGGGAGGGAATCGGCGGGCGTTGAGCAGCATGTTCTTCTTGCCAATCGCCGGGAAGTCATGTTCCACGTCAAAGTCGAGGACGGGATGATTGTTGGATAAGACTTCATCCAGCAACGTCCGCAAGCGGGGGATGTTCCATTGGCCGTTGCCCAAGTCGAAGATGAAGCGGTCCTGCGTGTCTTTCGGCGTGACGTGGAAGTTCCGATAGAAGGAGCGGTTTGCCGTCTTAACTCGCAGGTTCTTGTCGAGGACCACGAACGGCTCTCGCAAGGTCGCAATGATATTGTCGGCGTAGGCAAGGGCGTCCTGCACTTGCCGTTCTTGCCGCCTGCGTTCGCTCACGTCTCGGAAGACCAACACGACCCCAGCGACTTCGCCTTTGGCATTGCGAATCGGAGCGGCATTGTCGTCAATGGGCCGCTCTGTGCCGTCTTTGGCAATCAGCAGCGTGTGGTTGTCCATCCCCAGCACGACGCCCTCCCGCAAGGCTCTGATGGCTGGGTCCTCGACCGTGCGGCGAGTTTTCTCATTGACGACTTTGAAAACAATGCCGAGCGACTTCCCGACTGCTTCCCCTTGCGTCCAGCCGGTCAAGAATTCAGCCACCGGGTTCAGGAACTTCACCCGCCCCTCGGTGTCAGTGGTGATGACCGCTTCGCCAATACTGGATAGCGTGACACGCAGCCACTCCCGCTGCTCACGCAACTCTTCCTCCATCTTCTGCATAGGCATCGACAAACCCTCCGTTGCTGTTCGGCCTATGATCCAGTAGCCACCATTATATCGAGCCTCGTAGGTCACGCTAGCCAACGACTGATCCACCTCCACAGGAGAACGTTCATCTGGCTGAACGACCGCCACGGGAGCGGTGCAATCCCAGCCGAACCGACCCTGATTATCTTCGTTTTTCTTGGGCGACTCGGCGGCGGGACTCATGCGGATGAAAGCGTTGTCGAGAAAGCCGCCACGCAGATGGAGTGGATCGATCCCTCGGCGAGACGGGTGATGTCCATCGCTCTCATTGAAAATGTTCACCGGCTTGGTTTACGAGGAGTCCCTGCCTAACAGACGGCTCGCCATTGCTCAAATCGACGACTTCATGGGGAATGGAACGACACGGCACGGAATGTGCGACGACTTGCAGATGAGTCTAATCAGGCATCAAGGTAGCGACATGACAGATTCAAGACTGCTAGAAGTGGTAGGCGGATCGTCTGCCGGTTTCATCCTGGGAGTGTTCGTCCATACCGGCACTCCGACCTTCGGCCCTGATACGCCGGGGTACTTTGCACTAGTCTTGGGTTTCGTTGGTGCCGCCATCGGGGGCACGATTGGCGGGTTACTCGAATCTCCTTCGAGCCGAGCCAGGGCAGTCTCCAGGTGGTGCGTAGTGTTCGCTATTGTCGTTGGCGGCCTCGGGTTCTTGGCAGGGTTCGTCGGCCCGATCCTCTTGACTCCCGACTTGCCGCAAGGTCCGTTGCTCGGCATCTTCGTCACTGGACCGTTGGGTACCGTCCTCTGGGCGATCTTGGGGATCTTGGTGGGAGCACTGGTCCCATTGAGTTCCCGGCTCTTCAAATCCATGACCGGGTTAAGCCCGCCGATGATCGCCAGTCCGACTCGAAGTGCATTGTGAAGAAGGCCCAGGCCGTGACCTACCCCAAAGGAGACGATTCATGAAGCCGCTAACGAGCGTGTGCGGAGTGTTTGCGGCCCTCACCATCGTGTGCATGGCGGCGGGGCAGGACAAGGATGAAGCCAAGCAGGACTTGGACAATATGCAAGGAGGGTGGCGCATCGTTTCTTGGCAGATGGCTGAGGAGAAGGCTACGGGAGATGAAGTCAAGAAGATGAAAGTCACGGTGAATGGAGACATGCTGACCTACGAACCCGGCAACGAACAGAAAGAGAAGCGGACGGGAACGATCAGGCTAGATCCGAAAACGAAGGCGTTTGACTGGACCTTGACCGATTTGGAGGCGAACATGCTCGCCATTTACGAACTGCAAGGCGATGACTTGAAGATCGGCTTCGGGAATGACGGCCTGATACGGCCCAAACGATTCGAGATGGGGAAGGAGAATGTCGTATGGATGCTCGTCCTCAAGCGGCTGGATGCGGAGCAGGAGGTGGAGAAGAAAACCATCAAACGGCTGGCGTTGTTCTTGATTGATGCAAAGACGAAAGGCATCGCCGAACAGACGGAAACCACAGGCACGGGAATCAAGCAGATCGAAATCCCCGAGGGGACCGTCGCCAAGAAAGTCCTGCCGGATATGAACTACACGCCGAGCGGCAAAAAGGAGTGGGTGGCGAAGTCCGTCAAGATGACTCTGGCAGATGACACCCTGACGGAGGGTCAAATCCTGCTTGCGAAGGAGATTGGGAGCGTGACTCTCCAGAACGTCAGGAACGGGGGGCCGAGAGTCGTCAGCGACAAAGGCACACGGACTTGGTATGTCTTCCTCGCCGAGTACGACGTGGCGGCTGATTCGTCCGCAGAGAACATTGCTCAAGCCAAGAAAGATTTGGAGGGCTTCCAAGGGACTTGGCGGCGATCCGAGATGATCAAGGTCGTCATCAATGGCGATCAGATGTCAAATATTGATACCAGACCCGGCCAGGAAGAAACGATGACGGGAACCATCACTCTTGACCCACACACCAAAGCGGTTGATTGGGCCTTGAAAGCTGGCCTGGGTGCTGATTTCACCAAAATGGGCATCTACGAACTCAAAGGCGACGACTTGAGAATCCTCTTCGGAGATGGCGACGACGGGCGAGACACGACTTTTGATGGGAAGGTCGATGGGAAAGACGGATGGCTGTTGGTCCTCAAGCGTGAAAAGCCCTGAGCCGACCTGACCCGCCTTTGATCTGCGAACGGTGTGAACGTTGAGATGGCCCTCGGCGGTTCCGCTCAATTTCGGTTGCGGTCCATCGTTCTTCCTCCTGTTACACCAGCTTGACGTTCTCGGCACACGGACCTTTCGGTCCATGACCTTCCGTAAAGGACACCTTTTGGCCTTCTCGGAGGTTTTCAAATGTCGTCCCCTGGACGGCTGAGGAATGGAAGAAAAGGTCTTTTGAACCGCCGGTACTGATGAATCCAAAACCCTTGTCCGTCAACTTCTTGATCGTGCCTTCGGGCATTTGTGCGTTCTCCTTATAGGGTGAGTTGGCCGATAATCAGAAGGATTGTACCGGTCACGGAGTCGGAACGCCAATGGTGGCTTGGCCTAATTCACCGCACCGGAACCGACGCCGACGCCCAGAATTCACGTCATCTAACGTCGGTGGCTCGATCACCCACCGACTCAAATGACTTTCGTGCCCAATCTCAGCCGGTTGTCGCCTGCGACGTGTCCAGCAGTTTTTCGAGAGCCGAAAGTTCTACCGGCTTGACGACGTGGAAGTTGAAGCCTGCTTCTTGCGAACGGCGTCTATCCTCCTCTTGCGCCCAGCCGGTGAGCGCAATAAGGATCATGTCTCGACCCCATGGCTCTTGACGAATACGGCGGGCGACATCGTAGCCATTCAGTTTGGGAAGGCCGATGTCCAGCAGCATCAACTCAGGGCGGAACGTCTTCGCCACTTCCACGGCTTCGAGGCCATCGTGGGCAGTGCGAATCTGGTTGCCCTTGAGCCGCAACAACATCCCCAAGCTGTCAGCCGAGTCCTTGTTGTCGTCTACCACCAAAATGCGACTGCCGCTCAGGGCCGCTGCCCTTGAGCCGTCACTCGTCGTCGGCGTTTCAAGTGGCGGCTGGATAAGGGGCAGACGGACGACAAATTCGCTTCCTTCACCGAGGCCGTTGCTGCGGGCCTCAATAGTGCCGTCGTGCAAATCGAGCAGTCGCCGTACTAACGTCAGGCCGATGCCTAGACCGCCTTGCGACCGCTCCAGCGAACGATCAACCTGCGTGAACATCTCGAAAATGCGTGGCAGCATGTCACCCGGAATCCCAATGCCGTTGTCTCGCACACTGATGACGGCATCACTCCCTTCACGATCCGCCGTGAGCCAGATGTGACCACCCCGCTTTGTGTACTTGGCAGCGTTGTTCAACAAATTCGAGAAGACCTGAGCGAGCCGGATGGGATCGGCATCCAGTTCGACTGGCTCTGGCGGCAGGCGAATAGTGAGTTCGTGGCCGCATTCTTGGATGAGAGGACGACTGGTTTCCATAGCACTTTCCAAGATCGCCGCCAGCGCAACACGTTGTTTACGGATGTCCAACTTGTTGCGGCTGATGCGAGACACGTCGAGAAGGTCGTCTATGAGCCGCACCAACATCGTCACCTGCCGAGAAATGACATCTCTGCCGGTCTTCACGTCCCTATCGGTCAATCCGTCCATGCCGAGATACTGGACGGCGTTGCGGATCGGGGCCAGAGGGTTTCTCAATTCGTGAGCCAAAGTCGCCAGAAACTCGTCTTTGTGGCGGTTGGCTTCGGCCAATTCCTCAGCCCGCTCTCGCAAAGCAGACACGTCTTCCACGGCGAGCAGGATCAATTCCGGGTGTTTGGAATCTGGTGGGAATGGCCGAGCGTTGAGCAGCATGGTCTTTCGACCGAGAGTCGGGAAGGTGTGTTCTACCTCAAAGTCGTGAACAGATTGGTTACGGGAAAGGACTTCATCCAGCAACTTCCGCAAGCTGGGAATATCCCACTGGCCGTTACCCAAGTCGTAAACCAATTGGTTCTCTGTTTCCTCCTTCGAGACGTGAAACGAGTCGTAGAAGGAACGGTTCGCCGTCTTAACTCGCAGGTCGCCGTCGAGAACCACGAATGGCTCTCGCAAGGTTGCAATGATGTCATCAGCGTAGGTCAAGGAAAGTGCCAACGCCCGTTCGGACTTTCGGCGTTCCGTGATGTCACGAAAGACCAAGACCAAGCCGCCGACCTCTCCTCTGTCGTTAGTGATCGGGGCGGCACTGTCGCTGATCGGTCGTTCCGTTCCGTCCTTTGCAATGAGCAACGTGTGGCTCGCCAGTTTAATTGTGCGGCCTTCCCGCAAGGCTTGAGTTGTCGGGAGTTCGACCGGCTGACGGCTCTCTTCGTTGATGATGCGGAAAACGCCATCGAGCGGTTGCCCCACGGCCTCCTGTGTCCATGCCGTTAAGGACTCAGCGACGGGGTTCAGAAAAGTAATCCGCCCCTCGCCGTCCGTGGTGATGACGGCATCGCCAATGCACGAAAGCGTGACCAGCAGCCAATCTCGCTGCTGATGTATTACTTCGACGTTCTCTGAAGGGTCAGTCATACCGTTCCCAATTTGATCGTTTTTTCAGCCTATGTCGCCTACCGAATCGGGTAGTCCGTGAATGTGGTCATTCTATCGAAGCGAACGACTGCCAAAAAGGGCCAGTGTCGTTGTCGTCGTTGGTCCCGCCAGTTTTCCCGGAATTCATCGCATCAGGTATCCCACGCACGCCTTCAACATCGCTTCCAACGGTTCTTGATCCGCCAATCGGTGATCCATGCCGATCTCGATCAGCATGTAGTTCGGCAACCCGCTGTTCTTGACCAATTCCTCCGAGTCGGCGAAGGAGATCACTTCGTCGGCCCGGCTGTGGAGGATGATCGTGTTTTCCGGCACGGTCTTGGCCGTCCACCACTTTTTCCACGCCGGGCAAAGCAGGACCAGCCTGGCCTGGCGACTGTCGATGTTCATGGCGACGGCCCCGCCTTGGGAACTGCCAACGACGACCTCCGGCTGGTGCTTGTCGAACTCGGCCTGGGCAATTCTCAAGGCTTCGTCGAAATCGTCGTCCGGGAGCTTGGGGTTGATGACCTCATGGCCGTGGTCCTTCAGGTAGGTCGGCTTCACGCCGCCAGGGACCGACTGCCAGCCGTGAAGGAAAAGAATTTTCATGGGGTGGTAAAACGTGAGCAGGCGACGTCGATTTGTCGTGTTGCTCTCGTGCGTAGGACTTCAGGAGTCCACATTTTGTGCAACGAAACGACTCGATTGTCAGCAGCTTATTATTGTCAAGCTTGGGCTGGGTCCTCTTGAACAAACCCAAGAACAAGTACGGCTCAGCACGACCACGGTGCCAGTGTCCTTCGATATGGCCGCCATAGGACATATCAGGAAGGAACCCCTCCTCCATTGCCGAACCACAATCAGGGCACGTTGGATTTGTCATGGTGTTCTCCTTGCTGAGTTGAATGCCCACGGGCAGAATACTTGAACTCGACCGGGCCTTACGTAGCAAGCATCGTCCGCCTACTTCCCCGGCAACGTCACAACAAACTCCTCGGCCCGACGAATCCATTCGATCAACTGGTTGTCGTTTTCAACACCTTCTGGCTCGACCATGATCCAGCCCTTCATCGGTCTGCCGGTCACGTCGAACTCCTTGACGTGCGGTTCCTTGAGCGCCTCATCGCCCTTTTCCGGGCCGATCCGAACAATGAGCGAGTCCTTCCAGACGCCAACGAGCATGTTGCCCTTGAGCAGAAAGCCGACGCCGCCGAACATCTTTTTCTCCTCGATGTTCTTCTTGCGTGCCAGGGCGTCACGGATGCGTTGGGCGAGGGATTCGCTGAAGGCCATTGGTCATGTTCCTGGAGGTTGTTCGCCTATGGGGACGATCCCACGAACTAGCCGCCAACCGCAATACCTGATCACGAGGAGCGAGGCGGCAGAAACGACTCCTTGAATTCCGAAGAATGCGGGCCAAGCGACGAAATCCGAATCCTGGTTTGACAAATGCCCAAGGTAATATGGCGGGATCGCTCCGATGACAAAGGCCAGCGGCAGCACAACAGCCAATCGAATCGTCGGTCGCCCTGGTTCCTCGATGCCCACCGCTGATCGTCGGTGGCCGAGTAGCTCTCGTCAAGCCAGTCCCACAAATCCCAAGAAAACTTGTGCCGGTTGAATCCCACGCTATCGCTTCACAGAGCAAGTGTGGGCTGAACAGCGTCCGGTCAGTCGCAATCGGTTTTTGGCGAAGATGTGATAACCGATGTCCATGATCTGCGAGATGATTGGAAGACGGGTCAGCATCACCAAGGGGCCAAGCCCAATTGCCGAATACAGGCGTCGGAACACTTCCACGCCGGTAATCCAAGTTCCATCAGGCAATCGTGCCTGCATTCTTGCCATCAGTTCGTCGTATGTCTTGCCGTAGGTTTCGGGGCGAAAATCAGCGGCATCAATATCCGTAAAGTTGATTTTGCCCTGGCGATCCCGGCGTTTCAGAAACTTGACCTCCCGAAGACAAAGCGGACAGCCGCCATCGAAGAAGACCTCTATTTCCGTAGATTTCGTCGCTTCTACTGCCATATTACACCCCCACAATTCGGCAATGTGTTTTCGATTCTAACCGAAAATGGAGTGCAGGATTAACTGCGGCTGGTCCAGCTTCCGAATAATCAGGAATGAACTCGTCGCCATTCGTTCAGCCCTCACCAACGCCTCGTCCCATCGCCACCAGGAGACGTTGAAGGGTATCAAGATATTGGGTAAGGGCCACTCGTCCCTTCTTGGTCAGACGGTAGGTCGTCTTCGGGCGACGGCCAACGAAGGCTTTATCGGCCCTGACGTATTCAGCTTCTTCAAGTTTCTGGAGTTGAAGCCCCAGGCTGCCGTCTGCGGCGTCCAGCCTTTTTTTCAGAGCGGTGAAGTCGTGAGGCCCATCGAGTTGGAGTGCTGTCAGCACGCCTAACCGCAAGGGGCCATGAACGGTGGTGTCAAGGCCGTTGAAGTCAATCGGCTGCATGGTTCGCCACTGCCTCCCGCAGTTGAACCCACTGGATCGCAACGCCTGTTAGGTAGCCAATGGCCATGAAGCAGTGGGCGAGTGGATAGCTGTAGTGCGAGTCGAAGATCGGGAGCAGCATCCCGGCGAGCAAAGTCGAGATGGCGAGGCCGAGGCCGTAGAACCGCTCCCTGCTTTTCAAGGCCGAACTAACCAACATCAACGAGAAGGCAAGGAGGATGCCGATGCTCGTGGCATGGAGGAGGGCGGTTCGTACAACTCCCACGGCGGGACCGGCCCTAGTTGCCATCGAATACCCGCTTGCCGCAACCCACACGACCCAGTAAATGCAGACCGACACGAGAACCTGCAAGTTGATTTCGTGGCTGAGGTTGGTGCGCCGAGATTGCAGGAACAGCCCCGCCGGTACGAGGACCGAAATCGCAGCAAGCGGGGCTAGCTGGAGCCAGTCGTTTTCGACCAGCAGGCTGACGACCGCCCCACCGACTGCTGCAACGGTAAGGAGGATGCCGAAGGCCAACATCCCCTTGCCAAAAGAAAGGCGAAGTCCCAATGCCCGCTGCATGACTGCGATATCGCCTCTGATGCGACCGAGTACATCTTCTGACATGGCTCAACCCTCTGCGTTGCTCAAAACTGGTGATTACTCAAGGTATTTGAGTATATGGCCACTCGGGTGTCAAGAGTTGTTTTTGTTGGCGACGTGCCTGAACGTGGGCGTGAAGGGATTCACCAGTTTAACCGCATTGGGCGAAGACGTTTGCGGTGAGCATCGGTCACGTCACCGGCCGATCTGTATCGGCTGGCCGTTGGTGGTGCCGCCTCCGCTCACCAACCTCCAACCGCAAGACCTAACGACCAGCAACGAGGCGGCGGTGATGATCGCTTGTAGGCCGAAGATGACGGACCAGACGACAAACGACGACGAATCCTCGTTTCCCAGGTAGTAGATCGGAATTGTTCCAACGACGAACGCCATTGGTAAAACGACTGCCAAACGGGGAGGCGGCCGCCCAGTGCCCAGTGCCGCCCATAGGGTTGCCAAGTCAACCACGATAAGACATGGGCTAAGAGTGGCCACAAACAGTTCTAATCGAGCCTCGGCAAGAAACGCTCCTTTCCCCACCATATCGGCAAATGTCGAAATCCCTCGGCCCATCCCCAACACAACGGCCACAACTGCCGTTGCCAGGAGCACGTGCCGTATGCTGAATTGCAATCCGGCACAAGTCGTCGACCAAACGGCCGAATGGGTGAGACGAAGCCTGCGCTGCCCGTGCCGCATTACGCTCAGGATGAAAAGAAGTGAAAATGTCGGCAATGCGATCTCCAACAAAAGATGTTTTGCGATCGTGTCGGTTTGCCAGGAATGATATGCAGTGACGAGAACAGCACCCAAGTAGGCTGTGATGGCAAGAACGACTGGTACCCATCTCAATGGCCGAGCGGTACCCAATGCAACCCAAATGCCAAGCAACCCAGCTTCGGCAAAAACCAAAGCGTCCAGCGCAATCATCAGGGGACGCAAATCGGCTCCCGTGTCGACCTTGAGATAGACGATCGAACCAAGGAGCAGCCCAGCAACAACATGCCCCGCCACGAGCAGGCCGATCTTGGTCTTGGAGGAGATCATTTCCCTTCCCGCCGCTCATCGCCCCGCTTCGCTCGGAGAGTCGCAATTAAGCCACCCCAGACATAAATTAGCCCAACCTCGATGGAAATCAGGGAGTAAACCACGAAAGTAAAGACAAAATCATCGTCAATTCTGGGTTTGGCGGTCCAGGTCAAAAGCGATACGGCGACGATGTGCCAAAGCACGAATAAGCCGATTTTGGTTTTCGACGAGATCATCGATGTTGATCGGCCAGTGGCCGATCTTCTCCGTCAAGAGCCAGGTGGTGTCGGCAAGGTTTCGGCCTCATTCCGATCTCCACGCACCAGCCGCCAACCGCATGACCTGATCACGAGCAGCGAAGCGGCCATGATCGTTGCTTGGAATCCCATGATGCAAGACCAAGTAACATGGTCTTTCCAATCCAAACTCAAAAGGGTCTCCAAGAAGTACGTTGGGATCACTCCCACCAGAAACGCACCCGGCAAGATGATGGCGAGCCTCGGCATTGGTCGCCTGGTGCCGAGTGTTCCCCACGACACCGCAAAATCAACGGCGATGAGGCAGAGCGTGACGTGGGTGACGATCATACACTCTGTCTCGATCCAGTCGCCTGGCGATACCTTTCGTACTTCACGGCCAATCGCCAAAACGACGGCGACGGCGGCTGTTGCCAGAAGTAGTTGTCGGATCGTGACTTGCCCGCCCATGGAATTTGGCAATGATGGTCGTGCGAAGTGAAGCTTGTACCGGCTGTAACACAGTATGCTCAGCAGCAGAAAGACCACCGCAGTGGGAAAAGCAACGAACAAGGTTAACTCTACTGCGGCATATCGAACCTGCCACATTGCTTCGGCTGTTATGGCGAGGGCAGAGAGGTAGCCGGTCGTGGCTATAACGGCTGGGAGCCGCCACAATGGTTGAGTCGTGCCCAAAGCTCCCCAGATGCCGAGCAACCCAGCTTGGGCAAAGACCAAGGCATACAAACCCACGAATGATGGGGAATTCCCAGGCCCATTGTCCTGGTTAGCCCACCCAAGGAACAGCCCAGCAACAACGTGGACCGCCACGAGCAGGCCGATCTTCAGTTTCGGTGACATCTGGTTCTCCTCGGATAAGCCCATGATCGTCGGAGAACTGGCTGCCGAGGTCAAGACCCCAGAGGCCCTGGCTTGCGCCCTAATCAATAGTTCTTTATCTTTTGACTCTTGGGTCAGGGAGCTTTAGATGATTTAACCGTGAAGCCCTGGGGCTCTTGGTTGTCTTGGTCTTGCTATTGTCTTGGTCTTGTAGATGTCTTGGTCTTCTTGGTGTCTTACTGAATGGTTCCCATTGTCTTATGTCTTCAATTCAGCCAGTACATAGTGCGGGCTTCCCCCCTGATAAGGTAAGATAGAGTGAGAAGCGCATGTTAGAGTTCTCGCAAGCTTTCAGACTTGTACCAAACTGATAAGAACCCGATGATTGAGACACATATAAGTACCAACAATCATCGGGCTCAAACCAACAATTACCAACACTACCTACTTTACCAAAGGACTACACTATTAGTTAGTCTCGTCGTTTTTCCGGCACATTGAAAACACTCTGTCTGACTTTCTTCCCACCCGTTGGGTCGGCACCTTTTTTCTTATCTATCAGTTTTCGACCAGGACGTAGCCGCAACATACATCAAGTAGTACCCGTTGCCTGGTAAACTCAACTCGCTGGTAGGCGAGATGAGAAAGGCTTTCTATCAGACAGTTCACGGCCCCCTTTCGTTTGCCGCTCGTGTACTGGTGGAGGTTTTAACACCATTGCCTAGCCAGCATCGCTGTCTTGCGGTTCTTTATGGCTTTCGCCCTTTGTGCTTTTCAGCCCGTGCAAACATCCGCAGAAGATAACGTGACGAGAGTTCAACCCTCAAGCTAGATATGGTAGCAACAAATGAAAACAAATGCAAGACAGAGTGGTTTTCTAACATGATTTCTTAGATGGATGGTGTCTTTTCTAACATGATTTCTTAGAAGTCAGACTTCTAAGAACTTTGTGAATGAAAGAATTGCCCTTAGAGAAGCCGTTCGCAGACCCTCACAAGTAAGTTGGCCATACTGTCCCGAAAGAGTTCGACCTTGAATGACTCCGCAATGCACTCGAATGTCTTGTCGTGAAACCAAAACACGTAATGGTTCAAGCCTTTCCACCAGTCGGGGTTGTAATGGACATTGGTGCTCGATTATTGGTTGGTCAAGTGGGTCGGCGGGCCATTGGCGGGCGGCTCGACCTCTCACTGGCCGCCCGCTCGGATTGTATCTTGATGCGGGCTGTGCCTCGAAGTCTTCGTCTGGAATGGCGGGGTTGATGACCTCTTGGCTGTGCTTGGCCAGGTAGGTCGCTGAAACCGAGTTCCAGCCGTGGAAAAAATAGGATTGTCATGGGCTTGCTTCCTGTGTCCCGTCAGGTTCTCCACGGACTAACCGCCAGCCGCACGAGCGAACGACAAGTAGGGAGGCGGCGGTGATCGTGGCCTGAAGGCCGATCATTGCTGACCAAAACAAGTACCGTCGCCAACCCGCTTGCTCCAAAAAAAGCGGGGGAACCAAGCCAAGCACAAACGAAACCGGCAGAACAACAGGTAGCCGACGTACTGGCCGACCGATCCCCATTGCCGCCCAAATCACTGCCAATTCGACAACGATGAATGCGGGAATTATGATGCCCACGATGGCTGTCAGGAACACCACGTTCCAACCCACCGAATCGCCCACGACATGTGCCTTCACGAATCTGCCAAGTGCCGAAACGATTGCGACGACCGTCGTGAACACAAATAGATGCCGAAGACTGAACTGGAAACTCTCGCTGAGCGACTTCGTATATCCAGGAGAAGCAAGGCACAGCCGCCGCCTGCCGTACCGCAATCTGGTAAGAATGACAGCGACAACAATCGCAAAAGTCGGCAATGCGATCAGCAAGAACACGAAGTTCCCAATATCGTGCCCGGTTGTTTCGGCGACAGCATTGAGCACGGCAAGGTAGAGCAAACCCATTAACATGGTGGCAAATCGCCACGTCGGTCGAGCGGGACCTAATGCACCCCAGATCCCGAAAAGCCCGGCTTCGGCAAAGAAGAGCGAAAGGTAAGCCGTAGCGGTTGGTGATAATCGCAGGTCCTGACCGAATTCCATCAGTGTCACGACGACTTGGGCGATAAAGTGCCCAATGAAAAGCAGGCCGATCTTCAGTTTGGGCGACATCTGGCTCTCCTTGCCGTTGATTGTCGAATGGGCGGTCGTCCCGGTCTACCGTGGCGGACATTTGGCGGCATTGCTCGGCACGAGCGGTGGCGTTGAGTCGCTGGAGGGAAACGTGGGCGAATACCCGAACGTCAGCAGTCGAGTCACCTGCGTGGTCGATCTGTTCGGCCCGACTGACTTGCTGACAATGGGCGGCGGGCACAATTCGATTGAATCCTTTCTTGGAGGGCAAATTCAGGAGAACGAGGATGCCGCACGTAACGCTTCGCCGATCACCTTTGTCTCGATGGACGACCCTCCCTTCATGCTGATCCACGGGATGAAGGACCAGGCCGACTCGGAACGGATGCACGCTGCGTTGCAACGGGTTCAAGTCCAATCGGTGCTGATCCCCATTGTCGGCAGTGAAGGTAGGCTCGGTACGCCGAACACCAAGGATGAGACACGGCAGGTCGCCGAGCGAATGCGGCAGTTTTTCGACAAGCACCTGCTCGGAAAAGATGTCGTGGTTTCCGCTGAACCGATCAATCCGAAAAAAGGCCAATGACAGTTAGTTCGGCCCACGACCGGGATTGTTCTTTGATCCGCCCCGAAACTCCCGCCGACCACGAAGCCATCCGCCAAGTCAACCGGCTTGCTTTCGGCCAAGATGCTGAAGCCCGGCTCGTTGATGCCCTTCGTGACGGCGGATTCATGCGAGCCTCGCTTGTGGCTGAGGTCGAAGGACAGGTCGTCGGGCACATTCTCTTCAGCGACCTGCCGATCATCGCCGAGCATGGCACGATTCCAGCATTGGCCCTGGCTCCGATGGCCGTCTTGCCGAGATTTCAGCGGCAAGGAATTGGCACGAGGCTCGTTGAAGAAGGGCTTCGAGTCTTTCGGCAGCAAGGCCACAAAATCGTGGTCGTCCTGGGCCATCCGCACTTCTACCCACGGTTTGGATTCTCGGCTATTCTTGCGCAACGGCTGGCGTCACCGTATTCGGGCGAGGCGTTCATGGCTTTAGAGTTGGTGTCGGGGGCGTTGGACGGCGTAGCGGGCACGGTAGTGTATCCACCGCCGTTCGGAGCGTTCGGTGCCAGCGAAGAAATCGGAGGGAATCGAACATGAACCGGCATCTGCACGCTTTGAGAACCAGTCGTTGGCAATTCCTCGCCGAAGTCCTGAATCACTTGTACGACAACGCCACAGCTTTTTCAGTGATCCGCTCGTATGGCAAATGAAAACGTGCCGATTGACGAATCGAAACCAGCCAAGCAAGTCGGTGACTGGAAACGTAGGGCTCTGATTCCGCTGATGCCGCTTGCTGTCCCAGGAGTTTTGATT